>Ga0079985_1002476_pt1 | contig 14501 bp, 12 predicted proteins | sample Hof3ISUMetaT_11_FD_73497 | JGI IMG/M metagenome (GOLD analysis project Ga0079985, IMG submission 73497) | Enriched soil aggregate microbial communities from Iowa State university to study microbial drivers of carbon cycling -... | ecosystem: Environmental > Terrestrial > Soil > Agricultural land... | reverse complement strand
TATACTAATCACTATATTCACCCAAGTTTCTCTATGCGGATTGGGCGGTAGGTTTGGGAGGAAGCATTCTTATGTTAAGTAAAGATATCGGCATCGATTTGGGAACAGCGAACGTGCTCATTCATGTGAAAGGGCGCGGCGTTGTTCTCAACGAGCCTTCGGTAGTTGCGATCGAGAGCGATACGAAACGCTTGCTTGAGGTCGGTGAGGAAGCCCGTCGGATGGTCGGTCGGACACCTGGCAATATTATTGCGATCCGACCGCTTCGCGATGGGGTCATCGCCGACTTCGAAATTACCGAAGTGATGCTGAAGCACTTCATTCATAAAGTAGGCGGACGGAAGTGGTATAGCCATCCGCGTATTTTAATTTGCGCGCCGACTAACATTACTTCAGTCGAACAGAAAGCGATTCGCGAAGCGGCTGAACGCAGCGGCGCTAAGGAAGTGTATCTGGAAGAAGAGCCCAAGGCGGCCGCAATCGGTGCGGGAATGGACATTTATCAGCCAAGCGGCAACATGGTCGTAGATATTGGCGGAGGTACGACAGATATCGCTGTATTGTCGATGGGTGACATCGTCACCTCGCAATCGGTCAAGGTAGCTGGAGACAAGTTCGATACGTCCATCGTAAAATATATTAAGGACAAGTATAAGCTGCTAATAGGCGAGCGCACCTCGGAGGACATTAAGATCCGTATCGCTACCGTCTTTAATGGACGCAGGGAAGAGATGGATATTCGCGGGCGGGACATGGTGTCCGGCTTGCCACTTACGGTGACCATTCATTCCGGAGAAGTACGCGAAGCGTTATGGGATCCGGTGGGATCGATCATTGCGGCAGCGAAGTCTGTTCTAGAACGTACACCGCCTGAGCTAGCAGCGGATATTATTGACCGAGGCGTTATTCTTACCGGCGGAGGCGCGCTTTTGCATGGGCTTGATGCGCTGATGGCAGAGGAATTGAAGGTGCCGGTGTTGATCGCCGAGGATCCGATGCATTGCGTGGTCAAGGGAACTGGCATTATGCTGGACAACTTGGATCGAGTGGCGCGGGTTAAGCTGCGTTAGCCGATACTAAACTTTCGATGCTGATTTGCCGATAAGGGTATATATGATATCATTTTTCAGACAGGTGGTGCACGCCCATGCTTCGAGGAATGTACTCGGCGACAGCCGGGATGATCGCACAGCAGCGTAAACATGATGCGGCTACCAATAATATAGCGAACGTGAATACTCCAGGTTTTAAGTCGGCGAATACAGTGATGCGCTCCTTTCCCGAGATGTTAATCTCCGTCATTCGTGACGGTGAGAACGGCGTGAAGGGAACGATTGGCAGCTTGCATGGCGGTGTCTTCGCCGAGGAGAGCTTGCCGCTTTTCCTGCAAGGCGATGTAACGGCAACCGGCAATCCAACCGACCTAGCTCTGATGTCGAATATACAAGTGCCAGGTCTTGAATTTGATGATGCGGGCAGAGCGACGACCCCGCAAGGGGATATCGTTTATCAGCCGCAAGCCTTCTTCACCGTTGCAGGTCCGGATGGTACTGAGGCTTATACACGAGATGGTAAATTCTCCGTCAATGATAGTGGTGAATGGGTAACTTCGTCCGGCTACAGACTGCTGGATACGAATGGACAACCTATTGTGCTGGAAGGACGCCCGGAGGACATCCAGTTTACTCCGAATGGCAGCCTGTTCGAATCAGCAACGGGTGAACCGGTGCTCGATGTTAATGGTAACCCTGTGCAGCTGCGCATTTCGATTATTGACAATCCGTACAATCTGCTGCGATATGGAAATAGTGTATTTGTGCTTAACGAAGGCGCGGATCCAGCCAGATTGCTTGGCGCAGATGAATCCGTGCAAGTCATGCAGGGCTATATGGAACGATCCAATGTGGATCCAACCGCAGCCACGATCGATATGATGACTGCGATGCGCGCTTATGAAGCGAATCAGAAGGTCATCCAGTTTTATGACCGCAGCATGGACAAAGCCGTAAATGAGGTAGGTCGTGTATGAACCACTCCATGATTAACGCCAGCGTCTCAATGAATGCATTAATGCGCAAGCTGGATATCCTTTCGAATAATATGGCAAATATGAATACAGATGGCTTTAAGAAGCAAGAAGCTTCATTCGAGGATTTGCTGACCATTGTGAAGCAGCAGCATCCGAAGCAGCAGCTGCCAGGCCGGATAAGTCCAGCTGGCACCGGAATTACAATTGGTTCAGGCGCTCGCCTAAGCCAAGTGCAGCTTAACATGTCGCAGGGTACGCTGAGATCCACGGATCAGCCTTTCGATCTCGCGATTGAAGGTGATGCGCTGTTCGAAATCGGATTACGTACATTGGACCCGGAAGGAAATGAGTCGTTCCGTCAGGCATGGACTCGTAATGGCGCATTTCAAGCTTCGGTTATCCCAGGGAATGAGAGTCTGATGCTGACGACCAGCGATGGCCATCCGGTATACGGGGTGAATGATGAGCCTGTGCTCGTGCCGAGGGGAAGCGAAATCTCGGTTGATTCACAGGGTAATATATGGTCCGCATCTACGGAGGATCCAGCAGCGCCGCATGAGCTCGTAGGCCAGCTGAAGCTGGTACGCGCCATTCGCCCGCAGCTGTTGCAGACCCATGGGGACAACCTGTTTGTCTTGCCGCCGCAGTTCGCCGCCCAGACGGGCCAACTGATGGAGCAGCTTGACTTGAACCAGTTCGCCATAGGAGAAGCGCCTGTCGGTGTGCGCCAAGGCTTTCTTGAAGGCTCAAACGTAGATTTGGCAACTGAGATGGCGGAGTTGATCCAAGTGCAACGAGCATTTCAACTGAATGCCAGAGCATTGACTTCCAGTGATACCATGATGGATTTAACGAATAAACTAAGGGGCTAAACGAATGACCGGAGAGAACAAAAGGCCGGATGACCATAAACCAATCCAATCACAGACGAACCAACCGGTAAATAATCGGAATCTGAATCCGAACGTGAATGACAATCAACGTCCGAATCCGCGTCCGCAACTGAATAAATCAGGAGCTGGAAAAGAAAAAGGATTAGGGCTACCGCGATGGTTGAAGATCACATTGATCATCCTATTAAAGACGGTGCGTTTTTTACTCGTCCCAGCTTTATGCTTGGGTGCCCTCCTAATCGGACTGGCAATTGGCTACTCGATAATTGGTGACGGTAGCGCAGCAGACGTCCTTAAGCTTTCGACTTGGAAACACCTTTATGATTTAGTTTTTGAGGGGACTTGATCCGGGGATGAAACCCTAGGTGGAATAGTACGACTTATTATCTCCCGCACGCCGCTCTCCCGAATAGGGATTGCCCGTGCGGGAGTTTCATATTTAATTTTTGTTCGCGAACAGGTATAATGAATGAGATTGAGAATGGCCAGGGGGAGAGAAGCCTGACGATGAATTTGCCGAATATATTAACAATTTGCAGGTTTTTCCTAATACCCGTTTACATTGTTATTTTCGCTTCGGGACATATCATGTGGGCATTTGTGATTGTCCTGGTGGCTGGGGCAACGGACATTCTGGACGGCTATATTGCCCGTTCGCGCGGATTGGTGACGGAAACAGGCGCTATGCTGGACCCGCTGGCCGACAAGAGCATGATGATCGTTGTTATTATCTCACTGGTGTATTCCGGACTCATCCCGTGGTATGCCGCTGTGCCGATCTTCATCCGTGATGCGGGGATGATTGTAGGCTCCGCTATCTTCCACTTTCGTGGAAAGCGAACGGTGCCAGCCAATTCAATGGGCAAAATCACTACGATTTTCTACTACCTAGCTGTTCTTTTCATCGTGTTCGAACTCAACTTCGCCCTCCCCTACCTGTGGTTCGTGATCATCTTCTCGTTTGTAACCTCTGTGATCTACATTATCAAATTCAAACGATTGAACACCAGCAGTATGGGAAGTGGGCAATAATAGGCGTAATACACGTAAGACACGTAAAACACGTAAGACACGCAAGACACGCAATGAACGCAATACACGCAATATATGTAATGCACGGAATACATACCAAAGGGCATCTTCGCAAGTGGACGGTTCTTACGAGGATGCCCCTTATATCAACCTTCCGCGTCTGCAGACGGGAAGGGACATTCCTTATGATGGTTGGTTGAGCGAAAATCTATACATCTTGAACAGTTTCATAATCAAAACTTGGAGGGTCATTTCACATGTTGGACATCAAACAAATTCAAGAGATTATTCCGCACCGGATTCCTTTTCTGCTGATCGATCGAATACTGGAGCTAGAGCCAGGGGTAAGAGCAGTCGGATTGAAAAATGTGACGATGAATGAGCCTTTTTTTGCTGGTCATTTTCCAGAATACCCGGTCATGCCGGGAGTGTTGATCGTGGAGGCGTTAGCTCAAGTTGGCGCGGTAGCGATCCTCAGTGTGGAAGAGAACAAAGGCCGAATTGCCTTATTCGCGGGAATCGATGATCTGCGCATCCGTGGTCAAGTAACACCGGGCGACACACTCCGCTTGGAGTTGGAGATTACCCGCATGAAAGGGCGCATCGGCAAAGGACGAGCAATCGCTTCTGTAGACGGCAAGACCGTCGTCGAAGGCGAGCTCATGTTTGCGCTGCAGTAGTAGATGCTAGTCTGACGGAAATTGGTCGATATCATCGATTATCTTGGCGGAAAGAGAAAGTCGAGCAACCCGTGGTATGGGAGCTGGATATGAGGCATATAGTGGAGATTGTGGAATGAGAATGGTTTTGGGATTAAAGAAGAAGTTAGTTAGATATAGTTAGTTAGATATAGTTAGGAGTGTATAGGTGTGAGTGAGGCTGTAACAGCTGTTGATCGTTATAGAGAGTGGTTGAACGATCCGCTGATCGATGAGGAAACGAAGAAGGAATTGGCATCGATTGGTGAGAAACCAGGGGAAATTGAAGACCGCTTTTTTCGTGAGCTGGAGTTTGGTACGGGTGGACTTCGCGGTGTGATTGGAGCGGGTACGAATCGGATTAATGTGTATACGGTTGGCAAGGCAACACAGGGTTTTGCCAAGTTTGTGCTGGAGCAAGCAAAGCAGCATGGGAAGCAGCCTGCAGTCGCTATAGCTTATGATTCACGCTTCATGTCGCCGGAATTCGCCGAGGAAGCGGCGCTTGTACTCGCGGCTAACGGCGTTAAAGCGTATGTGTTCGAATCGCTTCGGCCGACGCCGGAGCTATCTTATGCGGTGCGGCATCTAAATGCAACAGGCGGAATTGTCATCACCGCTAGTCACAACCCTCCAGAATATAACGGGTATAAAGTATATGGGCCAGATGGTTGTCAGCTTGTGCCCGATCTCGCGGAGCGGGTCATAGGCTTGATCCAAGACGTCAAGTCGCTCGCGGACGTGAAGAAGCTGTCGCGCGAAGAAGCGATACGTCAAGGGCTGTTCGAGACGATTGGCGCAGCGATCGACCAGGCTTTCCTCGCCGAGGTGCTGGCAGCAAGTCCAGGTGGGGCAGCGTTTCACTCAGAAGCGGATACACTCGGGCTTGCTGATGCTGTCAATGGAGGCGCACAAGCTCTGCGATCAGCGGCAGCCAATCTGAAAGTGGTCTATACCCCGCTGCATGGAGCGGGCAATGTGCCAGTGCGCGAAGCATTGAAGCAGGCGGGCTTTACTCAGGTGACGGTTGTACCCGAGCAAGAGAGCCCAGATGCGCAATTTTCCACGGTCAAGTCGCCGAATCCGGAGGAGCGTTCGGCTTTTGAACTGGCGATTCAGCTTGCTGAGCAGGTGGATGCCGATATCATCATCGGCACTGACCCGGACTGCGACCGGATGGGTACGGTTGTGCGGGGTCATAGCGGGGAGTACACGGTGCTCAGCGGCAACCAATCCGGTGCAATCATGGTCGATTATTTGTTGTCACAGCTGCAGGCGCAAGGCCGGTTACCGCAGAACGGCGTCGTGATCAAGACGATTGTGACCAGTGAGATGGGCGCTGAGATTGCCCGCGGATACGGTCTCGGAGTCATCAATACGCTAACAGGCTTCAAATATATCGGTGACAAAATGACAGAGTTCGAGCGTTCCGGCGGCACGACTCAGTTCGTGTTCGGCTATGAGGAAAGCTACGGGTATTTGGCAGGAACGTATGCGCGTGACAAAGATGCGGTTCTGGCTTCGCTGCTTATTTGCGAAGCGGCCGCTTATTATAAGCAGCAAGGAAAGTCGCTTTATGACGTTCTGTTGGAGCTTTATGCGAAGGTTGGCTTCTATCAAGAGAAGCTGGAGTCCATTACGCTCAAGGGTAAGGATGGCATGGCCAAGATCACCGCGATTATGGACACTTGGCGCAAGGAACAGCCAGCTGAGGTAGCAGGAGTGAAGGTGACTGAGCTGCTCGACTATTTGCCGGGAATAGATGGTTTGCCTTCTGAGAATGTGTTGAAGTTTAAGTTGGCGGATGGTTCATGGTTCTGCCTGCGGCCTTCCGGCACGGAGCCGAAGATTAAGCTCTATTTTGCCGTGTGCGGAGATTCGGTTAGTCAGTCTGAGGAGCGGATTCAGCAGCTTACGAAAGCGGTGCTTTCACGTATCGAGTAAGTGTAGATGAGATTGGAGATGACAGCTTTGCAACAGCTTTATCGGAAGTGGAATCGTCATTCATTAAAATTGCTTTGGCTCTTAACAGCGATCGGTTTGATCGCTTCACTTCCTCTCTTGCTCAATCGAATTGAGGCGGAGAGTTCATCGAACAACGTGGAGATGGTATTCGATTACCGCGATCTATTAGAGATTTCTGAATATAAGACCGAGCCGATCACTTTTGTGAATGAGCAGACGGCAAAGCTTCGCGAGGCTGGTATTAGCGCGATGGCCGTTTACGAGAGCACGCTTCGCGAGCTAGAGCTTAGCGGCAGTGTCAAGCTATATTCAGCTGAGGATGCCGCGCTGCTGAGCGGAGACCCTGAAGTGCAATTGAGCAATCGTACCTATGTATTATTTGCTGACGAGGCGACCGCAACGGAGCTTGAACCGCTTATCCGCGAAGGATTTGCACTATTTGAGATCGGTATTGAAGACTGGCAGTTTAAAGGCAAGCGCGGACTATCGATAGAAGAAGCCACATTAACGGCGGAGCTGTTACCGCTTGATCCCGATCCACGGCAAATTAGAAAACTGCATGAAATGGGCTATCGCATTTCCGCCCGGATCTCCGATACGCGTCCGTATGACCATCATCGGATGGATGCGCTGTTCGGACGATTAAAGCAAGCCGGTGTCGATACGATTATTTTCTCGGGTAAGGAAGTTACCGGGTATAGCGAAGATAAGAATCAGCTAGCGCTGACCAGTATGGCGGAGCTGCTGAATAAACACGGCTTGCGATTCGCCGTAATCGAGCTTCCGCTGGATAAACAGCAGAAGGGAATTGGCAAGCTGGCCTTCCTGTCCGATTTCGAAACGGTACGGCTGCACTCGATCCTGGAGGAGGAAGCGTTCACCGATGCTCCAGTATTAGCAGATCGGTATGTGCTGGCAGTAAAGGACCGCAACTTCCGGATGCTCTATCTGAATGCGCGCGTAAAGGTAGATAAGGAAAAAGGGACCGTCACGGATCCCTTGCATAACCTTGTTATCAGCTTGAAGGATCCGGATTTCGGCGCCATTAAGCGAATTGAAGCGATGGGCTTTAAGATCGGACCGCCGCAGCCGTTTGAGCAGGTGAATCCTGCTTGGGAGAAGCTGCTCAAAGCATTTGTGATCCTAGGCGCGGTAGCGTTAATTGCCCGGATGATCGGCTATTTCTTGCCGCGGGCGACGTTATTCTTTTTCATCGCTGGGTTAGTGGGTACGGCCGGTCTATATGTGCTTAACCCAACAATATGCGCTCAGGCGCTGGCTTTGCTGGCCGCCGTAAGCGCGCCGACAGCTGCTGTGATTACAGCGGTGCACGTCGTGCAACGGAAACTGGAGAACGGATTCCTTCGTTCGGGGGCGGCCTTCGGGTTTAGTCTCGGACTATTCGTCCGCACGGTGCTGCTGTCGTTAGTCGGAGCTGTCTATGTCGTCGCATTGTTAAACCATATTACGTATCTGCTCGTATTGAATCAATTCCGCGGCGTCAGCGTTCTGCATACGTTACCGATGGCGCTGGTGGCGTTATATTTGATGTTCTTTTTCGGGACGAGCTCTTATGGGCAAGCTATTGAGCGTATTCGCAAATTTTTGCTCGCGAACATTCAGATCATTTGGGTGGTAGCGACGGCTTTCGCCGGTGTGGTGTTCTTCTATTATTTAACCCGCACAGGCAACCAGTCGACAGTGCTGCCGATCGACCGCGCGTTCCGTGCTTTGCTGGAGAATACGTTTGGCATTCGACCGCGCACGAAGGAATTAATTACACACCCGCTGTTTATTATGGGTATCTTCTTATTGCTGCGTTACGGGAAAAATGCGGCTTTGGCACTGATCACGATCGGTTCAATGGCCATGCTGTCAGTTGTCGATACGTTCGCGCATTTGCACACGCCGTTATGGATTTCCTCGTTACGCGTGCTATACGGTGCATTGATCAGCGTAGGCATCGCCTTGGTCTATTATGCAGCTTGGGAGCTGCTCGTTAGGGGTTGGAGACGATGGCGGAAAGTATTACTACCGCAAGAATAGCGATATCCGGCTATTACGGATATGGTAATAGCGGCGATGAGGCTGTGCTGCAATCGATCCTGCTGGCATTGAAGCAGGAGGGTGAAGAGCTGGGCATTCGTGTGCATCCCGTCGTACTCTCGGCGGATCCGATCAAAACGACGCGTCTATACGATGTGGAAGCTGTGCATCGGATGCGGCTTAGCGAGGTGCGCGAAGCAATCGCCGGGTGCGATGCGCTGGTGAGCGGCGGCGGCAGCCTGTTGCAGGATGTAACGGGGATCGGCACGATCCCGTATTATTTGGGCGTGCTGAAGCTCGCCCAGTGGATGGGCAAGCCGACGTACATATACTCGCAAGGCGTCGGCCCGGTCAAACGGAGATGGTTCCGACCTTTCATACGCAATGTGATGAATAAGTGTCGGCTAATCTCCGTGCGGGATGAGGAGTCCGCCGCGCTGCTGCGGCGGATCGGGGTCCGGCAAGAGGTGCTGACTGTGCCGGACCCGGTGATGGGTTTCCCCTGGCTGGACGAGGGGAAAGTGGACTTACCTGGGGGCGAACGTATCCCGGTTGTTGGTGTGGCGGTCCGCTTTTGGCGGAAGGACCGCAGAGAGCTCGAGCAGCTGGCGGATGCGCTGTCGCTGCTCGCCTCCAGCCGGCGCGTGCGCATCCGGCTGCTGCCGTTCCACCCGCCGTACGACGACGAAGCGTCGTCCTACGTGCTGGAACGGCTGGACTCCCGTGCGCGCAGCAACGCGGAAATCATCCGCGGCGCAGATACGCCGCTGGCGATGCTGGATCAGGTTGCCGCTTGCGACCTGATCGTGGCGATGCGGCTGCATGCGCTTATCTACGCCGCTACGCAGCTAGTGCCGATGCTCGGCATATCGTATGATCCGAAGATCGATCAGTTTCTGCATCGGCTCGGGGAGCAGTCGGCCGGTGACACCGACCGCCTAATCCCGGCGCATCTGGCCAGCGCAGCCGCGCATCTGCTTGACGGCGCCGACCAGTGGCGCGACGCAAAGCGCAAGCAAATCGACGCCATGCGCGCTCAATCGCGTCTCCCTGCGCAACAAATTGTCCGTTCCTTGCGTATATAACGTTGGTAAACAATAACACAGAAACACTTATTACTTATACAATTACCGAACACACAGCACCACCCACATACAGCACAACAGAAACACTTATTCCTTATACAATTACCGTACTTACAAGCACTACCCACATAGAGCACGACAGAAACACGAATCATTTACTTACAGCAACATGAACACAATACCGTCAATGACACCGGACCAGCCATACTTCACATCCATCTTACTATCAGGAGCGATCAGCGATGACGAACAACCGTATTCCCACAGTGTCTTTATTTGGCGTACGTGTGTCGAAGCTTGATATGGAGGAGTCAGTGAAGGTGCTGACGGAGGCTGTGCAATCGCGTGAGCCGCATCACGTTATAACCGCTAATCCGATTATGATTATGGCTGCATTAGAAGATGCTGCTTACATGACCTTCATGAAGCAAGCGGAGTTCATCGTGCCCGACGGCGCGGGCGCTGTCTGGGCGGCTCGCTACATTGGAGAGCCGGTGGCCGAGCGGGTACCGGGGATCGAGCTGATGCATCACTTGTTTGAAGTCGGGGAACAATACGGTTGGCGAGCATACTTGCTCGGCGCCTCACCCGAAATCATCCATGAAGCTTATGAGCGCGTTCGCGTGCAGTACCCGCGTATGAAATTCGTCGGTTACCATGACGGATATTTCACCGACAGCGAGGACGAAGCCATCATCGCCAAGATCAAAGCGACGAAACCAGATCTTCTGCTCGTCGGAAGATCGGCTACAACGCAGGAGCCGTGGATCGGCAAATACAAGCAAGAGCTCGGCATCCCGATCATGATGGGAGTCGGCGGCAGCTTCGACGTTCTCGCCGGCAAAATCAAACGAGCACCTGCATTATTCCGGAAGCTGGGCCTAGAGTGGCTATATCGGCTGCTGAGCGAACCAACACGCTGGAGACGAATGCTGGCCTTGCCGAAATTCGTCTGGAAAGTGATACGCAACCGCAACCAAGTCGGGCAAGACGGCTGGTAACTCTCTGCAACGAAAAAAATGTTACTTCCAGCAACCAATCAAAGCTCGAAGTACACTGCAAGGAACAAAAAGTTACTTACAGCACTCGTCCAACGCTCGAAGTACACTGCAAAGAACAAAATGATTCTTACAGCACTCAACTAACGCTCGAAACATGCTGCAAGGGATAAAATGTTTCTTACAGCAGACATTCAACACTCGAAACATGCTGCAAAGAACAAAATGTTCTTTACAGCATCAGCACGATTAATACGAAATATATTGTTACTTTTTTGAAAACTATCGTCTTTTTCCGCTTAAAGCTGTATAATGACCTCCGGAACATATAAAGGAGTGAAGAAACATCTCATGATTTACCTATACGTAATCGGATTTATCGCAGCGTTGCTGCTCGTCCTACTCATTACGCCATTTATAGCTAAATTTGCTTTTATCGTTGGTGCGGTGGATGCGCCTAACGAGCGCAAAGTCCATACACGCCCCATGCCTCGCCTCGGCGGATTGGCGATATTCCTTGCTTTTGTCGGAGGTTTTCTTGCGCTCAGTCCGATCTTCAACGTCATCGCAACCGATCTCAAAACAAATGCCGCATGGGGCATCCTTATTGGAGGAACCATCATCGTAATAACGGGTGCGCTTGACGATCGCTTTGAGTTATCACCCAAGCTAAAGCTGCTCGGCATCATCGCTGCAGCACTTGTCATCGTCGCCTTCGATATGAAAGTCGAATTCATTAACATCCCGTTATTCGGCACTGGGCATAACCTCGGCGACTGGCTCAGCATCCCGATCACTGTCTTCTGGATCGTCGGCGTCACCAACGCCATCAATCTAATCGACGGCCTTGACGGTCTTGCGGCAGGGGTATCCACCATCTCAATCGGCACCATACTTGTGCTGGCCATCATGATGGGTAATGTCACCGTCATCATTCTTTGCACTATACTGCTCGGCAGCACATTAGGCTTCTTATTCTTCAACTTCCATCCGGCCAAAATATTCATGGGCGACTCCGGGGCCTTATTCCTCGGATTTTGCATTGCTACGTTGTCTATACTAGGTTTTAAACAAGCAACATTCGTTTCATTCGTCGTACCGCTGCTGGTTATCGCCGTGCCGTTCTCCGACACGATTTTCGCGATCATCCGCCGCAAGCTCAACAATAAGCCTTGGAATATGGCGGACAAGAATCATCTGCACCATTGCTTACATCTGCAGCTTGGTCTTAGCCACCGGAATACCGTACTTGTGATCTACGGCATCTCAGCCTTGTTCGGTTTGATTGCCATCCTGCTGTCTAACGCTGCCCAGTGGGTGACCCTTATTGCGATTGTCGTTCTGGTCTTTCTTGTCGAACTCGGTGCCGAAATAATCGGTGTTATGCACAAAAAGAAGAAGCCGATCCTCAGCTTCGTCCGTTGGCTCATCCAAGCCAAATAAGTTAGAGATAACCTTTATGGTATACTTAAAATGAGAATAACCCGCCACGGGTTGCCTGGAGCGGGTTATTCTTTGTTTATTCCGCCATCCGAGGTGAATCCATGGTCTTCCACTCGCCGAACTTTCTCATCTTCATGATCCTGCTGCTCATCCCTTTCTATTTGTGGCGCAGAGGACGGATTCCACTGCTTGTTGTGGCGAATATTATCTTCTACGTCTCTTCGGGTGTTGGGGTCTTACTGTTATTTATATGTATCACGCTGTTCACTTTTATGACCGTACACCTCATGCGACGAAAAGGCCTTCGCTGGTTGTTCTGGGCAGGCATTGTCGTTAATGCAGGCAACCTCATATTCTTCAAATATACATTGATGATCATGAACACCCTCGAACCGCTCATCGGTCACCCGCTGCTGCTCGCCGACCTGGCCCGCGGCTGGGTCACCGACAGCTCAGGCAGCCTGCTGCTGCCGATCGGCATCTCCTTCTACACATTCCAATTCATCTCTTACCTCACCGATGTGCGCCGCGGCACAATTGAGCCTACTCGAAGCCTTCTCCGCTTCTGGGTTTATATCGCGGTTTTCCCGTCGCTTGTGGCCGGACCGATTATGCGTGGCAGCGAGCTTATTCCGCAACTGGACGAGCTAAACCGCAGGCATATCAGGTGGGAGGAAATCCGTTTTGGTCTGTATATGATTTTCATTGGGCTTATTAAGAAAGTCCTCCTCGCTGATAACATCTCAGTCGTTGTCAACCGGCTTTTCGCCGACAGCGCGGGCTTATCACCGGAGCAGGCGTGGCAAGCGGCTTACTTGTTCGGATTTCAAATTTATTACGATTTTTCCGCTTATAGCGATATGGCACTAGGGCTGGGCTACTTATTAGGATTCAAGCTGGTTCTCAACTTTCGCACACCCTATCTCAGCTCTAACCCCAGCGAGTTCTGGAACCGTTGGCACATTTCCCTGTCCCGCTGGATCCGTGATTATATTTACATCGGGCTCGGCGGCAACCGCAAAGGAAAGTCGCGCACCTACATAAACTTGCTGGCAGCAATGATGATTTCCGGATTGTGGCACGGGGCAGCGTGGCATTTTGTCGTTTGGGGCGGGGTTCATGGGCTGTTGCTCGTGATGTATCGGTGGACACTAGTGCTCAATAAGATCGATTGGATCAAAAGACTGCGCTCCAACTGGCTCTATCGGATGATCGCCATTGTCGTCTTTTTCCACATTACGACTTGGACGTGGGTGTTCTTCCGGGCGCAAAGCTTGAGCGAGGCGTGGATGATGACCAAGAAGATGGCCCATATATTCGAAAAGGTACCATTATCCCCTTCGCTCAGCATGGCCGTTGTGGGGGGATTATTTGTACTGCATATATTCGAACACCTTATCCGCAACTACGAAGCTCGCTCTTCACGCGTCTGGCACTGGGTGCCTGCGCCGCTGCGGGGCGTCGTGTACGCTGCCTTCATCATGGTGATGTTCTACTTCATGAAGGGGGAGACGTATGACTTTATATACTTCCAGTTCTGATACGATGGATAAGCGACAATCGCGCTGGACAACCATCCGCCGGCTTGGCTGGGGCTTGCTGATCGCCTTCATCCTGCTTGGCGTTGCTGACTATACCGTGTTCCGCAATGCTTACACCTATGATCTTGGCAGAGCGGCGCAAGGCGGAGTGATCGGACAATGGGCGCATATCGATCGAGCGTTCAAGGAAGTGGCTGATCCGAAGCGGATTGAGTACGCCATCTTTGGCGATTCCCAAAGCATCGATGCGCTGCGTCCCGATATCATCGCGGATGAACTCGGTGTGGATGCCGACCGCCTATTCAACTTCAGCATCGTCGGAGGCAAGCCATCGGATAATGCCTATTCGTATCGGAAATATATCGATCAGATGCCAAACCTGCGGAAAGTGATCTACGTCGTCAACGAGCATCAGTTTAATAATTCAGACATTCTTACGGATATCAAATTTAAGTTTCATGCGACACTTCAGGATCGTCTACGTGCGATTGACCGCAACAACTACGGAGAGCTACTCACCGGGTGGGTGTTCCGTTCATTTGGTCTGCGTACTGAATGGTCAAGTCTCCTCGCTCGTTACCGCAATAACACTTGGCCAGCTGAGCCATTCTCCTATCCTGGCGGCATACGACCGCAAGTTTGGGCAGATCCAAAGACGAAGTCAGCAGAATACGCCAAAGAGGTCGCCGATCGCTGGTTCAAAAACTGGCAGGCGGACGGTGTCTATACGGACGTTTTCAGCAACCTGATTGCAGACTTCCATGCCAGCGG
>Ga0079985_1005624_pt1 | contig 14578 bp, 10 predicted proteins | sample Hof3ISUMetaT_11_FD_73497 | JGI IMG/M metagenome (GOLD analysis project Ga0079985, IMG submission 73497) | Enriched soil aggregate microbial communities from Iowa State university to study microbial drivers of carbon cycling -... | ecosystem: Environmental > Terrestrial > Soil > Agricultural land... | reverse complement strand
CTGATAGGCAGGGCCAAAGCGACTGGTTCAAGTCTTGCAATGGCCCCCTCACCCATTCTGCTTGCACGTGTTGGGTAGCGATTTGCTCACTCATGCGTGGCGTGTTTGCGCCCGGCCACAGGACCTGGCCATGGACATCGCATGTTCAAGACAAGAATCAGATCAAAAAGACGGGAGATTCATATGATCAGTGCGGCATTGGAAATTCAGGGAGAACGGGCTCATCAGCCGATGGGTGAATCGAGCACTTTAAGCGTTCCCGGCAGCCGATCGATCAGCGTCCCGATCACCAAGACACTGACGCCGATAGCCAGTCAGAACCCCAACAAGAAAAAAGTGTTGTTCGTGACCTCGGAAATCGCCGATCTGGTGAAAACCGGCGGTCTGGGAGACGTTTCTGCCGCCCTGCCCCGCGCGATGGCACATCTGCATGACGTGCGGGTATTGATCCCGGGTTACCCGCAGGTCATGAACAGCGAAAATCCGATCCACATCATCGGCGAACTGGGTGGCCACGCTGCACTGCCACCCTGCAAGATCGGGCGCATGGACATGCCCGACGGTCTGGTCATTTATGTCTTGATCTGCCCTGAACTCTACGCCCGTGACGGTGGCCCGTATGGCGCCAACAATGGTCGCGACTGGCCGGACAACCACATTCGCTTCGCTCGCCTAGGTCTGGCCGCTGCTGATATCGCCGCCAACCTCGCGCAAATCCACTGGTGCCCGGATCTGGTGCACGCCCACGACTGGCCGGCCGGTCTCGCGCCTGCCTATATGCACTGGCGCGGGCAACGCACGCCGACCCTGTTCACCATTCACAACCTCGCTTATCAAGGCGTGACCAGCCTGGGCTCGTGCCCGGAACTCGGGATTCCCGCCCATGCCCTGCAACAGGAAGGCATGGAGTTCTACGGCAAAATGTCGTTCCTCAAGGCCGGCATGGCCTATTCGAGCCATATCACCACGGTCAGCGCTACCTACGCGCAGGAAATCACCACACCGGATTTCGGCTGCGGTCTCGACGGTTTTCTCGCCGCCAAGACCCAGCAAGGTTTGCTCAGCGGCATCCCCAACGGCATCGATGAAAGCTGGGACGCCGCCACCGACCCGCACCTGTTCGCACCGTTCGCCATCGGCGACTGGGAAGGCAAAGCGGTCAATGCCGCCCACGTTCGCGAACTGTTCGGCCTAGAACAATCGGAAGGTCCGCTGTTTGCCGTGGTCTCGCGGCTGGTCTATCAAAAAGGCCTCGACCTGACCGAGGCGGTGTCGGAATACATCGTGCAGAACGGTGGCCAGATCGCAATCATCGGCCGTGGCGAGCCGGAAGAAGAACAAGCCATGCGCGAACTGGCGCTGCGCTTCCCCGGCCAGATCGGCGTGCGCATCGGCTTCAACGAAACCGACGCCCGGCGGATGTTCGCCGGCAGCGATTTCCTGCTGATGCCGTCGCGTTATGAACCGTGCGGTCTGAGCCAGATGTACGCCCAGCGTTTCGGCTCGTTGCCGGTCGCGCGCAACACCGGCGGGCTGGCCGACACCATCGAAAACGGTGTCACCGGTTTCCTGTTCAACGAATCGACCGCCGACAGCTACCGCGAAGCCCTGAGCCGCGCGTTCAAGGTATTTGCCTTTCCCGAACTGCTCAACGCCATGCGCTGCCGGGCAATGGCCGCGCCATTCAACTGGTGCAAGGCGGTCGAACCCTACGCCGAACTCTACGAACAACTGGTGGCCAAGTCGCTGGGAAAAACGCACCACAAATAACCAGGGAGCTTTACAACAATGCCGTCACGGACACCTGAAAGCTGGCCCCACGGCGCGATCATGCTGGATGCCGACCACACACAATTTGCGCTGTGGGCGCCGGATGCGTTTTACGTCAGCGTCGAGCTGGGCAACGGCCAGTCGCTGCCTATGCTGCCCCAGGGCGATGGCTGGTTTGTCATCAAGACCCGCTGCCCTGCCGGCAGCCGCTACCGCTTCAACATCGACGGTGAACTGGAGGTGCCCGACCCGGCCTCCAGGGCGCAGGACGGTGATATCGACCGTCACAGCGTGGTGGTCGATCCCCACGCCTATCCATGGCAACACGTAACGTGGCGAGGTCGGCCGTGGAATGAAGCGGTGATCTACGAGTTGCATGTGGGTGCGCTAGGCGGATTCGATGAGGTCGAAAAGGATCTGGCCCGACTGGCCGCCCTGGGCATCACCGCTATCGAACTGATGCCGATCGCACAATTCCCCGGCTATCGCAACTGGGGGTATGACGGCGTACTGCATTTTGCGCCACAAGCCTCCTATGGCACTCCGGAACAGCTCAAGCATCTGATCGACAGCGCCCATGGCCACGGTCTGGCGGTGATTCTCGACGTGGTCTACAACCATTTCGGTCCGGACGGCAACTACCTGCATCGCTACGCCAAGGGCTTTTTCCGCGAAGACAAACACACCCCGTGGGGCGCGGCCATCGACTTTCGCCGTCGTGAGGTGCGGGACTTCTTCGTCGAAAACGCACTGATGTGGCTGCTGGAATACCGTTTCGACGGTTTGCGCCTGGATGCCGTCCATGCAATAGAAAGTCAGGACTTCCTGCCCGAACTGGCGCAGCGTGTCCGCCAACAGGTCGACCCTGCCCGTCATGTATGGTTGACCGTCGAGAACGAACTCAACCAATCGAGCCTGCTGGAAGAAAATTACGACGCCCAATGGAATGACGACGGCCATAACGCTTTGCATGTGTTGTTGACGGGCGAAACCGATGCCTACTACGCCGACTACGCTCTGCAACCGACCGAACAACTGGCCCGCTGCCTGAGCCAGGGCTTCGTGTTTCAGGGGCATATCACCCGCCACGGCGAACCACGCGGCGAACCGAGCGAGCATCTGCCGTCCACTGCCTTCGTACTGTTTCTGCAAAACCATGACCAGATCGGCAACCGTGCCTTCGGCGAGCGCCTGCATCAGTTGGCCGATCCGCGCGCGCTCGAGGCGGCGACGGTGCTGCTGTTGCTGTCGCCGATGATTCCGCTGATGTTCATGGGCGATGAATATGCCGCCGAGCAACCGTTTCTGTTCTTCACCAGCCACCACGGCGAACTGGCGAAACAGGTACGAGAAGGCCGTCGCAACGAGTTCGCTGCATTCAGTGCGTTCACCGACCCGCATAAGCGCGAACGGATACCCGACCCCAACGCCGAATCGACCTTCCACGCCTCGCGGCCAACGCGGTCCGGTAATGGCACACCGCGCCAGCAGGCAACGAATGAGCTCTATCGTCACCTGCTGCAATTGCGTCACCGCTACATCATCCCGAACCTGTCCGGCACCCAGGCCCTTGGCGCGCAAATGCTGGGCCGTGGTGCGGTCAGCGCACGCTGGCGTCTGGGCGATGGCAGTGAGTTGCGAATTGACCTGAACCTCAGCGGGACGGCAGTGGTCAACCCTCCACGGACCGGCGCGGTGTGGCTGTTTCAACAGCCCCCCGCTGCCGAGATGTCGGATAAGGGCCTTCTGCCCCCGTATTGCGCGCTCGTCAGCCTCACGGCCGCAACCCCTTTGCCCCCCTTGGATGGAGAGCGCCTATGAGCGATGCGCAACTGGAAATTCTCGCCAGCCGAGCCGGCCTTGCCGTCGACTGGATCGACGCCAACGGGCGAGCCCAAAAAGTCGCCCCGGCCGTGCTTCGCAATGTGCTGATCGGTCTCGGCCACCCGGCCGGCACTGCCCAGGAAATCGACGCCAGCCTGCTTGAACTGCAGCAGGTACAGGAAAATCGCCAACTGCCGCCACTGCTTACTGCCGATCTCGGCAAGGGCCTGGATCTGGCCCGCTATTTCGAACCAGAAACCCCTTGTGAGATTCACCTTGAAGATGGCTCGCGCTTGAGCCTGCGGCTTGATGCGGAGTCGATACTGCCCGGAGAGATTCCGGTCGGCTATCAGCAAGTGCACATCGCCGATCAGCAATTCACCCTGGCCGTGGCGCCGGAACGCTGCTTCAGCGTGGGCGACGCGGTGGACAGTCCGATCCCGCGCGCTTGGGGCCTGAGCGTGCAGCTTTATGGTTTGCGTCGCCCTGGCGATGGCGGTTTCGGCGATACCCAGGCCCTGGAAGAACTGGCCCGGGTGGCCGGCGAACGGGGTGCCGATGCACTGGCGATCAGCCCATTGCACGCGATGTTCAGCGCCGACACCGGGCGCTACAGCCCTTACTCGCCGTCCAGTCGGCTGTTTCTCAATCCGCTGTATGCCGCACCGGGGACCATCCTCGGCGAGCGCGCGCTGCGTGATGCGATTGACGCCGCCGGCTTGACCGACCAGTTCAAGCAACTGGAAGACCTGAAACTGGTCGACTGGCCGAAAGCGGCCGAAGCCAAATTGAAACTCCTGCAAGCCTTGTACGACGGTTTCATCAGCGGCGAACACCCGTTGCACGCCGACTTCTCCAGTTTCCGCGATGCCGGCGGTGAAGCGCTGGAAAACCACTGCCGCTTCGAAGCCATCCAGGAAATGCGCGCCGCCCGTGGCGAGAGCCTCGACTGGCGCGAATGGCCGGAACACTGGCACGACCCGCGCGGCGCAGCGCTCGGCGCATTTGCCGAGGAATACGCCGAGCGCATCAGCTACTTCGCGTTCTGCCAATGGTTGATCCACCGCTGCCTGGAGCGCGCCCAGACCGCCGCTCGCAGCGCCGGCATGGGCATCGGCCTGATCGCTGACCTGGCGGTGGGTGCCGACGGCGCCGGCAGCCAGGCCTGGAGTTTTCAGGACGAACTGCTTGCCTCGCTGACCGTCGGTGCGCCGCCGGACATTCTCAATCGCTCCGGACAGGGCTGGGGTATTTCCGCGTTTTCCCCGGAAGGCCTGGTGCGCAACGGTTTTCGCGCGTTTATCGAGATGCTGCGCGCCAACTTCGCCCACGCCGGCGGGCTGCGCATCGACCACGTCATGGGCCTGCAACGGTTATGGGTCATCCCCAACGGTTCCGCCCCGGCAGACGGTGCGTACCTGTATTACCCGGTGGACGACTTGCTGCGTCTGCTGACCCTCGAATCCCATCGTCATCAAGCGATAGTGCTCGGTGAAGACCTCGGCACCGTACCCGACGGCCTGCGGGAGAAACTGATCGCCCGCGCCATGCTCGGCATGCGCGTGCTGTTGTTCGAACAGGACAACACCCATTTCAAACCGATCCTCGACTGGCCGGACAACGCACTGGCCACTACCAGCACCCACGATCTGCCGACGCTCAACGGCTGGTGGCATGGCCGCGACATCGACTGGAACGCGCGGCTCGGGCTGGTCGATGCCAACGGCGAAATCGACTGGCGCCGTTACCGCGAACGCGAGCGTGAAGGCCTGCGCAGTGCCTTGAGCCAGGATCCGCAGAACTTTCGCGAGGAATCCCACGAGGCCGATCAGGTGGTCGACGCCGCTGTGCGTTTCCTCGGCCACACCCGCGCGCCGCTGGTGCTGTTGCCACTGGAAGATGCGCTGGGGCTCGACGAACAGGCCAACCTGCCCGGCACCATCGACACCCACCCGAACTGGTCGCGCCGCTTGCCGGCCACCAGTGAGACACTGCTCGACGGTGTAGACGCCGCAAGACGCCTGGAACTATTGGCGTGTGCCCGCCTTCAAGCAGCCGAGCGTGACCAATGAGTTCATTGCCTATCCCGACACTGCGCGCCACGGTTCGCCTGCAATTTCATCGCGGTTTCACCCTTGATCAGGCGGTGCCGCTGGTGCCGTATTTCTCTCGACTCGGCATCAGCCACATTTATGCCTCGCCGCTGCTGGCCGCGCGCGCCGGCTCGATGCATGGCTACGACGTGGTCGACCCGACCCGGGTCAATCCGGAACTTGGCGGCGAGCCAGCCTTGCGTCGTCTGGTCGCCAGCCTGCGCGAGCACGGCATGGGGCTGATCCTCGACATCGTCTCCAATCACATGGCAGTCGGTGGCGGGGACAACCCGTGGTGGCTCGATCTGCTGGAATGGGGACGGCTCAGCCCCTACGGCGAGTTCTTCGACATTCAGTGGCACTCGCCCGACCCATTGATGGAAGGCCAGTTGCTGTTGCCGTTTCTCGGCAGTGACTATGGCGTCGCGTTGCAGGACGCGACTCTGCCGCTGGTGTTCAACGCCGAGAGCGGCACCTTTCACGTCGAGCATTACGAGCATCACTTCCCCATCTGCCCCGGCGACTACGGCGAACTGCTCAGGTCCGCTGACACACCGAACGAAGCCCTCAGGGCCCTCGCTGAACGTTTCAGCGCGCTCAGTTATCAGACCGACGCTCGCGCGCTGGCGATTCCGCTCAAGGAAGAACTTCAGCAACTGGCCAGCGACCCGCAGATTCTGCAGGCCATTGAGCGCAACCTGACGCACTACGATTCGAAGACCGAAGACGGTTTTCAGCGTCTGCACCAATTACTGGAGCGGCAAAGTTATCGTCTGGCGAGCTGGCGCACGGCAGCGGATGACATCAACTGGCGGCGCTTCTTCGACATCAACGAACTCGGCGGTTTGCGGGTCGAGCGTCCGGCAGTGTTCGAGGCCACCCACGGCAAGATTTTCCAGTTGATCGGCGAGGGCATGATCGACGGCTTGCGCATCGACCACATCGACGGCCTCGCCGACCCACGCGGTTACTGCCGCAAGCTGCGCCGCCGCCTCGATCACCTGGCGCCGGGCCGGCACTTGCCGATCTACGTCGAGAAGATTCTCGGCGACGGCGAAACCCTGCCCACCGACTGGGCCGTGGACGGCAGCACCGGTTACGAATTCATGAACCAGCTATCGCTACTGCAACACGACCCGGACGGCGAACACGTGCTCGGTGACTTGTGGCAACGCCGTACCGAGCGCCCCGCCGCGTTCATCGAAGAAGCCCAACTGGCGCGCCAGCAGATCCTCAACGGCTCGCTGGCCAGCGATTGCGAAAGCGTCGCCCAGGCCCTGCTGCAAGTGGCACGCGACGACCTGATGACCCGCGACCTCACGCTCGGCTCGATCCGCCGGGTGTTGCAGGCGCTGATCGTGCACTTCCCGGTCTATCGCACCTACATCACCCCGATGGGCCGCTCGGCCCGGGACGAGGTGTTTTTCCAGCAGGCCATGGACGGTGCACGGCAGACATTGAGCGAAGCCGATTGGCCAGTGCTGGACTCCGTAGCCGGTTGGCTCGGTGGTCAGCCATGGCGGCGCAAACCCCGTGGGCGCTCGCGCAAAATCCTGCGCCATGCCTGCGTGCGCTTTCAACAGCTCACTTCGCCGGCCGCCGCCAAAGCGGTGGAAGACACCGCGCTGTATCGTTCGGCGGTGCTGCTGTCGCGCAATGACGTCGGCTACAACACCGAGCAGTTCAGTGCGCCGGTCAGCGACTTTCACGCGGTGAACCTGCAACGTCTGGAGAGCTTTCCCGACAATCTGTTGGCCACCGCCACCCACGACCACAAACGCGGGGAAGACACCCGCGCGCGGCTGGCCGTGCTCAGCGAGCGCAGCCATTGGTACGCCGAACAGATCGAGCTGTGGCGCGCCCTCGCCCGACCGCTGCGCCATGACGATCAGCTGCCGTCGTCTGCGGACGAACTGATCCTTTATCAGGCGCTGCTCGGCAGTTGGCCGCTGGAGTTGCGTGACGACGATCAGGCGGGCTTCGCCGATTACGCCAAACGTGTCTGGCAGTGGCAGCAGAAAGCCCTGCGCGAAGCCAAGCTGCAAAGCAGCTGGAGCGCGCCGAACGAAGCCTACGAAAACGCAGCCCAGGCGTTCACCGAACAATTACTGCTGGCTCCTGAAGGCGAACTGCTGCGCGGAGCGCTGGCCAAGACCGTCAACAGCATCGCCGCCGCCGGCGCCCTCAACGGTCTGGCGCAAACCTTGCTGCGCATGACGGTGCCGGGAGTGCCGGATCTGTATCAAGGCAACGAGTTCTGGGACTTCAGCATGGTCGACCCGGACAACCGCCGGCCAGTGGACTACGCCGCCAGGCAGCAGGCGCTGGAGGCACCCGGGCCGGTTCAGGAACTGTTGGCGAACTGGCGCGACGGGCGAATCAAGCAAGCATTGATCGCCGAGGTGCTGCGTCTGCGCGCCGACCACACCGAGTTGTTTCGCCAGGGTTCGTACCAGGCCCTCGAGGTGCTGGGCAGCCAGGCGCACAACGTGCTCGCGCTTGCCCGCGAGCATGGGGAGCGACGGATCATCGTGATCGTGCCGATCCGTTGCGCAACCTTGCTGGAAAACAGTGCTGTGCCGATGGTTGACGCGCTGCGTTGGGGCGATACGCGGGTGGTTTTACCGTTCGACACCTCTGACGAAAATCCGAAGGGACTTTTTTCGAGCACCGCAGTCACAAAAAACAGGGAGCTGCAGGTCAGCGCCGCGCTGGGGGATTTCCCGGTCAATCTGCTTATCCAACACGTCTAGCAGCATGAGTTCAGTTCAGGAGCATTGCGATGAGTACCGACGATAAACGCATCCGCGAATTCGCCTATCAGATCTGGGAATCCGAAGGTAAACCCGAGGGCCAGGACGCCCGCCACTGGGAGATGGCGCGCAAACTGGCCGAAGCCGAAGCATTGGCGCCGAAAAAATCGCCAAAAGCCGCCGGCAGTAAAACCGCCGGCAAGACCGCCACCAGCAAAGCGCTCGACGGCAAAGGGACAGCTGCCAAACCCAAGACAGCCGCCACGACGAAGGCCAAGCCCGCCGGTGCTGCCAAAGTGATTCCACCGGGCGAAAAAGCCACCGAGAAAAAGCCCCGCGCGCCACGCAAGCCGCCTGCGGTCTGACGCCCCCCCGAACCATTGATTTGAATAACCGTGTGGCGGGTTCGCTCGCCACCGAGGGCTCGCTCGTCCTCGAAAAACACCTACCCCCCGATTTTTTGCAGGAGCACCTATGACCCGTCCAAAGAAAGCCGAGCCCGCCGCGCACGCCGAACCCTCGCGCATCCGTGAAGGCCTGCCCTTCCCGCTCGGCGCGACCTGGGATGGTCTGGGGGTGAACTTCGCGCTGTTCTCCGCCAACGCCACCCGGGTCGAGCTGTGCATTTTCGACGATGCCGGCGAAGTCGAACTCGAACGCATCGAACTGCCGGAATACACCGACGAGATCTACCACGGCTATCTGCCCGATGCGCATCCGGGACTGATTTACGGTTACCGGGTCTACGGACCCTACGACCCGGCCAACGGCCACCGCTTCAACCACAACAAGTTGCTGATCGACCCCTATGCCAAGCAATTGGTGGGCGAATTGAAATGGTCCGAAGCGCTGTTCGGCTACACCATCGGCCACCCGGACGCCGACCTCAGTTTCGACGAGCGCGACAGCGCGCCCTTCGTCCCCAAGTGCAAGGTCATCGACCCGGCGCACACCTGGGGCCACGACCATCGCGTCAGCGTGCCGTGGGACAAGACCATCATTTACGAGACCCACGTGCGCGGCATCAGCATGCGCCACCCTTCGGTGCCGGAGAATGTGCGCGGCACGTTTGCCGGGTTGATGGTCGACGATGTGCTGGAGCACATCCGCAAACTCGGGGTGTCCACCGTCGAACTGTTGCCGATCCATGCCTTCGTCAATGACCAGCACTTGCTGCACAAGGGCATGACCAATTACTGGGGCTACAACAGCATCGCGTTCTTCGCCCCGGATCCGCGCTATCTGGCCAGCGGCAAAATTGCCGAGTTCAAGGAAATGGTCGCGCACCTGCACGACGCCAATCTCGAAGTGATTCTCGACGTGGTCTACAACCACACCGCCGAAGGCAACGAGCAAGGCCCGACCCTGTCGATGCGCGGGATCGACAACGCCTCGTACTACCGCTTGATGCCGGACGACAAGCGCTTCTACATCAACGATTCCGGCACCGGTAACACCCTCGACCTGAGCCACCCGTGCGTGCTGCAAATGGTCACCGACTCGCTGCGCTACTGGGCCAGTGAAATGCACGTCGACGGCTTCCGCTTCGACCTGGCGACCATCCTCGGTCGCTATCACGACGGCTTTGATGAACGGCACAGTTTCCTCGTGGCCTGCCGCCAGGATCCGGTGCTGCGCCAAGTGAAAATGATCGCCGAGCCCTGGGACTGTGGCCCCGGCGGTTATCAGGTCGGCAATTTCCCGCCGGGCTGGGTCGAGTGGAACGACAAGTTCCGCGACACCGTGCGTGCCTTCTGGAAAGGCGACGACGGCCAACTCGCCGACTTCGCCAGCCGCATGACCGCCTCCGGGGAAATGTTCAACCAGCGCGGTCGCCGGCCTTATTCGTCGGTCAACTTCGTCACTGCTCACGACGGTTTCACCCTCAACGATCTGGTGTCGTACAACGACAAGCACAATGAGGCCAACGACGAAAACAATCAGGATGGCAGCAACAACAACCTGTCCTGGAACCACGGCGTCGAAGGCCCCACCGACGACCCGGAAATCAATGCGCTGCGCCACCGGCAGATGCGCAACTTCTTCGCCACCCTGCTGCTGTCCCAAGGCACGCCGATGCTGGTGGCCGGTGACGAATTCGCTCGTACCCAGGACGGCAACAACAATGCCTACTGCCAGGACAGCGAGATCGGCTGGGTCAACTGGGACCTGAGCGAGGACGGCAAGGCGCTGCTGAAATTCGTCAAACGCCTGATCAAGTTGCGCCTGGCGTATCCGATCCTGCGACGCGGGCGGTTCCTGGTCGGCGAATACAACGAGGACATCGGCGTCAAGGACGTGACCTGGCTTGCGCCGGACGCCACGGAAATGACCACCGAGCACTGGCATGACGCGCAGAACCGCTGCATGGGCATGCTGCTTGACGGTCGTGCCCAGGAAACCGGGATCCGCCGCAAGGGTGGCGACGCCACGTTGCTGCTGGTGGTGAACGCCCATCACGACATCGTCAACTTCACCTTGCCGGAAGTGCCTGAAGGCAGTTTCTGGACGTGCATGATCGATACCAACCAGCCTTCGATCCGTGGCCAGGAGCGTTTTGAGTTCGGTCATGAGTACTCGGTCACCGGACGCTCGCTGTTGCTGTTTGAACTGCAACGCGAAGAAGAGGACTGACATGGACTTGCCCGTCTATCTCTCACGGCACGCGCCGGACTACCGCGACACTGCCGCCCTCGGCCTGTGTCTGCGGCAACTGGTTGAGGCCGGCCTCGATCGCCTGCCGTTACCCGGTAGCGGTCGTACGCTGGAGCGCTGGCAGAGGCTGTCCGAGGTCGGTGGGCACGATCTGGGGCTGTGCAAACTCTATGAAGGTCACACCGACGCGCTGACGATCATCGAGCAGCTCGGTGGCTCGCCGACACCCGGCAGCACGTGGGGCATGTGGGCAGCCGAACCACCGCAGGCGCGGGTTCGGGTCAGCCGTTCGGGGCAAATGGTGCGGTTGAATGGACGCAAGGCCTGGTGCTCCGGGGCGGCAGTGCTCAGTCATGCCCTGCTGACGGCGTGGGATGAGGACGATCATCAGCAACTGGTGGCCGTGGCCCTCGACCAACCGGGCGTGACCGTCACCGATCAAGGCTGGCAAGCGGTCGGCATGGCCGCCACCGGCAGCGTCGAGGTGCTGTTCGATGAGGTCGAGGCGCAGGCGATCGGCGATCCTGGCGACTACCTGCAACGTCCGGGTTTCTGGCACGGCGGGATCGGGATCGCCGCGTGCTGGTACGGCGCCGCGAGGGCGATCGGCGAACGCTTGCGCCAGCACTGTGCGCGGCGTGAGGACCCGCACGCACTGGCCAGTCTCGGCGCCGTCGACAGCGCGCTGCACGGCGCCGCACAGGTGCTGCGCGTCAGTGCCCTGGACATCGACAGCAATCCCGGAGCCGACGCCGAGTTGTTGGCCCGGCGTGTGCGTGCCGTGGTCGAGGACGCCGCTGCACAGGTCATGCGCGAGACTGGCCGGGCACTTGGCGCCGGGCCGTTCTGCAAGGACCTGCACTTTGCCCGCCTGGCGGCCGACCTGCCGGTGTATCTGCGCCAGAGCCATGCCGAACGGGATCTGGCAGTACTGGGCCAACTGGCTGCGCAGCAACCGCGCGAGGGTTGGGCCCTATGAAGCGCAATCCGATCATCGGTGAAGGAACCTCCTTGCATGAGTGGCAGGGCTCGCGTCATCTGGCAGCGGTGGAGAGCATCGACATTCTCGACCTGGTTCCGCCGGGATCCCGGGCCGTGGTGATCGCGCCGCACCCGGATGATGAAGTGCTCGGTTGCGGCGGGCTGTTGCAACAGCTCGCAGCGGCGGGCCGCACCCTGCAACTGATTTCGGTCACCGATGGCAGCGCCAGTCACCCTGGCTCGGAGCGCTGGCCGGTGGAGCGCCTGAGTGTGGTGCGCCCGCAGGAATCCGCCGAAGCCCTGCGTCGTCTCGGCCTGCCCATGCATCAGGTGCAATGGCTGCGCGGCGGCTTTCCCGACACTCAGGTCGCCGCGCGCGAGTCGATGCTGTGTGACTACTTGACCCGCTACCTGCAACCCGACGACGTGATCTTCACCACCTGGCGCGAAGACGGCCACAGCGACCATGAGGCCGTCGGCCGCGCCAGCGTCGAAGCAGCGTACCGCGTGGGTGCGATTTGCCACGAGCTGCCGGTCTGGACCTGGCACTGGGCGACGCCGGAAGACGCCATCGTGCCCTGGGAACGGGCGCGCAAGATTCTGCTCAGCCCGGCGCAGGTCGCACGCAAGCGTCACGCGGTGCACGCCTTCGCCAGTCAGCTGGAAGGCGATCCCGACGCAGGCCTGCCACCGGTGCTCGCGCCCTATGTCATCGACCGTTTGCTGCAACCGTTCGAGGTGGTCTTTCTATGAGCGTCGAGGATCGTTACTTCGAAGGCCTGTTCGCCGGCAATAACGACCCTTGGGGATTTCGCCAGCGCTGGTACGAGCAGCGTAAACGCCTGGTGACCCTGGCGGCACTGCCCCGCCCGCATTACCGCGCGATCTTCGAACCGGGTTGCGCCAACGGTGAACTGAGTGCCGCGCTGGCCGAACGCTGTGATCGACTGTTGTGCTGCGATACAAGCGCCGCCGCGGTGAATCTGGCGCGTACCCGGCTGAGCCTGTTCGACCACGCCGAGGTGCGGCAGGGTCGCCTGCCTGTTGACTGGCCTGAGGAAAAATTCGACCTGATCGTATTCAGCGAAATCGGCTACTACCTTGATCGACAGGATCTGACAGAGGTCATCCGTCGCATCAGCGATTCGTTGACGGCAGACGGTCAATTGCTGGCCTGTCACTGGCGCCCGCCCATCGATGGCTGCCCGCTCAATGCTCGCCAGGTCCATGACCTGATTCATGAACAGTTGCACCTGTCACGATTGGTCCTGCATCAGGAGGCAGATTTCCTGCTGGAAGTCTGGAGCCGCGAACCGCGTTCGGTGGCCGCGCTGGAGGGTTTGCGATGATTGGCATCCTGATCCCGGCACACAACGAAGAAGAGTGGCTCGATGACTGCCTGCAGGCCGCCCTGCGCGCCGCCGGGCATCCGATGCTGGTAGGTGAACCGGTGGAGATTCTGGTGGTGCTCGACAGTTGCACCGACCGTTCGGCGCATATCGTCAGCCAGTACCCTGTGCGGGCGCTGAGCATCGAGGCACGCAATGTCGGCCAGGCCCGAGCCATCGGTGCGCAACAGCTGCTTGATCGGGGTGCTCGCTGGATTTCCTGCACCGACGCCGACAGCCGCGTCGCCGAAGACTGGCTGGTGGAACAACTGGGATTGGGCACCGATGCCGTGTGCGGCACGGTGACGGTCGAGCGCTGGCATGACACCTTCGATGAAGCCGCGCAGATTCGCTATCACGGTCATTACCAGGCCTGCGAAGGACACCGGCACATCCATGGCGCCAATCTGGGCGTCAGCGCACAAGCTTACGTGCGTGCCGGAGGCTTCGAACCATTGACCTGTGACGAAGATGTGCGGCTGGTGCGCCAACTGGAGCTTTGCGGGGCCAGCATCGCCTGGAGTCATCGGCCGCAGGTCATTACCAGCGCCCGTCTGGACAGCCGCGCACGCGGTGGTTTTGGCGACTATCTGCGACAGTTGGCACAGACTGAATAAAAAAAAGCGGATCAGATTGATCTGTGACGCGACGAACCGCCCGTCTTGAGCAATACTCTGCTGCGCAGCAATCCAGGGTTCGGAGCGCTGCAGGGCTATCCACCAGCCTTCACGGGTCGAACACGCCTGGAGACCGGCGCTTGTGCGACTGAGGGCGAGACACAACAAGGACGTATCACTCATGAAACCGTTATCCCTCAGCGAAAACGGCCTGCCGGCGCAGATCTGGAACAGCGCCCCGCAGCTCGACAACATTCCCGTCATCAATACCCACACCTTGGTGCCACCCGGCGCCCGTGCCGTGGTCATCGCCCCGCACCCCGGCGATGAAGTGGTGACCTGCGGCGGTTTGCTGCAACTGCTTTCCAGCCTCGGACATCCCTTGCAACTGCTGTCGATCACCGATGGCAGCGCCAGTCATCCGGGCTCGCGCCAGTGGTCGGAAAAACGCCTGAGCGTTTTCCGCCCGCAGGAAAGCGTCGAAGCCCTGCGCCGAC
>Ga0079985_1011960_pt1 | contig 14641 bp, 13 predicted proteins | sample Hof3ISUMetaT_11_FD_73497 | JGI IMG/M metagenome (GOLD analysis project Ga0079985, IMG submission 73497) | Enriched soil aggregate microbial communities from Iowa State university to study microbial drivers of carbon cycling -... | ecosystem: Environmental > Terrestrial > Soil > Agricultural land... | reverse complement strand
CGCTGCTGGATGGTCACGCCAACAGTCGGGCACGATAAAGAACATCCGACGATTTGCAAGCGATGTGCGGATGTTCTAGGCTGAAATAAAGGGCAAGAATCAATTTCATAATGCTGATTATGAAATTGATTCAGAATGTTTATTATCATAATTGTTCGGTTTTTGGTGAGGTTAATCAGACTAGATATTATTATCCTAGGAAAGCAGGGACATTCATGTCTTCTAAGGTAGGCGTCATAATGGGCAGCCAGTCCGATTGGGAAACGATGAAACATGCATGTGACGTGCTGGACGAACTGCAAATCCCATATGAGAAGAAGGTTGTCTCCGCGCATCGTACGCCGGATGAGATGTTCGCATATGCGGAAGCAGCGCTTGCTAGAGGAATCCAGGTGATCATTGCTGGAGCCGGCGGTGCTGCACATTTGCCTGGTATGGTTGCTGCGAAGACGGTTCTTCCGGTTGTCGGTGTACCTGTTAAATCCTCTAACTTAAATGGCCTCGATTCGTTGCTTTCGATCGTACAAATGCCCGGCGGTGTTCCGGTAGCGACTGTCGCGATCGGTAAAGCGGGTGCGACGAATGCGGGGCTTTTGGCTGCTCAAATCGTCGGCCTCGCGGACGGAGCGGTGCAACAACGATTGATCAAGCGGCGGGAACAAATGCGGCAAACGGTGCTGGAAAGCAGTGAGCTGGAATGAACATCATGCGGAAGCAGCAGCGAATAATGCCCGGCAGTACAATTGGTATATTAGGCGGCGGACAGCTTGGAAGAATGCTGGCACTGTCAGGTCGCAATATGGGTTACCGCTTCGTAACACTCGATCCAACGCCAAATTCACCGTGCGGTCAAGTAGCCGATGAACAAATCGTCGCTGCTTATGATGATGCGGAGGCAGCAGGAAGGCTCGCCAAGCGTTGTGATGTAATTACGTATGAATTTGAAAATGTGGATGCTCGCATTGCCGAGATGCTGATGCATGAATCCGATGTGCCCCAAGGCAGTGAATTGCTATATACGACGCAACACAGATTGCGAGAGAAGAGAGCAATTGAAGCTGCGGGTGTAAAGGTAGCGCCTTATCGTGAAATTCGTTCGCTGCTGGATTTGGAGAATGCGGTCGCCGAACTCGGCGTACCCAGCGTTTTAAAAACGGTAACAGGCGGATATGACGGCAAAGGACAATGGGTCATTCGCTCTGTTGATGAGATAGCAAATGCATATTCGGAATTGAGCCGCTCTGGAGTCGAATTGGTATTAGAGCAGTTTATCCACTTTGAACGAGAATTGTCGGTTATTGCAGCAAGAAGTCCGAGCGGAGAGGTGATGTCTTTTCCGCCGGCAGAGAATATCCATGTTGACAATATCTTGCACATCTCTATAGCACCGGCGAATATTTCCCAGGAAATTGCCGAACGTGCCCATAAGATGGCGGAAGCGATCGCAACATCGCTTGAATCGGTGGGATTGCTCGCAGTGGAGTTGTTTATGACGGCGGATGGTGAATTATTTGTCAACGAACTAGCCCCGCGTCCGCACAATTCTGGGCATTATACAATGGAGGCATGTTCTGTCTCGCAATTCGAACAGCACCTGCGTGCGATTTGCAATTTGCCCTTATTGCAACCAAAGCTTCATTCGCCAGTCGTAATGGTTAACGTTCTAGGTGAGCATGTCGAACCGTTGCTCCGATGGTTGTCGGAGGATGGGGAGCGCGAACTGCAACGAATCGGGATAACAGCAAAGATTCATCTGTATGGTAAGCAGGAGGCGAAACCGAAACGCAAAATGGGTCATATCAATTTGTTAACGGATGATGTCGAGAAAGCGCTGAAATGGGTAAAGGAATCCCCGATCTGGCATTAAAACGATAAATGCGCGGAGGGTACCATTTTCTCGGATAGAGGGTGATAGAGATGCTGGAACGTTACAGCCGGCCGCAGATGGCTGCGATATGGAGTGAAGAGAATAAATTCAAAGCTTGGCTGGAGGTTGAGCTTTGTGCTTGCGAGGCTTGGGCGGAGCTCGGAGTGATTCCATTGGAAGACGTTGTTAAGCTTCGTGAGAAGGCCAGCTTTAATATAGATCGGATATATGAGATCGAGCAGGAGACACGCCATGATGTCATTGCCTTTACGAGGGCTGTGTCGGAAACGGTTGGACCTGAGCGAAAATGGGTACATTACGGCCTGACTTCGACCGATGTTGTAGATACCGCGCTTGGGTATTTACTTAAGCAGGCGAATGAGATTATAGAACAGGATTTACTTCAGTTCATTGATATTTTACGACATAAAGCGATTGAACATCGTCATACGGTGATGATGGGTCGCACACATGGCGTTCATGCAGAACCGACAACTTTCGGTTTGAAGATTGCGTTATGGCACGAAGAGATGAAGCGAAATCTTGAACGGTTCCGCCATGCTGCAAGTGGTGTGCAATACGGTAAAATTTCCGGCGCAGTCGGAACGTATGCGAATATTGACCCTGCGGTAGAAGTGTTCGTCTGTAGAAAGCTTGGTACGAAGCCAGCTCCGATCTCTACACAAACTTTGCAACGCGATCGACATGCAGAGTACATGGCTACACTGGCTTTGATCGCGACCTCGCTCGACAAGTTCGCTACCGAAGTCCGTGGTTTGCAGAAGAGTGAGTTCCGTGAGGTAGAAGAACCGTTTGGCAAAGGACAAAAAGGCTCATCCGCGATGCCGCATAAGCGCAATCCAATCGGCAGCGAGAACATTAGCGGTCTATCGCGCGTAATACGCGGCCATATGCTGACTGCCTATGAGAATGTGCCGCTCTGGCACGAACGCGATATCTCGCATTCATCGGCAGAGCGAGTGATCTTACCGGATGCGACGATGCTGATCGACTATATGTTGAACCGTTTCGGGAACATCGTCGAAAACTTGATCGTATTCCCGGACAATATGAAACGTAATATGGAACGAACTTTCGGCGTTCCTTTCTCTGGCCGGGTTATGACGAAGCTGATCGACAAAGGTTGGACACGGGAGCATTCGTATGACACCGTTCAACCCCGTGCGATGCAAGCATGGGAAACCCAGCGCCAGTTCCGCAGCATTATTGAGGAAACACCGGAGATAACAGAGGTGTTAAGCGCTGAAGAGATCGCCGATTGCTTCGATCCTGCCTGGCACCTGAAGCATGTGGATACCATATTTGCTCGATTGGGATTGGAGTAACGATTATTAGTCAATAACGTCTCATGGGTTGCCTGGAGCTGCGATTTATTTTTCGATGGAGGAGGAGAGGTTGCTCATTGAATCAACTCCAAGCGTTATCCACCGCTGCAGATATAGTCAAAGTTCCATTATTATATAAAGGGAAAGTGCGGGAACTCTACGATTTAGGTGAGCACATCTTAATCGTGGTAACCGATCGGATTTCAGCTTTTGATTATGTGCTGAAGCCGGCGGTGCCAGAGAAGGGACTTGTGTTGAATCAGCTTAGCGCTTATTGGTTCGAGCAAACGTCCGGATTTCAGCCCAATCATGTTGTACACACGGATATCGAGAAGCTGGGATCAGAGGTGATCGATGAGCGGGACAAGGAAATACTCCGCGGGCGCATTATGGTGGCGCAAAAGGCGGTGCGGATTGACATCGAATGTGTCGTGCGCGGCTATTTGATTGGAGGCGGCTGGAGGCAGTATGCGCAAACGGGAGAGATTAACGGTATTCCACTTCCGAGCGGACTTCGCAAGAACGAACGCCTTTCAGAGCCGATATTCACACCGTCAGTTAAGAATGATATTGGTCATGATGAAGACATCCGTTATGACCTGATGGAATCTTCGATCGGCAAGGAACGATCCGCCGAGCTCCGTGACCGCAGTATTGCCCTGTACCGTTTTGCGCACGATTATTGTGAACAGCGCGGTATCATTCTAGCCGATTGCAAATTTGAATTTGGACTTATTAATGACAAGGTCATTCTCATCGATGAACTGTTCACTCCCGATTCATCGCGCTTCTGGGCAAAAGCCAATTACGAGATTGGCAAGGATATTGACAGCATGGATAAAGAGCCAGTCAGGCGGTATCTCGCGGAATCCGGTTGGGATAAGAATAGCGAGCCTGACCCGCTGCCGGATTACGTTGTTGCCGAAACGACACTCAGATATAAAGAAATTTATCAAAGATTAATCCAATAAAAAAGTCATCTAAACTAAGCGTATGCTTTCGAAGCAGTTTTATCGAACGCTCGCGCATTCATCTAAAACTTTTAGGAGGTTCCACCCATGATCAAAGCGACAGTTTATGTAACTATCAAGGAAAACGTGCTCGACCCGCAAGGCAAAGCAGTGCAAGGGGCATTGAACACGATGGGATTTGAGGAAGTAAGCAAAGTGCGTATCGGCAAGTATATGGAGCTGGAGTTGGATACGGACAACCGTGACGAAGCGGAAGCGAAAATTAAAGAAATGTGCGAAAAGATGCTCGCCAACACGGTCATCGAAGATTATCGTTACGAGCTGGCATAGACGGGTACGAATAATTGAACAACGAAGAAGTTCAAACTTCATTTTAGAGAGGGGTACAGACATGAACTTTGCGGTAATCGTCTTTCCAGGTTCCAATTGTGATATTGATTGCCATAAAGCGGTTGAAGACACGGTCGGCCAACCGGTCGATTATGTATGGCATACGGAAACGAACTTATCCAAATATGATTGCATCATTATACCCGGCGGTTTTTCCTACGGCGATTACTTGAGAACGGGAGCTATCGCCCGATTCGCGCCGATTATGAGCGCGCTGCTTGAAGCGGCTAAGCAAGGCAAATATATTATCGGCATCTGCAACGGGTTTCAAATTTTGCTCGAGGCGGGACTGCTGCCAGGCGCGATGCTTCGCAACCGCACGCTGAAGTTCCGATGCCACCAGGCAGATTTGCGGGTAGAGACGACTCGTACAGCGTTCACCGGAGATTACGAGGTCGGCGAGATTGTCGACATTCCGATTGCACACGGGGAAGGCAATTATTACTGCGACGATGCGACTTTAGCCGAGCTGAAGGCCAATGACCAAGTCGTGTTCCGTTATGCGGGTTCCAACCCGAACGGATCGGTAGACGATATCGCAGGTATATGCAACAAGGAAGGCAACATCGTCGGCATGATGCCGCATCCGGAGCGTGCGATCAACAAGCTGCTCGGTTCAGAGGACGGCAAGCGCATGTTCACATCAGTCTTGAATGCTTGGAGGGAGAAACATGGGACAGCAATTACAAACTCTTGAGCCTAGTGCGGAGCAAATCGCAGAGCAGAAAATATACAAGCAGTTTGGTGTAAGTGATAAGGAATATGATTTAATCTGCGGCTTTATGGGGCGCAAACCGAATTACACCGAGATTGGCGTGTTCAGCGTGATGTGGTCTGAGCACTGCGCCTATAAAAATTCCAAACCGATTCTGAAAAAGTTTCCGGTCACCGGTCCGCATGTGCTTATGGGTCCTGGCGAAGGCGCGGGTATTGTCGACATTGGCGATAATCAGGCGGTTTGCTTCAAAATAGAAAGTCATAACCATCCGTCGGCGATTGAGCCGTATCAAGGCGCGGCAACTGGAGTCGGTGGAATAATTCGCGATATTTTTTCCATGGGAGCTCGCCCGGTAGCGTTGCTGAACTCCTTGCGTTTCGGTCGATTGGACAATGAACGCGTCAAATATTTGTTTGAGAATGTTGTATCGGGGATTGCCGGTTATGGAAACTGTATCGGCATTCCGACGGTCGGCGGTGAAGTGATGTTCGACGAGAGCTATGAGGGCAACCCGCTCGTGAATGCGATGTGCGTCGGCATCATCGAGCACGACAAAATTCAAAAAGGGGTAGCCAAAGGGGTTGGCAATCCGGTCTTTTATGTCGGACCGGCAACCGGCCGCGACGGAATTCATGGTGCAACGTTCTCGTCGGAAGAGCTGTCGGAGGAGTCGGAGGCAAGGCGTTCGGCGGTGCAGGTAGGCGACCCGTTCATGGAAAAGCTTGTTATGGAAGCTTGTCTTGAGCTGATCGATTCCGGCATTGTAGTAGGGATTCAGGATATGGGAGCTGCGGGACTGACGTGCTCCAGCGCGGAAATGGCCAGCAAGGCGGGCAACGGGATCGAGCTTGTGCTCGATCGGGTGCCGCAGCGCGAAGAAGGCATGACGGCGTATGAGATGATGCTGTCCGAGTCGCAGGAGCGGATGCTGTTCGTCGTAAAACCTGAGCACGCAGACCAGGCGAAAGCGATTTTCGATCGATGGGGTTTATTGTGCGAAAATGTAGGCAGAGTGACCGATGATGGAAGGTTGCGTTTAATTCATCACGGCGAGGTCGTCGGCGATATGCCGGTAACTGCGCTAGTAGACGAATGTCCGGTATACCAAACGCCTTCGCGAGAGCCGGAATACTATGCGGCCAATGGAGCGATTGATACGACGCGCTATCCGGAAGTGATGGATTTGCAGGGCGCTCTGGAGCAGGTGCTGGCTTCCCCGACGGTAGCGAGCAAGGAATGGATTTACAGCCAATATGACCACATGGTGCGAACAGATACGGCAGTAAAGCCGGGCTCCGATGCGGCTGTCGTCATGATTCGCGGCACGCGCAAGGCGATTGCGATGTCGACAGATTGCAACGGACGCTATGTTTATCTGGATCCGGAAGTGGGCGGTCGCATTGCGGTTGCGGAAGCGGCGCGCAATGTCGTTTGCTCCGGGGCTGAGCCGCTTGCTATTACGGACAACTTGAATTTCGGCAGTCCGGAAAAGCCGGAAATATTTTGGCAGTTGGTGAAAGCGGCCGATGGGATTACCAATGCTTGCCTGGCGCTGGATACGCCGGTTATTGGTGGCAATGTCAGCCTGTACAACGAAAACGCGAGCGGTGCGATTTACCCGACGCCGGTTATCGGCATGGTCGGATTAGTGCGCGATTTGGATCATATTACGACGCAAGGCTTTAAAAATGAAGGGGATATCGTCATTTTGCTCGGCGAGACGAAAGCGGAGCTGGGCGGCAGTGAATTTCAATATGTGCTGCATGGCGTAACCGAAGGACGTCCGCCGATGATTGATCTTGCGGTCGAGAAGAAGCTGCAAGATGCGCTGCTGGAAGCGATTCGCCGCGGCTGGATAGCTTCGGCGCATGATCTGTCGGAGGGCGGAATCGCCGTTTCGCTGGCGGAAAGCAGCATAAGCGGAGAATTGGGCGCGGACGTTTCGATTTCGACAGAGCTTCGTGCAGATTTCACTTTATTCAGCGAAACACAATCACGGGTGTTGGTTTCGGTTTCCGCTGAGCGCAAAGACGATGTACTGGCATGGTTTGCATCAGAAGGCGTTCCGGTCCAAGCAATCGGGAAAGTAGTTAAAGACGAATTAAAAATAAGCGTTAATGGAAAAGCAGTCATCCAAGCATCTGTAGAACGTTTAGAAAAGATCTGGAAGGATGCGATCCCATGTCTGATGCATTAAAGCTTTGGACGGGCGATTATTATAACGAAGGCAGCGGTCACGAAGACTTCTTCGACAAGCTGAAGGAGGAATGCGGCGTATTCGGAGTGTTTAACCACTCCGATGCCGCTTCTCTTTGTTACTACGGTTTGCATGCACTCCAGCATCGCGGGCAAGAAAGTTCGGGCATTTGCACGACGGGAGGCAAGGAATTTTCGTATCATCGTGGAATGGGCCTTGTGAAAGAAGTATTTACGGGCGACATTATGAAGACGTTGACGGGTAATACGGCAATTGCTCATGTACGCTATTCGACTGCGGGGGAGAGCAAGCTGGCTAACGCGCAGCCGCTCGTATTCAAATATAGGGAAGGCGATTTGGCGATCGCGACGAACGGTAATATCGTCAACGCGGGTGAAATTCGCAAGAAGCTGGAACGGCAAGGGTCGATCTTCCAAACGTCCAGCGATACCGAAGTTTTGGCGCATCTCATAGCCCGTTCGGAGCATGATGATATCGTGGAGGGGGCCCATGATGCATTAAAGCAGCTCGTGGGTGGTTTTGCCTTTTTGATTATGACGAAGGACACTGTCATTGCGGCTCTCGATCCGCATGGCTTGCGGCCTCTAGTGATTGGCAAACTTGGTAACAGTACAGTCCTTGCATCGGAAACTTGTGCTTTTGACGCGATCGGAGCTTCTTATGAGCGTGATGCGCAGCCCGGAGAGATGTTAATTATCGATAGGCAGGGCTTGCGCACGAAACGATTCGCAGAAGTAACACGGCGTGCTGTTTGTGCAATGGAGTTCATTTACTTTGCTCGCCCTGACAGCGATATCGACGAAATCAATATCCATGCAGCCCGCAAGCGGATGGGACGTCAGTTGGCACGGGAAGCATTCGTCGATGCGGATGTGGTGACCGGGGTGCCGGATTCCAGTATCTCTGCAGCGATCGGCTATGCGGAGCAGACAGGTATTCCCTATGAGCTCGGTCTCATTAAGAACCGTTACATCGGACGGACATTCATACAGCCAAGTCAAGAGCTGCGCGAGCAAGGCGTGAAGATGAAGCTGTCAGCAGTCCGCAAGGTCGTTGAAGGCAAACGTGTCGTCATGATCGACGATTCAATCGTTCGCGGCACCACATCGCTCAGAATTGTTAATTTACTGCGGGAAGCCGGAGCGAAAGAGGTTCACGTAAGGATCACTTCACCTCCGTATATGAACCCTTGCTTTTACGGTATAGACACACCTAGCAAGGAAGAACTAATCGCTTCCAATCATTCTATCGAAGAAATTCGTCAGAAAATAAATGCGGATTCACTCTTCTTTATGAGCAAGGAAGGTCTGCTTGAGGCGATCGGACGAGCAGGCGTTACCGGTGAATACAATCGCGGTCTCTGCACAGGTTGCTTCGATCACGACTATCCGACGCCGGTCGATCTGGAATCCGCGATACCAAGCAGCGTGAAATCGTAAGTCGGTCGGAAATTCCGACTTAGATCGTGTGCGTGGAGAGAAAATGGTGCTGTAAGTCTGATATTCCGAATTTGAGTTGGCGTGTGAGAGTTTATTTTGATCAAATTTTTTGGATGGGAGCGGATCGGTAGTGTCGGAGGCATATAAGCAAGCGGGTGTCGATATTGCGGCTGGAAATGAAGCTGTAGAGCGGATGAAGAAGCATGTGAAGCGCACAGTTCGTCCAGAGGTGATGGGAGGGCTTGGCGGTTTTGGCGGAATGTTCGGCTTGGATAAGAGCAAGTACGAGGAACCGGTTCTTGTGTCGGGAACGGACGGTGTGGGCACGAAGCTGAAGCTGGCGTTCGCAATGGATAAGCACGACACGATTGGCATCGATGCGGTGGCGATGTGTGTTAATGATATCGTTGTTCAGGGTGCGGAGCCGCTGTTCTTCCTTGATTACTTAGCTTGTGATAAAGTCGTTCCAGAGAAGATTGAAGCGATCGTGGCCGGTATTGCCGAAGGTTGTGTGCAATCAGGCTGTGCTTTGATCGGTGGAGAAACAGCTGAAATGCCTGGTATGTATAGCGAAGGTGAATACGATATTGCCGGTTTCTCGGTTGGTGTAGTGGATCGGGAGAAAATGATCGACGGCAGTTCGATTCGAACTGGCGATGCCGTAATTGGGCTCACTTCGAGCGGGATTCATAGCAATGGTTTCTCACTAGTTCGCAAATTATTGTTGGAGCGTAAAGGCTATCAGCTATCCGATTCACTCCCTGAGCTTGGTGGCGCGCAGCTAGGTCACGTATTGCTTGAACCGACGAAAATCTATGTAAAGACAGTGCTGAAGTTGATGGAAAGCATTGAATTGAAAGGCCTTGTACACATTACCGGCGGCGGTTTTATAGAGAACATTCCTCGCGTGCTCCCGAAAAATGCGAATGTCCAAGTCGAATACGGCAGCTGGCCGATTCAACCGATCTTTGGGCTGCTTCAGAGAGAGGGCGAGGTTTCGAATCGCGATATGTTTACGACGTTTAACATGGGAATCGGTATGGTGCTGATCGTGCCGGCTGAACAAGCGGACGAAACATTACGTTTAGCTGCTGAATTGGGCGAAAAAGCGTACCGGATCGGTGAAGTTACAGATGGACAATGTGAGGTTATCTTTACAGGAGCAAGAGTGTGATGGCAGCGGATCAACGGATACCGTTCCAAGTGAGTGATCATAATGAGGATACTCCCTTTCGTATCGCTGTTTTTGCATCGGGCGGCGGGTCGAACTTTCAAGCCATTATTGACCGAGTTCGGTCCGGGGAGCTTGATGTAAAGCTTGAACTGCTTGTTTCCGACAAACCGAAATGTAAAGCTGTCGAAAGGGCACAAGAAGCTGGCATCGATACGTATACGTTTCATCCGCGAGAATATGCAAGCCGCGAAGCTTACGAGCGCGAGATCGTTGCAGAGATGCAGCGTCGCGGCATTGATTTGGTCGTGATGGCCGGCTTCATGCGGCTTGTCACGAACGAACTTGTGCAGCCATATTACGGCCGCATGATCAATATACACCCGGCATTGTTGCCGGCGTTCAAAGGCGCACACGGCATCGCTGATGCGCTCGCTGCAGGTGTCAAAGTTACCGGTGCAACCGTGCATTATGTTTCACTCGAGATGGACGCAGGGCCGATCATTGGTCAGCAAACCGTTGAAGTGCATGAGGATGATACCGAGGAAACGTTGGCCGCTCGCATCCATGATGTTGAACACGAATTGCTTCCTCGCGTGATCCGCTGGATCAGTGAGGGATGTGTGCGCATCGAAGGCAGTCGTACGGTCGTAAATAAGTGAATCTATGCTTACGATGTAGTTTTTTCGCTCACTTGCGTGATCTTATCACCAAAACTTTGAGGAGGAAATCATGATGGCGATCAAAAGAGCATTAATCAGTGTATCCGATAAGTCGGGTATTATTGAATTTGCAGGTGAACTGGCGAAGCTAGGTGTCGAGTTAATATCAACTGGCGGGACGAAAACATTGCTTGAGCAGAATGGCGTTCCAGTGATCGGGATCAGCGAGGTAACGGGGTTCCCGGAAATTTTAGACGGACGGGTGAAGACGCTGCATCCTGCGGTGCATAGCGGACTTCTTGCGGTTCGCGACAGCGCTGAGCATCAAGAGCAAATGAAGAAGCTCAACTTGGATTACATTGATTTAGTAATCGTTAATTTGTATCCGTTTCAACAAACAGTTGAGAAGCAAGGTGTTACCTATGAGGATGCGATCGAGAACATCGATATTGGCGGTCCGACGATGCTTCGATCAGCTGCGAAGAACCATGCATTCGTGACTGTTTTGGTCGACGCAACCGATTATGCGCAAGTGCTCGAGGAAATCCGCGCAACTGGCGACACCACCCTCGACACGCGAAAGCGTCTTGCAGCCAAAGTATTCCGCCATACCGGCGCCTATGACTCTCTTATCTCCGATTATTTATCAAAGCAAACTGGCGAAATTTTACCAGAGCGAATGACAATCACCTACGAAAAAATACAAGATCTCCGCTACGGCGAAAACCCGCATCAACGCGCAGCGTTCTACCGCAAGCCGCTTGCTCCCTCCGGCAATATAACAACGGCGAATCAACTGCACGGTAAAGAGCTCTCATACAATAACATCAATGATGCCAACGCAGCGCTTCAGATCGTGAAGGAATTCAGCGACCCGGCTGTTGTCGCAGTCAAGCATATGAACCCATGCGGTGTCGGCATCGGTAATGATATTCATGAAGCTTATCAGAAAGCATATGCTGCAGATCCGACCTCGATTTTTGGCGGTATTATCGCAGCGAATCGTACAATCGGCAAGGACACAGCCCTGCTGCTGAGCGAAATATTCCTGGAAATTATCATCGCGCCGGATTTCACAGAAGAAGCGCTCGACATTCTAAAAAAGAAAAAGAACATCCGCTTGATGACGACCGGCGATCTAACGGCATCTGCTGATGCAGGCGCGCTCGAAGCAGCTAATGGACTATATGGATATTCTGCACTTGCCAGCGCTAATTTCCTGGTCACCTCGGTTGATGGCGGCATGCTAGTACAAGACAGCGACAGACTGCAACTAACCGCTGCCGACCTCAAGGTTGTAACAGATCGCGCCCCAAGCGAGGCAGAGCTAAAGCAGCTATTGATCGGCTGGAAGGTCGTTAAACACGTCAAATCGAACGCAATCGTACTTGTTAATGATGATATGACAGTAGGTGTCGGCGCAGGACAGATGAATCGCGTAGGCGCAGCTCGTATCGCCATTGAGCAAGCAGGCGCACGTGCCAAAGGAAGCGTATTGGCCTCAGACGCTTTCTTTCCGATGGGGGATACGCTGGAACTGGCCGCGAAGGCTGGGATTACAGCCGTTATACAACCGGGGGGTTCGATTAAGGACGAGGAATCGATCAAGGTTGCCAATGAATATGGCATAGCCATGGTCCTCACAGGAGTACGTCATTTCAAGCATTAAGATATATTTTCCCGATAGACGATTTCAAGATGCTTGTTCATAATAGAGATATATACTGGGGAGGGATATTGTGCGTATTCTTGTAATCGGAAGGGGCGGCCGGGAGCATGCCATTATTTGGTCGCTGCAGAAAAGCGCCCGTGTCAAAGAGATATATTGTGCACCTGGTAATGCTGGCATTGCAGAAATTGCCGAGTGTGTGCCAATCGATGAGCAAAGCTTTGAAGAGCTGGGCCAATTCGCCATCGACTTTGCGATTGATCTTGTCGTTGTTGGGCCCGAGGATCCGCTATTCAATGGAGCGGTTGACCATTTCGAAAGGCTTGGTATCCCGGCCTACGGACCGCGTAAGAACGCTGCGATCATTGAAGGCAGCAAAGTGTTTACGAAGCAACTGTTGAAGAAATATAAGATACCAACCGCCGAATATGAATCATTCGAGCGCTATGATGAAGCCCGTGAATACTTATTCCGCCAACAAGCGCCCATCGTGATTAAAGCAGATGGACTTGCCGCCGGAAAAGGTGTCACTGTAGCCCAAACGCTGGAAGAGGCCGACGAAGCGTTAAAAGCGATCATGGTCGACAAAGTGTTCGGCGATGCTGGCAGCCAGGTCGTTATCGAAGAGTTTCTGCATGGTCAAGAAATGTCGATTTTAGCGTTTGTGGATGGCGAGACAGTCAGACCGATGGTTCCGGCGCAGGATCATAAGCCGATATTCGATGGGGACCTTGGTCCGAATACGGGAGGAATGGGCACTTATTCCCCTGTTCCGCACATTCGGCAATCCATTGTCGATGAAGCGATTGAGACGATAATCAAACCAACTGCACGCGCTATGGTGCAGGAAGGCAGACCTTTCCGCGGTGTTCTCTTTGCAGGACTAATGATAAACGAACATGGACCGAAAACGATCGAGTTCAATTGCCGTTTCGGCGATCCGGAAACACAGGTTGTGCTGCCGCAACTGAAGACCGATCTCATTGATATATTCGTCGCCTCTGTAAACGGAAGGCTTAACGACATGGAGATCAGTTGGAGTGAAGAGACGGCCGTATGCGTGGTGCTCGCTTCTGGCGGATATCCGGGTCCATACAAGAAAGGGATTCTGATCGAAGGTCTCGATCAAGTTAAGCAATCCATTGTATTCCACGCAGGAACTGCGAATCAATCTGGCGCAATCGTAACGAATGGCGGCCGCTTGCTTGGGGTAACAGCGCTTGGGAAAGATATTGCTGAAGCTCGCAGTAAAGCATACGCAGATATCGCGCATATTCGTTACGAAGGCAAGCAGTATCGCACCGATATCGCCCTGAAAGCATTGCAAGCAGCGGAATTAATGAATAAATAGCAGTCCGCACAATAATCGCTTCTTTCAATCATGATGCCGCTTCGTAATGAATGGACATCAATCCGTATTTTCCTTATAATGAGTAGTACCAGTAAACTTATAATAAAGGTGGGATTGAATCGTGGATTTGGATCAAAGGCAATCCTTTGCCGGAGAGACGACTACTTACAATGAGTCTTTCCATAAGCTGATGCGAATGTTCACACTGTCTGTGTTGATTTCGTTCCTCGGCACCGCGTTCGGCATGTTTTTTGTGCCTCCAGCATTGCTGCTTCCGCTCATCATCGTTGAATTCGTCATGTTGATCTCAGCGTTTTTCATCAGACGTAACAAGAAGGCAATCGGCTTTCCATTCGTCTACACGTTCTGTTTCATCAGCGGGATCACCATCTTCCCTGCTATTGTTGCTTACACGAAGATTGGCGGACAATCGCTCATCCTGCAAGCCTTCCTGATTACTGCGATCATATTCGGTTCGCTGTCACTTTACGCTTATAACTCGAAGCGCGACTTCAGTTTTATGCGGGGCTTCCTAATGGTTGGTCTGTTCGCTCTGATCGGCTTTGCGATTATTGGCCTGTTCACTGGCAGCATCTACAGCGGTCCACTGGGTCTAGTCATCTCCTTCGGTGGTGTGATGATCTTCTCTGGGTTCATTCTGTATGATATCTCGCAATACAAACACGGCGTGTCGGATGAGATGATTCCGCTTGCTGTGCTCAACCTGTACTTGACCTTCATTAATCTGTTCCTATATGTGCTGCGTTTCCTCGGAATCCTGCAAGACGACTAGGACGATTGCTATCCATTTACCAAACCAGAAGAACCCTTGCATGAGC
>Ga0079985_1020657_pt1 | contig 14964 bp, 13 predicted proteins | sample Hof3ISUMetaT_11_FD_73497 | JGI IMG/M metagenome (GOLD analysis project Ga0079985, IMG submission 73497) | Enriched soil aggregate microbial communities from Iowa State university to study microbial drivers of carbon cycling -... | ecosystem: Environmental > Terrestrial > Soil > Agricultural land... | reverse complement strand
GGCCTCCAAAGCTGACTTACAAGCTTAGTTCACCTGAAGCTTCCCGCGATTTTTGTCCAGAAGAGCCTTGCCGATCCCCTTCACCTCCAGCAACTCGTCGACGGATGCAAACGGCCCATTACTTTCGCGATACGCAACAATCGCCAAAGCCTTGGCCTCCCCCACTCCGGACAACTCACGCTGCAAGGTCGGCGCATCAGCCTTGTTGAGGTCCACCTTTACCGATTGCGCACCCGCCGAAGCCTCCATCGCCACCGGAGCCTTGGGCGCCTCCGTCTTGGATGCAGGCGCAGCGTTAGCGGGGATGGATAGACTGGTGAGCAGGGCAAAAACCAGGGAGTAGAAATAGCCTGTACGCATAAATGACGCTCCATGACATCGGTTGAGGAAGCAGCTTTTCCGCAGCTGCTTCCTTAAGTTAGGCGATGTAGGGAGAGTGTCAAAAATGTGTCTATTGCGAAATGTGAGACAATCAGGGTTCGAGGCGACGTTGCTGGTAGATCCAGTCGACGATTTCGCCGTCGGGGCTGTAGCCGCTGACGGTTTCGCGCAGGAGCTGGCGGACACGCGAGTAGTCATCGTGCTCAACGGCAGCAAGCAACTCGCTTAGTTTTGCCCTTAGAACGTCCCACGATAAATGATCCTCGCTCGCGCTCATAATCATTGGGTGCTGCGTTGCGCTAACGTTGTCACCTATCAGCAATTCTTCATAAAGCTTCTCGCCAGGACGGAGCCCCGTAAACTCAATCGAGATGTCGCCATGCTGGTTTTTCTCAGAACGAATACTCAACCCGGATAGATGAATCATCTTTTCCGCAAGCTCAACAATTTTCACAGGTTGTCCCATGTCAAGGACGAAAACATCCCCACCTTGCCCCATCGAACCTGCCTGAATCACTAGTTGCGCCGCTTCAGGGATTGTCATGAAGTAACGCGTGATCTTCGGATGAGTGACGGTGAGTGGACCACCTGACTTGATTTGTTTGTAAAAAAGCGGAATTACCGAGCCAGACGAACCCAGGACATTACCAAAACGCACCATGGTGAAACGAGTTTTATTAACATGGGATACATTGGTGGTATCGCCGAATAATACGGGTGCCAACTCTCGACTCAAAGCTTGAAGTGTCAACTCGGCGAGACGCTTGGTGCTACCCATCACATTCGTAGGTCTTACAGCCTTATCCGTTGAAATCAGGACGAAGTTAGCGACCCCCGCTTTCAGCGCCGCTTGAGCGGTGTTGAGCGTACCAATAACATTATTGAGGACACCTTCGGCTATGTTGTGCTCAACCATAGGAACGTGCTTGTAAGCTGCGGCATGATACACAGTGTCTACATGCCAGGTTTTCATGACGTCCAGTAATTTATCCGGGCTGCGCACCGAACCCAAAATAGGTAAGAGGCGCACTGATAAAGACTCACGAGCAATTCGTTGCTCAAGCTCGGACTGGATGTCGTAAAGATTGAATTCACTGTGCTCGAACAGCAGAAGTGTCGTTGGATGAAGCGTTAGAATTTGCCGGCACAGTTCCGATCCAATAGATCCACCTGCCCCCGTGACAAGAACTGTTTGTCCCTTGATGCAATGCTCCAGCAGATCAGCCTGGGCTGGTACGGCATCTCGCCCTAAAAGATCCGCGATGTCTACTTCCTGGATATCATCGACTTTTACGCGACCACTGGCCAGGTCCATGAAACCGGGGACACTTCGAACGTGCAGCGGGAAGCCTTCGAGGAAACCGAGTATCTCACGACGGCGACCTCGGCTGACAGACGGGATTGCCAACAAAATTTCCTGCGCACCAGTATCATCGATCATCTGCTGAATATGTTTGGGCTTGAAGACCTGCAATCCTGCAATAATCCGATTACCAATGCTGCTGTCATCATCAATAAACGCGACAGGCCGCATAATACGCCCCATACGTAACGCAGCAACTAATTGATTTCCAGCAGCTCCCGCACCATATATGGCAACTTTGGGAAGTCCGTCATCTCGATTGGCAAAAGGCACGTGCTGGACGGCAGAAAACCAATCCCCCAAGAAATATTGACGCATGGCCAGGCGCAACCCACCTACCATGATCAGGCTTAACCACCAATAGTTGAAAACAACTGAACGAGGAACAATAGTTTGGTGATTACTGTATAGATATACGAATACGCCAAGAATCAAAGCAGACAAGCTGACTGCCTTGATAATTGTGATCAAGGCATCATTCCCGAAATAGCGCATTACGGCCCGATACATGCCGAAACGAATGAACAAGGGAATTGCTACTATCGGGGCACTTAAAAACAACCAGGAATGGGCGATGAGTGGATTGACCATATCATCGATGCCGAGGCGCACCAAAAATGCGAGCCACAAGGCTGCCCATACAAGAACGACGTCAGTTAAAACCTGAATGAGTCGCTTCTGGCGACGTGGCAGCCCCAGCAACAGTGCGCGTAACTTATCCATAACTCCGTCGTACACCTCGAACCGCTCCCCTATTGACCGTATTGACGAGTGTACGTCCCCGGACGCACTCGTTACTAAAAATCTATGAATCAGGTCTCCAAAAAGCTGAAAAACCGGTTGTGCAATTAAGGGGGCTGAATGCAATCGCCAAGCTGAAGCCGTTGAAACCTGCAGCAAATGTCCACTGCTGGATAAAGGGCTCTTGCATCTTGCTTTCATTTAACCCGGTATTTCAGGCAAATTTGCAAACTGCATGGAAAATTGGGTTCAGGCCTCCAATCTGCAAGGTGCTGACCCCTTTCTCCGTTAGATTGTAGACAAAAACCAAGCTAGAGCTTGACGGCTTGCTGCATGACACTACGAATAGCTTCGCACGTATTTGCGATTTCAGCCTCAGTCAACGTCGGATGCACCATGAACATCAGGCTCGTCTCACCCAGCTCCTGTGCGACAGGCAGGCGAACATCTGGACGCCAACCCGTATCATCGAATGCTTTCTCGAGGTACACCTCAGAACATGAGCCCGAAAAACAAGGCACGCCAAGGGCAGAAATCTCGGACAGGATACGATCCCGGCTCCAGTCAGCCTTTAATTGCTGTGGCTCTACGAAGACATAGCATTTATAGGCTGCATGAGCGCAGTCTTCAGGAATTGCCGGAACGCGTAGCCCTTGGAGCTTACGAGCTTGTGACCATATTTGTTCTGCATGATTGATTCGACTTGCACGCCATTCAGGCATACGACGTAATTGAATACGACCGATTACCCCTTGCACTTCCAGCATTCGCCAGTTCGTACCAAAGCTCTCATGCAACCAACGGAAGCCTGGTTGGTGCTCGCGTTCGTAAATTGCCTCCCAACTCTTGCCGTGATCCTTGAACGACCACATTTTCAACCAGAGAGCTCGGTCATTCGTCGTGACCATGCCACCCTCTCCACCAGTAGTCATGATTTTGTCCTGGCAAAACGACCAAGCGCCGACGTGTCCAATGGAACCCACGGAACGCCCCTTGTACTTCGCGCCATGCGCTTGAGCGCAGTCTTCGATCACCTTGAGGCCATGAAGCGTTGCAAGTTCCATGATCGGGTCCATATCGCACGGCCAGCCGGCCAAATGAACGCAGATAATGCCCTTGGTACGAGGAGACAATACGGCCGCTATAGTCTGCGCAGTGATGTTCTGGGTATCGCGGTCGACTTCGGCAAATACAGGCGTCGCACCTGCGTTGACAATGCTGGAAACCGAGGCAAGAAAAGTGCGAGGCGTAACGATGACCTCGTCTCCGGCTCCGATTCCAAGCGCTTCCAGCGCCAGATCGAGGGCAACGGTGCCATTTGCAAGGGCAACGGCATACTCTGTACCTGCCCACTTGGCGAACTCTTTCTCAAACTCGCGACATTCCTGCCCGGTCCAATAATTGACCTTGTTGGAAAGCACTACGTCGCGAACGGCATCGGCCTCTTCTTCAGTGAACGAAGGCCAAGGAGAAAATGGAGTATTCAACACGTTTTTACCTGCCATCCATAATTAAAAAAGAGCCGCCGAAAACCGGACGGCCGATCAGTCACACGTATCCGATGGACGAACACTCAGGAACCCGCAATCGCTCGAGCGGGCACCCCTGCGACAGTCATGTTATCAGAGATATCGCAAATCACTGCTGCACCGGCTCCCACCATCACGTACGAGCCAATATTGAGCATTTGCCTGACGCACGCACCGATACCAACCCAGCTACCGTCACCCACCCTCACAGCGCCTGCCAATCGAGCGCCCGGACTTATGTGCACACATACGCCAAGCACGCAGTCGTGGTCAACGCTAGAGCCCGTGTTTAGAATCGCTCCCTCACCGACTGTTGCGTAAGCATTGACCACCGCCGAGGCAAACACCACCGTGCCAGAACCAATGCTGGCGAACCGACTTATTGTGGACGAAGGATGAATCAACACTGGAAGATGCGCGCCTGAGGCTTTCAGCTCATCGATTTTGCTGCGCCGAACTTTATTGTTGCCTATTGCGACCAGAACACCTTCAAATTCCTTCACACGCCTGAGCAAGTCCTGGGTTGTTCCGACGACGGGCCAGATCCCTATGGAGGTTACTTGTGGCCATGCATCATCAAAGAATTCAATGACTTTCCAGCCACAGCTGTCAGCCGTATCGGCGACAACCTTGCCGTGCCCACTCGCACCAAGAATTGCCAGCCTCTTCATTTTTTAGTTCCGGTGAATTTTGTCATCGTAACCTCTCCCTCCGCGCTGATCCCATCCCTGATCAACACTTTTTTGATGGTGAGGAAGATGATTTTCAGGTCAAGCCAAAGTGACTGATTGTCAACATACCAGACATCCAGTTTGAATTTCTCTTCCCATGACAGCGCATTGCGACCATTGATCTGGGCCCACCCGGTAACACCCGGCCGCGCATCGTGTCTTCTAAACTGCACATGGTCGTACAGTGGAAGATATTCCATCAATAGGGGGCGTGGTCCCACCAGACTCATGTCACCCTTTATGACGTTCCACAACTCAGGCAACTCATCCAGGCTACTGGATCGAAGAAATCGGCCAAAATCCGTCATACGTTCAGCATCGGGCAACGGATTACCATTGGCATCCAATGCGTCCCGCATAGTGCGAAACTTAATCATTTGAAAGGGTTTGCCCCCGAGGCCCGGCCTGACCTGACGAAACAAAATCGGGGACCCTAACCGCTTGCGAATCAAGTATGCGACAACTGCGATCACGGGAGACAATACAATCAACCCTGAGACGGAGGCCACAATATCAAAGAAGCGCTTAAACATCGAAAGTCCTTGAGTACAGATATCGTTGTGGAACAAATGCGTTTGAATTCATTTCGACAAACGCTTGAAGTGCTCACCAAAGCGCTCGACTCCGACACGCAAGCAGAGTTCCTTTTGATAGAACGTGAGCCCATTCTCGGCCATTTGACTACGCTTCTGCGCCGTCATTTCCATCAGAGCCTGAACCGCATCCGCAAGCGCTTGCGGATTGTCTGACTCACTCACGACACCGCAACCGGCTTCGCACACAAGATCGGCAGCATCGCCATCCACAGCCATCAAAATCGGCTTTCTGGCCGCCATGTATGCCTGGGTTTTAGAAGGAATTGTGATCGTGAACAATGGATCTTTTTTTAGATGCACCAACAAGGCATCGGCACTGGCCAAGTAGGCGCCTACCTCCGACATTGGAACAGCCGGTAAAAAAAATACATTGTCGAGATTTTGGCTTATCGCCAATGACTCCAACCTGGTAGCTTCGACTCCTCCGCCAAGAAAGATGAACGCTACGTCGCTTTTATTCCGCTGAAGTAAACTCGCAGCTGCAATGACCGTCTCTAGCGACTGCGCCTTGCCCATGTTTCCAGCGAACAGGATTCGAAATTTCGAGGTGACTGGAAAGTTCTTCGGTTGACTTTCCGACGCAGGACTAAACACACCTTCCGCACACCAATTATAAATGATATCGATTTTTTGCGACGGCACCCCTCGCTCGATTAATAGTCGCTTGAATCCAGGGGACAGCACTACAATTTGGTCGACCTGACCATATACCCAATCGCAAACGCGAGAGACAATTTTCAAAAGCTTTTCATTCGAAAACATCCCTGTAGCCTTGAGTGTGTCTGGCCACATATCCTGAATATCGTACACCACGGGTATGCGTCGAAAAAAACGTACCAGCGCTGCTGCAATGCCTACCGTCAATGGTGGATGGTAGGCATAAATGACATCAGGTTTTTTCGCGCGAAAAAGGCCATAGAACAAAATACTGGCCGCAAAACTGACGTAGTTGAACACTCGACCGATACCACTCTGCCCATGACTTGGATAGAGTGGTACGCGTGTAACCTGTACACCGTCTATAAACTCTCGCTGCAGCAATTTTATTTTATAACCGGCATACAACTTGCCACCGGGATAATTTGGAAACCCGGTGACAACTTCGACATCAAAGCCTTGCGCGACCAATTCTCGAGCAAAAACCAATCCTTTGAATGTCGGCTCAGGATCAAACCACTGGGTGAATAGGAGAACACGAACGGCCATTCGTATTAGTACCTTCTCCAAACGGTGCGCATGACGTAGTCCCGGTAGCTGTGGATAATGCGTACAACTTTCTCTGCCACATTAGGCATACTGTAGTCACTTACCAGGCGCAAAGTACGGTCATCGTCACGACCTTGCCCCTCAAGCACCTGCAACCCCTGCATAACGCGCTCAGCCTCAAGGCCGACCATCATTACAGCGGCTTCTTCCATACCCTCAGGACGTTCATGCGCTTCGCGAATATTCAACGCCGGAAAGTTCAGGATTGATGATTCTTCATTGATAGTCCCACTATCGGAAAGGACCGCTTTGGCATCAAGTTGCAACTTATTGTAATCTTTAAAGCCCAACGGCTTGAGCAACCGCACATTTTTATGAAACTTTGCCCCCATAGCATCCACGCGCTTCTGTGTACGCGGATGAGTCGAAACAATGACCGGAAAATTATAATGTTCGGCAACTGTATTGAGCGCTTCAACCAACTTTGCAAAATTTTTATCAGAATCGATATTTTCTTCGCGGTGAGCACTCACCACGAAAAATTTACCTTTTTCCAAGCCAAGACGAGTAAGAACGTCCGATGCATCAATACCTTCACGATAATGATTGAGCACTTCAAACATTGGGCTGCCGGTCTTGATTACCATGTCTGGCGATAGGCCTTCCCGCAACAGATAATCACGAGCAATCGTACTGTACGTCAGGTTGATATCAGCAGTGTGATCAACGATGCGTCGATTGATTTCTTCAGGTACGCGCATGTCGAAACAACGGTTACCAGCCTCCATGTGGAAGGTGGGTATCTTGCGACGCTTGGCAGGGATGACCGCCATGCAGCTGTTAGTATCGCCTAAGACCAACAAGGCTTCTGGCTCAATCTCTGCCAGTACGCGATCCACGCTGATAATCACATTACCGATGGTTTCAGCACCAGTAGCGCCCGCTGCGTTCAGAAAATGATCAGGCTTTCGGATACCCAAATCCTGAAAGAAGATTTCATTCAGTTCGTAGTCGTAATTTTGGCCAGTGTGAACAAGCACATGATCACAATATTGGTCCAGGGCCGCCATTACGCGCGACAGACGAATGATTTCTGGGCGGGTGCCCACTACGGTCACGACCTTCAATTTTTTCATTTTTTAAGCGTCACATTCAAAAAGTGATAGAAAAACACCAGTGATTGTCGTCTCATGCACCCGAATCTTAGCCGAAACACTTGGTTACCGAGCAACTGGGGCAACGCAACGAGCTCATCCTGACTTCCCGAAAGATAGACTCTCTGACCACCGAGGGAGACAGAGAGCAGTGCAAATCTTATTCAGGCGCTGCAACAGGACGTGCGTACGTATCGGGTAGTTCTCGATTGAAAATCTCGTTTGCCCATAGCATGACGATCATCTCATCGGTACCCACGTTGGTAATGTCGTGCGTCCATCCTGGTACGGTTTCTACAATTTCCGGCTTCTCGCCCGTAGTTAACAACTCGTAATATTCTCCTGAGACAATATGACGGAATCCAAAACGGGCCCTACCCTTGATCACGAGAAACTTCTCAGTTTTGGAGTGATGGTAATGGCCACCACGAGTCACACCAGGGTGAGCTGTGAAATATGAGAACTGCCCACTGTCGGACGTCTTGAGCATTTCAACGAATACGCCCCGGGGATCACCGTACTTGGGAACTTCGTAAGCGAAACGGTCCGGTGTTAAATAACTGACATATGTGGAGTAAAGCGCTCGTACCAGGCCAGTGCCGACTGCCTCAGTGATCAACGTATCGCGGCTATCATGAAACGCTTTCAACTGCGAAGCCAAGGCGCCAACACTAATAGTGTACTGAGGCTCGACAGTAACAAATCGCTCATCCGAAAGCTGTCCGTCCATAGCGGCAATGAAGTACTTGATGACGTCATCAATATAGACGAGAGTTATGTTTGCCTTTGGATCGTTAACCTGAATCGGCAAGCCATGGACAGTATTATGGCAAAACGTTGCTACGGCAGAGTTATAGTTTGGACGAGCCCACTTTCCAAACACATTTGGCAGCCTGAATACGTATACTTTTGTTCCATGATTATCCGCTAAATCTTTCAACGCCGCTTCAGCACCGCGCTTGGAACATCCGTAGGGATTATCCAGTTCGGCTTGACTGGAGGACGTATAAAGTACGGGTACAGGTTTGTCACACCCGGCTACAGCATCACAAAGGGCGCGAGTCAGATCTGTGTTGCCCGCCTTAAACTCCTCTGGATCCTGGGGGCGATTGACGCCAGCCAAATGAAACACGAAATCAACTTCGGCAACCAATTTTGGAAGATGCGCAATATCGTCTTGACGGGTGAAACGCAGGACTTCGACATCACTGCGTTCGCTCAAGTGCGCTATCAGGTTCTTCCCAACAAATCCGTTGGAACCAGTAACCAGCACTTTCATCATGTCATTCCTCGGGCGTGGCGTGTTCGCCACGTTGAATCGCGCGCATGAAATCAAGCTTGAGCAGAAGCTGTTTCATGCCATCCACATCCAACCTAACAGTATTATGGGAGTTGTAATCCTCGGTGCGAGAAATTTTCTCTTCGCCCTGCTCTACAAATTTGGCATAGTTTAGGTCGCGCAAATCAGGTGGAACGCGGAAATAGTCGCCGCGATCTTCCGCACAGGCCATTTCCTCTCTGCTCAACAGGGCTTCGTAAAGCTTTTCACCGTGTCGCGTACCAATTACCTGAATAGGATGTTCCGGAAGGTTGAGCATTTGCGTCAGTGTTTTAGCCAGCACTTCTACGGTTGCTGCAGGCGCTTTTTGCACAAACAAATCGCCGTTATTGCCATGCTCAAACGCGTACAACACTAGATCCACTGCATCTGCGAGCGTCATCATGAAACGAGTCATATTCGGGTCAGTTAGCGTTAGCGGCTTACCATCACGAATTTGTTGAATAAATAGCGGTATGACAGAGCCTCTCGACGCCATCACGTTGCCATAACGGGTTCCGCAAATTACTGTTTTATCGTCATCGGCGCCGCGGGACTTCGCCACCATTACTTTTTCCATCATTGCCTTGGAAATACCCATGGCGTTGATTGGATATACTGCTTTATCTGTGCTGAGACAAACTACGCGCTTGACTCCATTCAAAATGGAGGCTTCGAGTACATTTTCCGTACCCATTACGTTGGTTTTCACAGCTTCCATCGGGTGAAATTCACACGAAGGTACTTGCTTGAGTGCTGCAGCATGAAAAATATAATCAACACCGCGCGTTGCGTTCAAAACGCTTTGGTAATCCCGCACATCACCGATATAAAATTTCAGCTTCGAATTTGCGTAAAATTTACGCATGTCATCCTGTTTTTTTTCATCTCGGCTGAAAATTCGAATCTCAGCGATATCTGTATTTAGAAACCGCTTAAGTACAGCATTCCCGAAAGAACCAGTCCCGCCGGTGATCAACAGTTTTTTACCACTAAAAATAGTCAATTATGTGTCTCCATAAAATCTAAAATTTTTCGTCCGACGGCAACGCTAGTTTTATTCTTCAAAACCCAAATCTTACCACACGCTGCCTTTTTGAACAAAAATTGTCGATCAGCTGCGCAAAAAGCTTTCAGAGCGGCACAAATGCCTTCGGCAGAGGGGTCCTCTATGGGATTCAAAAACTCAAAGTACTCATCAGGAATCCCACATAGGCGCGTGGTCAGGACTGGAACTCCGCTCGTCATATACTCAATCAACTTTGAAGGGAATGAGTAACGCGTATATTGCTGTTGTGGATCTCGGCTCATAATCAGACAGGAAGCTTCGGATTGAATGCGCTCAACTTCTGCTGCACTTAAAAAACCTAAGTACTTGACTGCTGGGTGGAGTGCAGATTTTTCCTTCAGATAGGTTTCCAACTCTCCACGGCCGCACAACCAAAGCTCATAATCGACATCAGCCTTGATAAATCCTTCCACCAACTCAACTATTCCGTAGGCTCTGCTCAACCCCCCAGCATAAAAAATGATTTTTTTCTCCTTGTCGGGAGATACGCCTTCGGATCTGGACAAGGCGTTGGAATTCGACATACCCTCCAATACGAGATAGTCCTTGTTAGCCCATTTTTTGCTATCTAGGACCATGTACTTGCTAGCCACAAACACACCAGAAGACTTACAGATAAGACCATCAATCAGCCAGGCATCTAGCCTTTTCAAGGCTCGCATAAAAAATGATCTACCCATTCCCATATCCATATAAACAGGAAGATCAGGGATATAAATGAAAAAAGGTACACCGTAAATTTTTCTGATTACATAAGCGGCTAACAAATTGGGGGTGTGAGCTGCGTAAACACAAACAACATCCATTCCGGTTTTACGTAGTCGAAGCAAACTATTCAACGCACCAAGAAAGCGACTGGCAAACTTTACAAATGGTAGATTCAGCAAGGGGGTGACATTGCGACTTCCCTGCTTATTAACTGTCGAATCCTTAGGAAAATACATCTTTTTATTTCGAGGATATGTGGATACAGCAATGCTTGCAACCGTATTTACCGTATCTCCATCAAAGCGTAAAGCTTCTAGAAACCTGCCCTCGAGCTTATATGCCGCGACCTGAGGAAACGGATCTCCTTTTGAATACTTTTCAAAGTATTCATCACCGACATAAAACCCAACCAAGACTATTTTTTTATTCATTTCCGCCTTCTAAAACTCACTAGACGAACAAAAAATTTATTCCCCATCACAAAGCCCGAACCTTCTTATGTAGCCAACTATAATAACAAATGATAAGAAGGCTCGTGGCTTTCTACACTCACCACCTGAGCGAAATATTCTCGCCACAACTACTGAACCTTTAGATCGTGTTTCCGCGACCTGAATCGATGACTCATTGCTCGCCATACGCCAAACAATAACAGGACAAACAAGGTCCAAAAGACTCCATGATCGTAAAAGATTGGGCCTTCTCCAGGTAGTTGAGAGAAATGATAGCCCGCAATAGCTCCTGTAACAGCAAGCGAACCGACAGTTGCACTTGCCCCGAGCGGGAGCGATGCGAAGATCCCGAGGACAATCGAAGCACACAGCAACCCCACGACAGCTAAAGGCCAACCTCCCAACGCGTACGCCGTAATTTGTACTGCAGCTGGCGCTGTTCCTCGGCCTTTGAATTGGTCATCAAATATTCGACTATAAATATAGGTACTAGGCCGGCATGGTTGACCAATTCGAGCTTGAGCCATCACACCGCCGCATACAGCCCCTTCCGTGGTAAACACTTGATAATAATAAGGATAAATAATGGCCATCCTATTAACTACGTTAAATAGTAACATTGGCGCATTATGAGCCGCAGCCCCCCCTACATTTACTACGTTGGTAATTACGCGAGTATTTGTTCTGTTTGGGCTATCGTCGGCAATCGAGCTCTTTGAACCATCCATCGGAGCTTTACCCTCAGCCTGAACCGATGGCGCCTTGCTCTCAGCCTGCGTGGTAGTACTTTCTACCATTTGATCCGGCGCTGCGAGTCTAAATACAAAAGCAGAAATCAAAAAATACATTAATACAAGCAACACCCCTCCAATAAATGTTTTGAGATAAGCATATCTTTTAGCATACACAAAAATCGCCAAAACCAATCCAGCGTAGAAAATTAGAATTGGCCACTTCATATTTAGCATTGTCAGAAACAAAGACATCAAAGTAGCGTTAATGACAGTAGCAAAAAGCCAAAATCCTTTTTTCACATTCATCCATCTAACAAGAGAATAAATGGAAAAATAATGGAGTACAGACATAAGCACCGCAAGGGGCGCAAAACCTAGTTGATCCCGAATCTGAAATCTCGCCAGTACGGATGAAACCGCGTCCGTTCCTGCCAAAAACAATGAAAACGCATCCGCCCTTATTAGTGAATAAATAACGAACGCATAGGCGACTGAAACAATGAAGCAGTATTCGGCCACTGATAAATCTGGAACATATGCAGCCAACTTCGAAATTTTGCCGCCAAACACCTTTTTAACTAAAAAAACAATAAAAGGCGTGAGTAAGAAAGGCAAGGCTAACAGCAACCAATATCCCGGAGTAAACAGTGTCTCGAAGCCGAGAATCCGAGCGGTATAGGCATCCCTTTCCAATAACACCCTGCCAAATGGTAACCAATAAATTATGTTACCTAGCACAACGGTAATAAAGTAGGCGACCAAAAATATAACCGGAGCTAAATTCCTGGAAAGCCACACTCTAAGATTCTCAAGAAAAACCATCTCCAATGCATCCCCACCAGAAACATTCAATAAATTCTATCCATACGTCGCAGAATAAGAACCCTTTCATCTCTGCATCACGGCAATCCATGTCTATTTCGAAACCTACTGAGCAACGCTTAAGCTATTCCAACTTCCCAACACATCAAATAGTTGCCTTCATAAACTCAGCCCATCGAACTCCTTTCCATAGTGAAACAAGTGAAACAAGCGAAAACCCAACTAGCCAGAAAATTGACTTTTCCCACCAAATTAAAGAAGAAAAACCACTTTGCAAACCCAGATAAAAAAAACTTCCTGAAACAAATGCCAATAACGAAACTAGCAAAGGAACTGCAAAACTGCGATATAGATTCAGCCTCTTATACATACTTCCAACTACAACCACGAAATAAACGAATTGAGCCATTAACACCCCCAAAGAGATACCAAATAGCCCCCAGAACCTACCGCCGACCCAGGCAAAACATATAGACATAAGCGCTGACAACAGCGACAGACCAGCTAGCAGTTTCATTTTCCTATGAACTTCAAGGCGCTTCTGAAAATATACAGCTGCGCTATTTAAGAAAACCCCCGCAAACGCAAAAAAAACAGTCTCAACGGATGCGCCTATAGCCTTTCCTGTAACCCTTTCAAAAAAATCAAACCCTACAAAGTACAGCACGCACCACAAGAGCGAAAAAACTACAATCAAGAAACTTGAAGAACTTTCAATCATTCTTATGGCAAACACACCTTCTCGGAATTTCTGAATAACAAACGGATGCACCATCATCAACAGGGGCATACTCAGTAATCCAGCCCCACCCACAAACAGATCTTTTAAAGATAAATATGAATCGCCATGCGCAATATCGTAATATTCAATCGCAAGCCGATCTGCACCGGCCATTACCAACATCCCAAGAATCCAAGGAGAAAGGGCAGCGCCATATTGATAGAGTAAACTTAGATGTTTTTTAAGTAATTCGACATTACTAAATGGATTGCAAGCGCCAAAAATACGCAAAATAGAAAAAAGCATAAACAAGCCTGCGAGAATATTACCCGCAATGGATGCCAGCACCGCATATCTGAAATCGACTTCTATGAATCGAAAAAAAATCATGACCAGTAGAATCTGAGCGAAACTTTGCAGCACTACCGCCACAAGTTGCTGCTTAACCAGAAAGCCTGCCTGGCAGACGGATGAAAGGAAAAAAAACAGGACCTGACTGAAACAAAGCAACCAGACAAAGAGAAACACGTTGCTTACGTCAATAAAGCTATTTGAAATGATTGCAGCAAAGGTTGATGCCGCAGGAGCAATTAGTGCCACAACACAGATACAATTCGAAACAAATAGCTTTCGATCTTCAACACCAGAATAATAATAAATAAATGAGTTTCCAACCCAGCCTGCACACAATTGCGCAGCTACCAATGAACAAAACAAACTAACGGAGTAGCTAACGTATTGTCCTTCAGGAAACGACTTATAGAGAAAAAAAACTAAAAAAATACCCGAAACCGCGGGCACCATTTTTACAGGCACATAAAGCAATAGCTTTTGAAGAAAAACATTGATATTCATTTATTATTATTCATCTCTTTTCTTCTTTATGCAAAATGTGATTACGATTATATAAAAACAGACCATCATTTAATCTATCGCGCACAACTACCACTAATGCATAATCCCATACAACCACCTTGGAACTTTCGCTGCCTACCCCTGACAAGCAGTGCAATAACGAAAATCAAACCTTATGCCGCTGTCGTCCACGATTTACACGGGCATACAACCCACCTATGATTGGACCAATCACCATTCCGATCAATAAAGGTGCTATCACAGCAAATGCCACAGGCAGTGGAGGCAGCGACCAACCAAAGAACGACAAAGAGACATCCTGCTGGTTCTCCATGACAAACGCCAGAACACAGATTAGCAGCATCAATATCACGACCAAGAAGACTGCGTGCCTGAGTCTACGCATCATGAACTCCTAAATTATTCAAACCCTCCCTCCTCCTCCTCATTCACCCGATCCCTCAGCTCCTTCCCCGGCTTGAAATGAGGAACAAACTTGCCATCCAGGCTAACCGACTGGCCGGTCTTCGGGTTACGCCCTACCCGCGGCGCACGGTAGTGCAGTGAGAAGCTGCCAAACCCAC
>Ga0079985_1016672_pt1 | contig 15614 bp, 13 predicted proteins | sample Hof3ISUMetaT_11_FD_73497 | JGI IMG/M metagenome (GOLD analysis project Ga0079985, IMG submission 73497) | Enriched soil aggregate microbial communities from Iowa State university to study microbial drivers of carbon cycling -... | ecosystem: Environmental > Terrestrial > Soil > Agricultural land... | reverse complement strand
TGTCGATCGATATCGACTCGTACATTTTGCGCTGTGTTGAAATTTCGTTTGTAGCTGGAAATAAGTGCCGCCTCAATCGCTTCGATCAGGATATCCTTGCTGATTCCTTTTTCTGTTTCGATCGCGGAGAGCGCTTCAATAAAATCCATATTCATTTGAAATAAGTTCCCCCTTCCATCAATTAACAAATATTTGAATCGATTTCATAATACTGCCCTCATGAAATCGATTCATAGAAATTAGAAAACAACTGCTAATCTAGCGCTAGCTACTTTGCTGGTTGGAATAGTAATGGTCGTTTTTCCTGAGCGGATAGCAAGCGTATCGCTGTCGTAAGCTTCCAGGAAGCCTTCGAATTCCTTCTGTCCGTCAACCGGTTCATATGTCGTAACAAAGACGTTCTTACCGATCGAATTCATAAAGTCTTCTGGTTTCTTTAGTGGTCTTTCAGCACCAGGTGACGTGACCTCAAGAAAATAAGCTTCAGATATTGGATCGGATTCATCCAGCTTTGCGCTTAAATATTCACTGATACGGCTGCAATCCTCAATGTCAATCCCGCCTGGCTTATCTACTATGACTCGCAAATAGCGATTGCTTCCTTCCTTGACGTATTCAATATCGACGAGTTCAAACCCGCTTTCCTCCAGCATGGGGTGGACGAGTTGCTGAACAGCAGATAAGATGGTTGGATTCACGTATATACCCCCTAATCAAAATGTAAAGAGTGGGTTTCCCCACTCCTAAGCATAAAACATATCCACGGCTAAACACAGAATATCAAAAAGATTATAACATAGCGCCATCTTAGATACAAGTGAAATAAGGCGGTGCACGGCGTTCTAGCGCTATAGTTGGATTATGCCCATTTTGCCGCCCACAATTTCATTTCCTTGAGAATTTGGTGCAGATCGTTGCCTTTTGGTGTTAAATGATATTCCACCGTGACTGGGACGGTCGGAAAGGCTTCACGCTCTAGGACGCCTTGCTGTTCCAAATGCCGCAATGTGTCCGTGAGCGCTTTTGGACTAATACTGCATATGTTGCGTTGCAGCTCTCCGAATCTCTTTTTGCCGCTGAATAATTCGCGCAAGACAAGAAACGCCCATTTTCCGCCAATGACAGCTAAAGTCTTCTCAATGGAGCATTCTATAATCACTGGATCCTTTGGGATATAATTGTTCACACGATTTTCAAGTCGCTTCAATTTCGTTTCGTTCACGATAATAGATTCCTCCAATCGTAGTAAGTTACAATATGTATAGCTATTATCCATGTAGTAATAATATAAAGTAAATTTCACTACTTTCTATTGTATAGAGAATTGCCTACAATAACAATAGACCTTGCAGCGCTTGTTCTCAAGAAGCCTTGAACAAGTTCATGGGGTAAACAAAGGAGAGATCGACATAATGAGTAAACCGAAAGTTATTGTCACTGGCGGCAGCGGAAAAGCAGGACGCTACATCATCAAGGAGTTTCTAGATCACGGATACGAAGTATTGAATTTGGATCAGAATGTACCGGAAACATCATTATGCCCGACCATGGTTATCGATTTGACAGATGCCGGCCAAGTTCATACTGCTCTATCAGCACACGCTCAGGGCAACGGTAAATTACCTGTCGCTGTCGTTCATTTTGCGGCGATTCCACGTCCATTCATCTATCCAAATGATGTCGTTTATCGCAATAATGTGATGAGTACCTATAACATCCTAGAAGCTTGCGCAAACTTAGGCATACATAAAGTGGTTTCCGCTTCAAGTGAAGCCGCTTATGGAATTGTATTCGCGAAGAAGATGTTCGATCCGCAATATTTGCCGCTCGATGAAGAGCATCCGATGCTGCCGGAGGATAGCTATGGCTTATCTAAAGTAATCGGCGAAGAAACAGCTGCCGCCTTCCATCGCCGCACGGGCATGCAAGTCGTTTCCTTCCGTCTTGGAAACATCTTAACTCCCGAAGATTATCCGCGGGTTATTAACAGCTTCGCTCGTCCCGAAGAGCGGTTGCGCAATATTTGGACTTATATCGATGCCCGAGACGTATCGTCTGCATGCCGTTTAGCTGTTGAGAAGAGCGGACTCGGTGCGGTTGCTCTCAATCTATCTGCTGATGATACTTCGTCAGACAAATCTAATGGTGAATTAATCAGCGCTTTCTTCCCGCAGGTGAAAGATATTCGAGTGCCGCTCGATGGCCGCTCAAGCTTGTACGCCAATGAGAAATGCAAGCAACTGCTTGGCTGGCGTCAACAATACTTTTTACAGGAAAACGCAGAATATTAATGAAAGTATTTATAGAATCAATTTCATAATCGTATGAAATTGATTCTAATATCAATCATTTATAGGAGTGAGCATTCATGCAATATCGGAGATTAGGTAACAGCGGATTAAAAGTTAGCGAAATTAGCTTGGGCAGTTGGCTCACTTACGGTGGATCCGTTGAGGATCGTCAGGCAGAATCTGTCGTTGATAAGGCTTACGAGCTTGGCATTAATTTCTTTGATACTGCTAACGTTTATCATCGTGGTGCTGCCGAAGAAGTGGTAGGTCGCGCGCTTCGCAAATACTCTCGCGAGTCCTATGTGCTGGCAACCAAAGTTTTCTTCCCGATGGGCGATGGACCGAATGATCGCGGATTGTCCCGAAAACATATTATGGAGCAATGTGACGCAAGCTTGAAACGTATGGGCGTTGATTATATCGATTTGTACCAGACGCACCGCTTCGATCCGGATACCCCTCTTGAAGAGACCCTCCGCGCATTGGATGATCTCATTACTCAGGGTAAAGTGTTGTACATCGGAGTGAGCGAATGGAGCGCGGTGCAAATCAATGATGCCCTTCATTTAGCAAAAGAGCTTAATTTGGATCGAATTGTGTCCAATCAACCAAATTACAGCATGCTGCACCGTTACATTGAAAAAGATATTGTGCCACTCGGCTCTCGCGAAGGTGTTGGTCAAGTTGTATTCTCTCCGCTTGCCCAAGGCGTTTTATCAGGCAAATATAAACCTGGCGCTCCTCCGCCTACCGGAACCAGAGCCACTGATCCAAGCTCGAACATGTTTATGGGCGGAGTTCTGCAAGACAGAGTGCTGGAGCGAGTGGAAAATTTAAAGCCGATTGCCGAGCGAAACGGCTTATCGTTAGCGCAACTGGCACTAGCTTGGATTCTGCGTCTCGATAATATCTCCAGTTGTATTATCGGCGCCTCTCGTCCTGAGCAAGTCGAAGAAAACATTAAAGCATCTGGCGTTAAGCTTTCCGAAGCCGATTTGGCCGAGATTGAATCGATATTAGTGCAAAATTAAGGGAACGAAACTCCCTTGTAAACCGTAAATTATCGTAAATCTAATTTTTAAGACCATCATATTCCCCTCATTACCTCCGAATGATCGAGAATCGATCACTTGATGTGTAGATAAGGGAATTAGATGGTCTTATTATTATGGCTCGTTAGAAAGTGAGCCGTAGAGGAGAAAAAGATACCCTTATTTTAGAACAACGATAGCTGATTCGATTCTGGCAAACCGCGGAAGCATCCCATATTGCCAAGCAACTCAATGATCGTTTTGGTCGATTTCGAGCGAACTTGAAAGTCCTCAATGGAAAGGAACTCCCCTTCTTCTCTTGCCGCGGCGATGTTCTTGGCCGCATTAATGCCAATCCCGCCAACTGCTGAGAACGGCGGCAACAGCGCGTCACCCTCAATGAGAAACTTGGTTGCCTCAGAACGGTATAGATCGATGCCTTTAAAGCTAAAGCCGCGAGCCGTCATTTCCAGTCCCATCTCCAAAATCGAAATCATCGCTTTCTCCTTTGGCGTAGCTTGGAAGCCTTTTGCTTCTATTTCCTCCAGCTTGCGTCGAATCGACTCATAGCCTTGGGCGAACAGCTCTGCATCAAACTCATCAGCACGCACGGAGAAGTAAGTCGCATAGAATGCGAGCGGTTGGTAGACTTTGAAATAAGCCGTTCGTACGGCAGAGATAACATAAGCCGCAGCATGGGCCTTCGGAAACATATACTCGATCTTTAAACACGAATCGATATACCATTGCGGCACTTTATGCTGTTTCATCGCATCAATCCATTCGTCCTTAAGACCTCTTCCCCTTCGGACACTTTCGGTAATCGTAAACGCTAAACCAGCTTCCATCCCCGCTTTATATATAAGGAACAGCATAATCTCGTCACGACAACCGATCACGGTTTTAATCGTACATGTACGATTACGGATAAGCTCCTGTGCATTTCCTAGCCATACGCCGGTACCGTGCGACAGACCGGATATTTGCAGCAAATCCGCAAACGAGCTTGGACTTGTTTCTTGCAGCATCTGTCTAACGAATTTCGTTCCCATCTCAGGCACGCCATATGTGGCAACCGGGGTGCGAATTTGCTCTGCAGTGACACCTAATGCCTCTGTCGAGCTAAAGATGCTCATCACCTTGGAATCGTTCATCGGGATGGTAGTCGGATCAATCCCCGTCAAGTCTTGCAGCATCCGCATCATGGTCGGATCGTCATGTCCGAGAATATCTAGCTTCAATAAATTTTCGTCAAACGCATGATAGTCAAAATGGGTCGTCTTCCATTCTGATGTGGTGTCATCGGCTGGGAATTGGACCGGCGTTATATCTTCCACATCGATATAGTCCGGGACAACCACAATTCCGCCCGGATGCTGACCGGTGCTGCGTTTAACGCCTGTAAAGCCAAGGGCAAGGCGCTGAATTTCTGCCATTCGCCACTTTTTGCCGTGCTCCTCCTCGTACTTTTTCACATAACCAAACGCTGTTTTCTCGGCAATCGTTCCAATCGTACCCGCACGAAATACACTTTTATCGCCAAATAGCTGCTTCGTAAAATTATGGGCAATCGGTTGATATTCGCCCGAGAAATTCAAGTCAATATCAGGCACCTTGTCTCCTTTAAAGCCGAGGAACGTCTCAAACGGAATGTCTTGACCTTCGCCCTTGAGCGGGCTGCCGCAGCTTGGGCAATCTTTGTTCGGCAGATCGAATCCGCTAGGCACGCTGCCATCGGTAAACCATTCGCTAAACTGACAGCTCGGACATACATAATGAGGGGGCAACGGATTCACTTCAGAAATTCCAAGCGCTGTTGCCACGAATGAAGACCCGACCGAGCCCCGTGAACCGACTAAATAACCGTCTTCATTGGATTTCTTAACAAGCCGCTCCGATATCAAATAGTTGGCAGAGAAACCGTATTGGATAATTGGTTTTAGCTCCTTCTCCAGCCTCGCCGTTACTAGATCAGGAATCGGATTGCCATACATGCGCTCGGCCGTTTCGTAACATTTTGTGCGAATCTCATCATCAGCACCTTCGATAATCGGTGAGAATAATCCGTTATCGGTCGGACCTCCCTTGCGCGGGAACATCTCGAATGGCTCAAACCGGTCAGCCAATTCAGACGGATTGTGCACGACGACACGGTATGCCTCCTCTTTACCCAAATAAGCGAATTCATCAAGCATTTCCTTAGTTGTGCGCAGGTGCACCTTCGGCTTGCGTATATCCTTAAGCGGACTAAACCCCGTAATCCCATTAATCGTAATATCGCGTAAAAGGTGATCCGTCGGTTCCAGGTAATGAACGTTACCGGTGGCAATGACAGGCTTTCCAAGCTTATTCCCAATCTCTATTATTCTTCGGACCGTTTTTTGGATGTCTTCAATATTGCCAACAAGTCCTTTTTCTACTAAGTGCATATAAGTATCCAAAGGTTGAATTTCCAACACATCGTAAAATAACGCTACCTGCTCAGCTTCCTCTGGCGATTTGTTCAGAACAGTTTCGAAAAATTCACCCTTCTCACATCCAGACACAACGAGCAGCCCTTCTCTCATTTCAGATAGAACTGACTTTGGTATAGTCGGTTGTTTACTATAATAAACCGTATGTGATAACGAAATCAGCCGGAATAAGTTTTTCTTCCCAACTGCATTCAGGGCATAGATATTGCTATGAAAAGGTCTGGCTGCGATTGGAGTCTTACCAACCAATTCATTCAGCTCAGATAAATTAACAATTCCACGCAGCGCGCAATCCTTCAGCATCCCGAGCAGGATCCCGCCAAGCGCAGCTGCATCATCAACCGCACGATGATGGTTGTCTAGACCGACCTTATATTTGTCTGCCAGCGTATTAAGCCGGTGGTTTTTCATTGTAGGGAATAACGAACGGGCGAGCTCTAGCGTATCTAGAACCGGATTAGTCACCTTCGAAAGTCCTAACCTTTTGCTAAACTCCTGGATAAATCCCATATCGAAACGCGCATTATGAGCAACCAATACGGCATCACCCGCGAAAGAAAGAAATTTCGGCAACACTTCATCCACATCCGGGGCGTCAGCCACCATCTCGTCATTGATATGGGTTAATTGTTGGATATTGTAAGGAATCGGTTCATGCGGGTTGATAAAGCTAGCAAATCGATCTGTCTCTTTTCCATTCTCAAACTTTACGCCGGCTATCTCAATCAATTGATTGTTAACTACCGATAAACCGGTTGTTTCTACGTCAAATACGACATACGATCCTGAGCTTAAATCCATATCCAGCGGATTCATCACAATGGGCATCCCGTCCTGAACGATGTTCGCCTCAACACCGTATAAAACCTTAACGCCATATTTCTTACTCGCTTTATTCGCATCCGGGAACGATTGCACAGCGTTATGATCTGTAACTGCGATTGCTTTGTGTCCCCATTTTGCAGCTCGTTTGATGTAGGACTCTATAGAAGTAATCCCATCCATCGGACTCATTGTCGTATGTAAGTGGAATTCAACCCGTTTTTCCTCTGCTTCGTCCATCCGTTCAGGAGGTGCGGCTATCTCATTGATATCATTTGCCATAATGACTAATTCCGGGGGGTTCATAAATCGATCATATTCAACGCGGCCTCGAACCTTTAGATACATCCCATTCGTTAGTCCTTGCATGGCCTTCTGGTCTTCTTTGTTGCGGGCAAAAAGCTTAACGCCGATCGAATCCGTCATATCGGTCAAACAAAAAGAGTACAGTGTCATCCCGTTTTTCAGCTCTTTTATGTCGCTTGCAAATACACTGCCTTGCACAACGACTTTCGATTCTTCCTCTAGAATACGTGAAATAGGAACAGCAGCATCTCTCAGCTCATACCCAAAGGATAGCTTTGACGGCGGTTCATCCCCTTTGCCGGAAGACGGTTCGGGCACTGCTGACATCATCTCTTGGACAGCAATTCGTTCTTCTTCCACCCGTTTTTGCTCAAACTTCTCGATCTCTTCCATACGGTTATCGTTTATTTTAAACATGACTCGCATCTCACGATTAAAAAACTGGCGGTAAAATTGCCGAATCAGCTTATCGACCTCTTTTTTGTGAGCGATTTGCATGAACTGATCATCCAGCAATGCGACATATAAAGTATCCTCATCAACGGACAATTCTGCTTTGGCTAGCCAACCATTCACAGAAACAACTTCTTTCAGAATCCATTGAATAAAAGAAGGCCAGTACTCCACGATGACTTGTTCCAATGTAACGGATGGTTCATAATCGACAACGATGCGTATATCGGCGATTGTCTGATATTTCGCTACCACTGCGCTACAAAATTGGCTATATACGTTTTGCGGGATCAATTGTTGTTTGCGGATGCGAAAAGTCCACTCGCGGGCTTTACGTCTACACTCCACACTTTCCAAATGTCCGTCAACAAAAAAAAGCTTCGACAAGCTGAGCAGGCAATTCTGCCTGCTTCAGCATCGTGACGAAGCGTTCTCGTTTATCGGCCAAGTTGCTCATCACACCATGTCCTCCTAAGAGTTTTGCGGAGCAAAACTATCTTCGTAAGCATACGCTGAGTTTTGCGGAGCAAAACTTTCTTCGTAAGCATATGCCATAATCCTATTCTAGTAGGCTCTAGCAAACACTACAGTATGTTGGGATTTGTCTCCGCATACTAAACATTTCGATTTCATTTCCTTGACTTCAAACGGAATGTTTCGACTCGTCGCGCCTGTTTCATCCTTAACATGACTTTCACAAGCTTCGGAGCCGCACCAGCCTGCCAAGTAGAAACCGCGCTCACGTTCCATCTCGATTTTTAATTCGTCGATGGAGTTCACCGAATAAAATCGATTATCCATAAACGTCTTAGCATTATCGTACATTTGCTGTTGAATTTCGTCCAGCATTCGAATGACCTCTTGTTCGAGATCCGATTGTTTAACAATCCGTTTTTCACCGGAAACACGGGATACGAGCACAGCTTGTCCGTTATCCATATCACGAGGTCCTAGTTCGATTCGCATTGGAATCCCGCGCATTTCGTACTCGTTAAATTTCCATCCCGGACTTAAATCGGCACGATCATCCACACGAACGCGAACACCAGCTAACTTTAACCGTTTATACAACTCATCGGTCTTTGCCAGTACTTGCTCGCGTGTTTTTGCGGGTCCGATCGGGATCATCATCACCTGTGTAGGCGCCACCTTCGGCGGCAATTGTAAGCCGCGATCATCTCCATGCACCATAATCAGTGCGCCAATTAAACGAGTAGTGACACCCCATGATGTCGTATAAACATATTGTTGTTGATTTTCTCTATCCAAGAATTGAATATCAAAAGCTTGCGCGAAATTTTGCCCCATATAGTGCGAAGTGCCTGCTTGTACAGCGCGGCCATCTTTCATCATGGCTTCAATGGAATACGTATCGACAGCCCCGGCAAATTTCTCTGAGGGCGTTTTTTGACCGGAAATGACAGGTATCGCTAAAAATTGTTCAACAAAATTTTTATAGATCTGCAGCATTTGCATCGTTTCTTGACGGGCTTCTTCTTCTGTTTCATGCGCTGTATGTCCTTCTTGCCAGAGAAACTCGCTAGTACGCAAGAAAGGTTGAGTTCGTTTTTCCCAGCGCACAACATTTGCCCATTGGTTGATCAATACCGGTAAATCTCGGTACGACTGAATCCATCGAGCATACATATAACCGAACATCGTTTCTGACGTAGGACGAATGGCTAATCGTTCCTCCAGCTTCTCCCCGGCAGCCTCAGTCACCCAAGGCAGTTCAGGATTAAAACCTTCCACATGTTCCTTCTCCTTCTGGAAGAAGCTTTCTGGAATCAATAATGGAAAGTAAGCATTACGATGACCAGTTTCCTTAAACTGTGCATCCAATTCACGTTGGCACAGCTCCCAGATCTCATAGGAATCCGGTTTAAAAACAATACACCCGCGAACAGGCGAATAGTCCATTAAGTCAGCTTTCTTAATGACATCAATGTACCAACGCGAGAAATCTTCGCTTTGCGGTGTAATTTCCTTAACGAACTGCTTCTCATTCTGTTTCTCAGCCATGGTTGACAATGCGACCTCCTACAATAACCCATCATATAATTAGTAACATTAAATATTAAGATCTAAAAGAAATTCACCCTTTAAATAACCTAAGTATATCATTATAGGTCACTGCAATCATCAGCATCATCAACATCGCGAAGCCGACAAAGTGAACCATGCTTTCTCTTGTAGGATCAACCGGCTTTCCTCTTATTGCTTCAATACCAAGAAACAGGAGCCGACTACCATCCAATGCTGGAAAAGGCAACAAGTTAAAAATACCTAAATATAAGCTAAGTATCGCTGCCCACCAGATTAATTTGTCTAATCCAAGCGATGCAGCTTGACCCGTAACTTCCACGATACGAACCGGGCCACCCAAATCATCCAGCTTGAACTGCAGCAGTACTAGCTGTTTAAAGCCTGTAAAGATCGCTTTCGTGAAATCGATCATCATTGTACTCGCACCAGAAATCACTTCCATAGCCGAGGCAGAGCGCGCATATAGATCGATATGTATGCCTACTTTCCCAGCGCCTTCCGTTTTTGCAGGTGTTACTTTGATCAGCTTGTCTTCACCATCACGGCGTATGGTCCATATCATCTCTTTGCCAGCAGATGCGGCAATTAATTCGACTAATCGTCCTGATTCTGCGCCAATTTCAATGCCATCTACCGCAAGAACAAGATCACCTTCCTGCAAGCCTGCAGCAAGAGCGGGAGAATCGGCTTCAATCTTAGCCAATTTAATATGCTCTGGAATTCCGCTTAGCCAAATATAAGAAAGGAACAGCGCAAAAGCCAATATAAAATTCATTAATGGGCCGGCAAATATTGATATTGCTCGTTTTGTAACGGATTTCCCGCCAAATTGACGATCAAAAGGAGCGATTTGGGTTTCTTTGCCGCGCGTGATCATCATGGATTGCGGGTGTACAGGATATATATGTGTTTCGTTGTCCACAGACAGCTTTAAGCTTAATTGGTGTTCGAGATCAATGGTTTCAACTTCACCGATCGTAACATCACGTCGACGATCGAGTTGATCCAAATAAAGATGGGTGACAGTGCCATGATGTAAAGCGATACCGATCGTTTGGCCAGGATTGACTTGAATGATTTCAGGATCTTCACCGGCCATTCGTACATATCCGCCTAGCGGCAATAGGCGCAGTGTATAACGAGTTTCACCTTTCTTATAAGAGAACACCTTTGGACCGAAACCTATGGCAAACTCGCGAACGAGAATGCCCGCTCTCTTGGCGAAGTAGAAGTGGCCCCATTCATGGATGCCCACAAGTACGAAGAATACGAGTATAGTGAGCAAGATGACTTCGGGAGTAAACATCAGTAACGCCCCTTCCGGCTTCAAAGTTCATGTAGCTCAATAATGGTGATCATAATCAACAAAGATTATGAATTTGATTCTAACATTATTCAATTCACTTATACAAGTCGTGCTTAATTGAACCTGCTATTCACAATTTGAGCTTGATTTCGTGCCCATTCGTCCGCTTCGATAATTTGCTCAATATTTGGCGCCTGAACAATCGAATGCAAATGAAGGACTTGATCAACGATTTCATCAATCTCAAGAAAAGCAATATCGCCTTGCAAAAAACGAGCGACGGCGATTTCATTAGCGGCATTCAAAACAGTTGGTGCTGTACCGCCTGCTCGTCCAGCCTCGAAGGCAAACCGAAGCATCGGAAATCGATTCATATCCATCTCAGCAAAATGCAGCTTGCCCATCTTGGCAAGATTAATGCGATTAGCAGAACTATGCAATCGATGCGGATAAGTGAGCGCATATTGGATGGGTACACGCATATCGGGTGATCCTAGCTGGGCCACTACACTGCCATCAACGAATTCGACCATCGAATGAACAGTACTCTCGGGATGCAGCAGTACCTCAATATGATCGTAGGGCACGGAGAATAACCAATGAGCCTCTATTACTTCTAATCCTTTGTTTGCCATCGTAGCGGAATCAATCGTGATCTTTGCTCCCATCGACCAGTTTGGATGCTTAAGCGCATCTTCGATCGTTACTGCGTGTAGCTGTTCTCTACTGCGATCGCGAAATGATCCCCCGGAGGCAGTTAATATGAGTTTTGCTACCTCCTGTTGTTGTTCCCCATTCAAGCATTGAAAAATCGCAGAATGTTCGCTGTCGATTGGCAACAATCGCACACCTCTACGAGCAACAGCTTCTTTGACAATATGTCCGGCCGTAACTAGCGTTTCTTTATTCGCAAGCCCAATCGTCTTGCCGGCTTCAATGGCTGCTAAAGTAGGCTTTAGCCCTACGCTTCCAACCATCGCGGAAACCACAAATTCAGCATCATGATGAGCAGCTGCAGCAAGTAAACCAGCTTCGCCCACCACTACTTGCACATCATTAGGGAGTTCTCTTCTCAGACGATCCGCTAATTGTTCATTTCCGATTGAAAGAAGCTTGGGTCGAAATTCTAAAGCTTGCTTAAGCAATAAATCAACATTTGTTCCTGCGGCTAACGCTTCAACTTCGAACAATTCCGGATGTTGCTTTACGACATCTAATGTTTGCACACCGATAGATCCGGTTGATCCTAGAATGCTAATCTTTTTTTTGCTCATTGTAACCTCCGGTTCACTGGAAACAAATTGTTCATCAAGATTATGCCATCACCTGTGTCAGCAAGTGAACAAAAGGAAAGACGATCAACCAACTGTCACAACGATCCAAAATTCCGCCATGACCGGGCAACAATGTCCCGGTATCCTTTACCCCGAATGTGCGTTTATACGCAGATTGTATGAAATCGCCAAGTTGTCCGACAATGCCGATGGTCAATCCTAAGAGCCAAGCATCTTTCATGTGAAGCAGTTCCGGTTTCCAAATGGAGAAACATATTGCAACAACGATCGATAAAATTAAACCACCGACGGCACCTTCCACTGTCTTCTTAGGACTTATTGTTGGCCACAGCTTATGCTTTCCGAATGCGTAGCCCGTGAAATATGCACCTGCATCAGTTATCCATATGCAAATAAACAACAAAAGTGTCCACCAAAATCCATCATCCATCCAACGGGTGAGCGCCATGTAATGAAAACCAAATCCGATATAAATAATACCAAAAAGCAAAATAGAGATTTTCTCAATCGGAATCTTATTTTTACTCCACACCATTGCACTTGCCAATAACAGAAGCGACATCCAAATCCAGGTTTCCGATTGCGTACCAAATACATACTCCCCGTTATTCCAAGGGAATACGAATAAAGCGGTAAAAGCATAACCGATGATAGCCGCTAGCGACCTTCGATCAATCTTACTCATTCGCAGCAATTCATCAAAACCAACCAATGCCATAATCAACAACAGCCCATGAAACGTATAACCGCCTACGTAAAGTATCGTTAAAAAACTTGCTCCGGCAATGACACCGGTAATCATTCGTTGTTTCATCGAATGTCCTCCTATAAAGCGCCATATCTTCGGTTACGTTGTTGATATTGCGATATAACTTGGTAAAAGTGCTCCTTCGTAAAATCGGGCCAAAATACATCTACAAAAGCGAGTTCGGAATAAGCGATTTGCCAGAGCATGAAGTTGCTAATGCGAAATTCACCGCTCGTTCGGATAACTAAATCTGGATCAGGAAGTCCGGATGATAGCAAAAAACGGGAGAACACTTCATCCGTCAAGTCCTCTGGCCGGATAGATCCATCCTTCATTTGGACAGCAATTTGTTTAATTCCATTAAGCATTTCCATTCTGCTGCCATAATTCAGAGCAAAATTTAAAATGAGTCCGGTATTATTTGCGGTTTTTCGCTCTGCTTCTTCAATCGCATAGAGTGTATGCGCAGGTAAACCTTCTTTGTATCCCATCATTCGGATACGGACATTATTCGATATGAGTTCATCTAACTCGATAGAAAGAAATTCTTGAGGAAGCTTCAATAAATAATCGATTTCGTCTTTAGGGCGTTTCCAATTTTCAGTTGAAAAAGCATACAGAGATAATATCTTAATCCCCATATCACTGGCTGCTATCGTAATACGTTTAACCGCGGCCATGCCGCTGCGATGCCCAGCAAATCGAGGCATACCACGTTTTTTAGCCCAGCGGCCATTGCCATCCATAATAATCGCAACATGTTCTGGAATATGACCAAGGTCAATTTCCATAGCCTTAGCCGAATTCTTTGCCTGTTTGCGATTACGTAACCAACCGAATCCGTTCATACAAGCATCCTCCATAAACGGCTAAACCATAAAACCCCTCCAAAAAGAGGGGGTTTCATGATTACACTTCCATGATATCTTTTTCTTTAACAGCAATAAGTTTATCGACTTCAGCAATGAATCGATCCGTTACCTTCTGGATATCTTCCTGAATCCGACGTGATTCGTCTTCGGATATTTCTGACTTTTCTTTTTTCTTGCATTCATCGTTGGCATCTCTTCTAACATTACGAATAGCAACCTTTGCTTCTTCGCCACTTTTTTTAGTCATCTTGACAAGATCCGCCCGACGCTCTTCAGTAAGCATCGGAATCACAATGCGAATAATCGAGCCATCATTCGAAGGTGTAAGTCCAAGATCCGATTTCATGATCGCTTTCTCAATCGCTTGTAAAGCTGTTTTGTCCCAAGGCTGGATCAGCAATGTCCGAGCATCAGGTGTAGTTATTCCGCCCATTTGGTTGATTGGAGTCATCGTCCCGTAGTATTCAACTTGAATACGGTCTAATAATGAAGGCGTTGCACGACCGGCTCGTAATCCGGCCAGATCTTTCTTGAACGAGGAGATGGCTTTCTCCATTCGTTCTTCAGCATGCTTTTTAATCGTTTCCGGCATCAGGTTTTAACCTCCCTTCACAATCGTTCCAATTTTATCGCCAAGAACAACCCGTTTGATATTTCCTTTCTCCATAATGGAGAAAACGATGAGTGGAATATTATTATCCATACATAATGAAGAGGCTGTCGAATCCATGACACCTAAGCTCTTATTCAGTACATCCATATACGTTAATTGATCGTATTTGATCGCGGAAGGGTCCACAAACGGGTCTGCGGTATATACGCCATCTACTTTATTTTTAGCCATTAATATAACTTCTGCTTCGATCTCAGCTGCTCGTAATGCCGCTGTTGTATCGGTTGAAAAGTATGGATTCCCAGTTCCGGCGGCAAAGATGACAACGCGTCCCTTCTCTAGATGACGAATGGCGCGGCGGCGTATGTATGGTTCTGCCACTTGTTGCATTTCGATCGACGTTTGTACGCGAGTAGGAACGCCAATTTTCTCTAAGGAGTCTTGTAAAGCCATCGCATTCATTACGGTTGCAAGCATGCCCATATAATCAGAGGTTGAGCGGTCAATCCCTTTTGCACTGCCTGCTATTCCTCGCCATATATTGCCTCCACCGACAACGACTGCGACCTCTACTTGAAGATCGACAACCTCCTGCACTTGCTCGGCGATGGAAGTCATAATTTCAGCATCTATCCCGTAGCCTTGTTGTCCAGATAGCGCTTCTCCACTAAGCTTCAATATTATTCGTTTAAATACGGGTTGATTCATTACATTTCCCTCCATCCGGTTATGAGCAAGATCATGCTCTTTTTTAATCCATTTCACAATCGAAATCGGCTATAATTATGAAATGGTTTCATTTTCTATGTACAAAGAAGGAACACGGTGGTGTTCCTTCTTTATATACGATTTATAAGCCTTTCGTTTGAGCCATTACCTCTTCAGCAAAGTTTTCTTGCTTTTTCTCAAGGCCTTCACCCAGTTCAAAACGAGCAAAGCGACGAATCGAAATATTTTCCCCAATAGTCGAGATTTTTTCATTCAACAATTGGCTGATGGTCTTGTCTTGATCTTTCACAAAGGATTGCTCGAGTAAGCAATACTCTTCATAATATTTGCTGATGCGGCCTTCAACCATCTTATCCACAATATGAGCTGGTTTGCCTTCATTAAGAGCTTGCGCTTTAAGAATTTCTTTCTCCTTCTCAAGCTCCTCAGCAGGAACTTCCTCGCGGCTAACATAACGAGGGCTGGCTGCAGCGATTTGCATCGCGATATCGCGAACAAATTCCCGGAACGCATCCGTTTTGCCAACGAAATCTGTTTCACAGTTCACTTCAACTAAAACACCGATACGTCCACCAGCATGGATATAGGATTCAACCGAGCCCTCAGTAGCTGCACGGCCTGCTTTTTT
>Ga0079985_1000405_pt1 | contig 15763 bp, 19 predicted proteins | sample Hof3ISUMetaT_11_FD_73497 | JGI IMG/M metagenome (GOLD analysis project Ga0079985, IMG submission 73497) | Enriched soil aggregate microbial communities from Iowa State university to study microbial drivers of carbon cycling -... | ecosystem: Environmental > Terrestrial > Soil > Agricultural land... | reverse complement strand
CTGACTTCCGAGCCCTGACATGACCACCGTGAACATCGTCGCCGACATCAAGATCAAGTGGCCAGACGGCCATATTTCTTACAGCCCCGGCAGCCCGGAAGAACTGGCCATCATCGGCATCGACCTGCTGGTCAAGGACCTGGGCACCGAAGCGGCGCGGTCCTTCATCGACCAGATTTTCGAAAAACACTCGCGCACCGGGCATTCGCAGTGAGAGATTCCATGGCTGGAGGGGAAAGCCTCTGGGCGTGAAGACAGCCTGGATTCGCGGATGTACTCGCGTCCCTGCAGGAGCGAGCATGCTCCGGGCGGCGTTCCGACGATGAACGTCCAGACAACGTGTTCATCCAGACAGGGCGCGTTATCGTTGACGTCCCTCGCGAGCATGCTCGCTCCTACAGGCGCGCCAGGCGCTCGGTCAACAGATCGAAAAACCCCTGGGCGTCACCGTTATCGACCCAGAAGGCATTCTTCGGCGCCTCGAGACAGTCATGCCAGTCGACGATGGACTGGCCAAACGTCGGACCTTCACGACTGTCGACCACCACATTGACCAGGCGACCACTGAACAGCGCCGGATTGAGCAGGTAGGCAATGACCGTGGCGTCATGCACCGGGCCACCGGCAATGCCGTACCGTGCCATATCACCGCCGATGCACGCTTGCAGGATATCGCCCACCAGTCTGCCGGCATTGTTGTTCAACGCCGCCAGCTGCTTGAGGCGCTCGTCAGTGGTGAGGATCTTGTGGGTCACGTCCAGCGGCAGGTAGACGAGGTTGGCGCCACTCTTGAGCACCACCTCGGCAGCGTGCGGGTCGGCGAACAGATTGAATTCCGCCACCGGCGTAATGTTACCGCTGTTGAAGTGCGCACCGCCCATGATCACTACTTGCCTGATACCCCGAACGATTTGCGGCTCGCGCATCAGCGCCAGGGCAAGGTTGGTCTGCGGCCCCAGGATGGCAATGGTGATGCTATGGGGCGTGGCGGCCAGCAACGTGTCGATCAGATAGTCGATGGCACTGCCCTTGGCCAGGCCAAGCCTGGGCTCGTAGACGGCGACACCCGGCAAGCCTTCCTCGCCGTGGACGTGCTCGGCGTAGATGGGCGTGCGCAGCAACGGCTTCGGCGCCCCGGCGTACACCGGCACCTCTTCGCAGCCGGCCCACTCAAGGGCAAGCCGTGCATTGCGCGAGGTCTTGTCCAGGGGCACGTTACCGGCCACGGTGGTCAGGGCGCGCACGTTCAATTCCTGCGGCGATGCCAGGGCGAACAACAAGGCAATCACGTCGTCGGCACCAGGGTCGGTATCGATGATCAGGTCGATCGGTTGTGCCGACTGGGTGCCCATCAGAACGTTACCCCGGCCACCAGCACGATGTTGCAGTAAGGCTGACATTCGCCGGTACGCACGATCGCCCGGGCCTGTCGACTGAGCACCTTGAACTGCTCATGACTGAGCAGTTCGCGCCGCCCCAGCGCGCCCTCGGCCTCCAGCGCGTCCAGGGCCGCCAATGCGGGCGGCTGGCGGTCGAGGATTTCCTGCGCCAGTACATGGCTTTCGACCTGCATCTCGCTGAGCACGACCTTCAGGGTACTGACGAAATCCGGAATGCCGTGGGTCAGGGCCAGGTCGATCAGTTCGACACCGGGTGGCACCGGCAGGCCGGCATCGCCGATCACCACCTTATCGCCATGGCCCAGGGAGGCAATCAGCCGCGACAGCGCGACATTGAGCAAAGGAGTCTTTTTCATGGTGTTTTGAACGCCTGCACATCGGCCAAGGTGGGAATCGAGGGTTGCGCGCCAGCCCGGGTCACCGACAACGCGGCGGCGACCTGGCCGAAACGAATCGCTTGCGCTTCATTCATCCCGTCCCCCAGCGCCGCGGCGAAGCCGCCGACGAAAGTATCGCCGGCCGCCGTGGTGTCGAGCGCCTTGACCCTCGGCGCCGGGAAATGTTCGAAGCCTTTGCCATCGGCAAACACCGATCCCTGGGCGCCGAGGGTGATGATGACTTTGCCGGCCCCCATCGCGATCAGGCGAGTGGCGGCGATCTGCGCCGCCTGCACAGAGTCCACCGGCAAACCGCTGAGTGCCTGCGCTTCACTCTCGTTGGGGATCAGGTAGTCGATGCACGCGTACCAATCCTCGGGTATCGGACGACTGGCCGGCGCGGGGTTGAGGATGACGATCTTGCCCAGTTCACGACCGCGCTTGAGCGCGTGGCCGACGGTGGCATCCGGTATTTCCAGCTGGCAGATGATCACATCCGCCTCCTGCAGCACCGCATCGAAACAACCGAGTACCGCCGGTGTCAGTGCGCCATTGGCCCCGGCGACAATCACGATGGCGTTCTGGCTGTTGTCGTCGACCACGATCAAGGCCACGCCACTGGTGCCCTCCACCGCGCTGACCGCCCGACAGTCGATGCCCTCGTCCAGCAACGCCTGGCGCAACACCGGGCCATAGGCATCGCTGCCCACGCACCCGACCATCGACACTTGTGCACCGAGTCGCGCGGCCGCCACGGCCTGGTTCGCGCCCTTGCCGCCACAGACCGTGGCAAACGACTGGCCGATCAGTGTTTCGCCACCCCGGGGCAAGCGCGGCGCCCGGGTCACCAGGTCCATGTTCAAGCTGCCGACTACCACTACTTTTGCTGACATTTCATTGCTACTCATCAAGACGGTTTCAGCGCTGCTTTTGGTTGAGCGATGCATTGGGTTTAGCGATATTGCAAAAACACCCCGGCCAACGGCGCGGTCGATTCGCGCATGACGATGCTGGGGGTGACGATCCGTTGTTCGGTTGCCAGGCCCGGCGTGGCAATCCGGCGCAACAGCACCCCGGCCGCCATTTCGCCCAGCTGCAGGATCGACTGACCCACGGTGGTCAATGCCGGATAGACATAGCGACTCATCTGGATGTCGTCGAAACCGATCACCGACAGGTCTGTCGGCACGCGAATGTTGCGCTCGGCGGCGGCACGCAGCACGCCAATGCCGATCATGTCGTTGGCGGCGAAAATCGCGCTGGGCGGGTCCTGTTCCAGCAGTTTCGCGGCAGCGCTGTAGCCGCCGGTGCTGGTGAAATCGCTTTCCAGCATGCGCTCACGCGCCACACTGACACGCGCCTCTTCAAGGGCCCGGCAAAACCCGGCCAGGCGCATCTGCGCCACGCTGGTACTCGCCGGGCCACTGATGGTGGCGATATCCCGATGCCCCAATTCCAGCAGATGCCGGGTCGCCAGGTAGGCACCGTATTCGTGGTCGATGCGCACCAGGTCCGCATCGACGCCTTCGAGCCCGCGGTCGACGATGACCATCGGCGTGCGTATGGCCGCCAGCCCCTGGGCCAGCCCGCCGTCGCCACCGGCGGAGGCGACGATCAATCCGTCGATGCGCTTCTCCAACAGTACCCGCAGGTAGCTGCGCTGCTTGTCCGGGTTGTCGTCGGAGTTGCACAGGATCACGCAGTAGCCGTTGCGCTCACAGTAATCCTCGATGCCCCGCGCCAGCTCGGCGAAGTACGGGTTGAGGCTGTTGGGCACCAGCAGGCCGATGGTGGCCGTGGTCTTGGCCTTCAGCGAGCGAGCCACGGCGCTGGGCACATAGTCGAGGGTCTTGATCGCCGCTTCGACCTTGACCCGCACTTCTTCACTGACCGGCCGGGTCTTGTTGACCACGTGGGAAACCGTGGTGTAGGAAATCCCCGCCAGTGCCGCTACATCCTTGATCGTTGCCATGACTCAGGTCCGCCGGCTTGCGCGCTGACTGCGATAAGTATCCAGTACCACCGCCACCACGATCACGGCGCCGGTGATGATGCGCTTGGTCGGCTCGGTGGCGCCAATCTGCGCCAGGCCGGCCGCCAATACGGAAATGATCAGGACGCCGAAGAAGGTACTGATGACCGAGCCGCGCCCGCCCATCAAACTGGTGCCGCCAATCACCACCGCAGCGATCACTTGCAACTCCAGCCCGGAGCCGGCATTGGGGTCCGCCGCTTCCAGGCGAGAAATCTGGAACAGCGCGGCAATGCCGGCCAGCAGCCCCATCAGGCTGAACACGAGGATCTTGTAGGGTTTGGGATTGATCCCTGCCAGGCGTACCGCCTCCTCGTTGGTGCCGATGCCGATCAGGTAGCGGCCGAACACGGTACGGGTCAACACGGCCTGGGCGATGAAAATGATCAGCAAGGCAATGATGAACGAGGGCGAAATCCCGAAGGCGACCGGGTTGGACAACCAGGCAAAGGCATCACCGATGTAGGCCGTGCGCGAACCGGTCATCTGGTACGCCAGGCCGCGGGCCATCTCCAGCACGCCCAGGGACACGATGAACGAGGGAATCCGCCAGGCCACGGTGATCGAACCGGTGACGGTCCCCGCCAACGCGGCAGCCGCCATGCCGAGCAGTGCCGCGGGCAGCACGCTCCAGCCCCAGCCGAGAATCGCCACGCTGACCGTCGACGCGGCCAGCGCCAGCACCGAACCCACCGACAGGTCGATGCCACCGATGATCAGCACGAAGGTCATTCCGACCGCCAGCACCATCAAGTCCGGAATCTGGTTGGCCAGGGTGCTGAAGGTGCTGTAGGAGAGGAAATGGCTGCTCAGGAACGAGAACAGCACGACCATGGCCAGCAAGGCGCTGGCCAGCCCCAGGTAAGTGCCCAGCCCGTAGAAATTGCCGCTGCGTGCGCCGGCCGAAGATACGGTTTTCATTGAAGATTCCTAGGCGCCGCTTCGTTGAGCAGCGCATCACGTTTTTGGTAGCCGGCGAACGCGGCGGCAAGCAAATCATCCTGGGTCCAGCTGTCGCGCTCGAAGGTGTCGATCAGACGCCCCGCCGAGAGCACGCCAATGCGGTCGCAGATCAACATCAGTTCGCGCAGGTCGCTGGACACCACCACCAATGCCTTGCCCTGGCGGGTCAGCTCGCCGAGCAGCGCATAAATGTCGAACTTGGCGCCGACATCGATGCCCCGGGTCGGCTCGTCGAACAGCAGCACCGAGCAATCACGTTCCAGCCAGCGACCGATCACCACCTTCTGCTGGTTGCCCCCGGACAACTCGGACACCAACTGCGCCGGACCGGAACTGCGGATGCGCATGGCGTCGATCTGCCGCTGGGCCAGCCCCGCCTCAGCGCCAGGGTTGACCAGGCCACCGCTGGAAATAACGGGCATGTTGCCCAGCGCAATGTTCGCGCCGATCGATTGCGTCAGCAGCAGGCCCTCACCCTTGCGGTCCTCGGTGATCAGGGCAATGCCATGCCCGACCGCGTCCACCGGCGAGCGGATACTCACCACCTTTGCGGGAGAACCGAGCGCCACCGTGCCGCTGTCCGCGGTGTCGGCCCCGAAGATCAATCGCAGCAATTCGGTGCGCCCTGCCCCGATCAATCCGGAAATGCCGAAGATCTCGCCAGCCCGCACCTCGAAGGACACGTCACGCACCTTGTCGGCGCGGGTCAGCCCCTTGACCGTCAAGGCCGTGGCGCCGATGTCCCGCGGCCCCATGTCGATGTGTTCGCCCAGTTCGCGCCCGACCATCAGCGTGACCAGTTGCTCGCTGTTGTAGTTGGCCATCGGCTCGACACACACCAGGTTGCCGTCCCGCAGCACCGCAATGCGCTGGGCCACCCGTGCCAGTTCTTCGAGGCGGTGGGAAATATAGATGATCGACACGCCACGGGCCTGCAGGCGCGTGATCTGCTCGAAGAGCATTTCGACTTCACGGGCGGTGAGCATCGCGGTCGGCTCGTCGAGGATCAGCACGTTGCAATCACCGATCAGGTTGCGCGCGATCTCGACCATCTGCTGATGACCGATGCCCAGCTCGCCCACCAGGGTGTCCGGGTCGATCGCGTCGAGGCCGACCTGAGCCATGGCCTCGATCGCGGCCAGGCGCAGTTGCTTGCGGTTGATCCAGCCAGCGGTGCTGGGCAGCTTGTGCAGAAACAGGTTTTCCGCCACCGACAGGGTCGGCAAGAGGTTGAGCTCCTGCATGACCATGCGGATGCCCAGGTCTTCGGCCTGGGTACGGCTGCCCGGACGGTATTCCTGCCCCAGAAATTGCATCTGGCCGGTGGTCGGCGTGACCAGCCCGCCGATGATCTTCGACAACGTGCTTTTGCCGGCGCCGTTCTCGCCGGTCAGGGCCAGCACCTCACCGCGCATGAGCGTGAGGTTGATGCCGGCCAGGACCGGCTGGGCGTAAGTCTTGCCAATGCCGCTGACCGAGAGGACAGCGTGCGGGGCGCTAACAGACATAAAACTCTCCATGCGCTCGCCGGGACCGGCGAGCGTCATTGTGTCGCCGGAAAATTACTGTGTAACCAGCTCTACCGGAGTTTCGATCACGCCGTTGGTGCCGCTGTCGACTTTCTCGCCCTTGACGATCTTCAACGCGGTCTCGATGCCGAACACCGCTTGCTTGGCCGCGAACTGATCGGCTGTCGCCAATACTCGGCCATCCTTGAGCATCGGCTTGATGGCATTGATGTTGTCGTAACCGACCACCTGGACCTGGCCGGCCTTGCCCGCGGCACGTACGGCGGACACCGCGCCAACCGCCATGCTGTCGTTGCCGGCCAGCAGGGCCTTGAGGTTCGGGTATTCACTGAGCATCGAGGCGGCCACCTGGTTGCCCTTGTTGATTTCCCAGTCGCCCGATTGCACCGACACGACCTTGATCTGCGCAGCCTCCATCGCATCCTTGAAGCCTGCGGTGCGTGCCTGGGCGTTGGTGGTGGTGGACACCCCTTCGATGATGCCGACTTCATCACCGGCCTTGAGCTGCCTGGCCAGGTACTCACCCACCAGGCGCGCGCCCTTGCGGTTATCCGGGCCCACGAATGGCACATTGATGTTCTTGCTCTTGACCACGGCCGGGTCGAGCTGATTGTCGATGTTGATCACGGTGATGCCGGCGTCGACGGCTTTTTTGATCACCGGCACCATGGCCTTGGAATCAGCGGGCGCGATCACCAGCGCATTGACCCTGGAAACGATCATTTGCTCGACGATGCGGATCTGGTTGGCGGTGTCGGTTTCGTCCTTGATGCCGTTGGAGATAAGCTCGAACTCACCGGAGTGGTCTTTCTGGTAGGCCTTGGCGCCGTCTTCCATGGTCAGGAAGAATTCGTTGGCCAGCGACTTCATGACCAGTGCGACCTTGGGCTTTTCTGGCGTCTGGGCGAACGCCGAAGAAACAGGCAGCGCGGCGGTTGCGCCAGCCAGTATTGCGACAGCAAGAAGACGTCCAGCGAATGGCAGCTTCATGGGTGCACTCCGATCTTATGATTATTGTGAGCAACGTCGAGGCGCCATTCAGGGGGTGCCGCAAACGTTTGCGAACCCTGACTATGCGAATCTTGCCGGAATTTGTCAACGACCGTCATGTCCCGCTCACCGGTGGCGGGCCCGTTCATGTTTAAGCGCCATCACGCCGTGGTGCTGACAATACTGCCCGATCCGGTCAAGGCTTTCGCCAGGCTGGCGGCCACCTGCATCAATGCCGCCGAAGTATCGGCAATCTGGGCCTGGATCGACATCAGGGCCGCGGCCCTGGCTTCTTCGGACTGAAAGGACGCGGCCTGGACAGCAGCCAGTTGCTGCTGTTGCTCACGCAGTTGCTCTTGCAGCTCCTGCATGCGCTTGAGCAACATTTGCACCGCAACACTCTGCTGGCTGCCAGCGCCTTCGGCTTTTTCACCCGCCTGCGCGCCCTGCCCCAGGTTCACAGCCTTGCCATCCTCCTCGGGCGCATCCGAGCGTTGCGCCGAACCCGCAGTTGTCGCGTCGTTCAAGGCTCCGACGCCGGTGGCGGGCTTCCCGCCGATATTGATAACCGCCGAATGCGGCAAACCGACCGTCAATGACATGTGAACTCCTTGTAGAGGGTTTCTTTACCGATGCATCGACCTGCCGACGGGTTTCTTTAACGCCGACTCTTGAATTGAGGTCGCCATTCTTTTCGGAAAGCCGAATGAAAACGCCAGGCATCGTCGGAAAACCGGACGAGTTCCGCTGGCCACCGCTTAACTCGGCGTTTAAATACCTAAACAAATCAGCAGGTTAAGTGTTTTTTATGATTCAAGGTGTAACTGGTACGGGTCGTGCTCTTCTCAAGCACCCCAAAGGTTCAGATCCGTTGGGGGCGCATCTAGATGAACCTGCATCAGCACCGTCACTACTAGAGAGAAAAATAATGACATCTGCTTTGAAAAACCTTCTCCCGGGCACTTTGGCCCTCTTGCTGCTCTTGCCCACCGCCCTTCAGGCAAAAGAAGTCGAAACCCAACAGAAACTGGCGAACGTGGTGGTCCTGGCTACCGGCGGCACCATCGCCGGCGCTGGCGCCAGCGCCGCCAACAGCGCCACCTATCAAGCGGCCAAAGTCGGCATCGAACAATTGATCGCCGCGGTTCCGCAGCTCAGCGAATTGGCCAATGTTCGCGGTGAACAGGTCATGCAGATCGCCTCCGAAAGCATCACCAATGACAACCTGTTGCAGTTGGGTCGTCGCGTCGCCGAACTGGCCGACAGCAAGGACGTCGATGGCATCGTCATCACCCACGGGACCGACACTCTGGAAGAAACCGCCTATTTCCTCAACCTGGTGGAAAAAACCGACAAGCCCATCATTGTCGTGGGCTCCATGCGCCCGGGCACCGCAATGTCGGCCGACGGCATGTTGAACCTGTATAACGCCGTCGCCGTGGCCAGCAGCAAGGACGCCCGCGGCAAAGGCGTGCTGGTGACCATGAACGATGAAATCCAGTCGGGTCGCGATGTCAGTAAAATGATCAACATCAAGACCGAGGCATTCAAAAGCGCCTGGGGCCCGCTCGGGATGGTGGTCGAAGGAAAATCCTACTGGTTCCGCCTCCCGGCCAAGCGCCATACCATGGACTCTGAGTTTGACATCAAGACCATCCAGAGCCTGCCTGACGTCGAGATCGCCTACTCCTACGGCAACGTCAGCGACACCGCGTACAAGGCACTGGCCCAGTCGGGCGCCAAGGCCATCATCCATGCCGGCACCGGCAATGGCTCGGTCTCTTCCCGGGTCGTACCTGCCCTGCAAGCCCTGCGCAAGGACGGGGTGCAGATCATCCGCTCATCCCACGTCAATGCCGGTGGTTTTGTCCTGCGTAACGCCGAACAGCCGGACGACAAGTACGACTGGGTCGTGGCGCATGACCTGAACCCGCAGAAGGCCCGCATCCTGGCGATGGTCGCACTGACCAAGACCAACGACAGCAAAGAGCTGCAACGGATGTTCTGGGAATATTGATCGACCCCTCGCCCGACCGACTCCGGCCGGGCAGCGCTTGGGCCACTCACCCTGCGGGGTGAGTGGCCCACAGACTTGCCTGACAAAAAAAACTTGTCCCTCTTTACACCAATCGGCAAAACCCACTGTCAGAGGATTCTCTTGAATTTTAAGCAGTTGCGAAAATGCCTACAGTTAAATACTGTATGCACGTACAGCTTAATAAGGATAATCCTGTGGACACCACTTCCGCCTCTCCAGACACCTATGTACGCATGGGCCTGCGCGTTCAGAAAATCATTAACAGCCCCACCGCACAAAAAGCCAGGGCCGCCCTGATCTTCCGCCTTCCAGACGAGCCCGTGGACGAGTGGGAACGCCTGCTCGAAGAAATCGACGAGAACGACAACGTCACCCTCGCCTATCGCGACGATGGCGGTGTGCAGATTTTCTGGGTAGTGCCGAAGGAAGACTGAGTCGATGAGTGTCCGTTGTTTTGCCTTGCTGTTCCTGCTCTTCGCCATGGGTGCCCAGGCTGATGCGCCGCGCACTTTCAGCGAAGCCAAGAAAGTCGCCTGGAAGCTGTACGCTCCGCAATCCACCGAGTTCTATTGCGGCTGCAAATACACCGGTAACAAAGTGAATCTCGCGGCGTGCGGGTATGTACCGCGCAAGAACGCCAAGCGCGCCGCCCGTATCGAGTGGGAACACATTGTTCCGGCCTGGCAAATCGGCCATCAACGCCAGTGCTGGCAGGAGGGCGGGCGTAAAAACTGCACGCGCTACGACCCGATCTACCAGAAGGCCGAGGCTGATCTGCACAACCTGGTGCCCAGCATCGGCGAGGTCAACGGCGACCGCAGCAATTTCAGTTTCGGCTGGCTGCCGGAGCAATCGGGCCAATACGGTTCGTGCCTGACCCAGGTCGACTTCAAGGCGAAAAAAGTCATGCCCCGCCCTTCCATCCGCGGCATGATCGCCCGGACTTATTTCTACATGAGCAAGCAATATGGTTTGCGCCTGTCGAAACAGGACCAGCAGCTGTACCAGGCCTGGGACAAGACCTACCCGGTGCAAGCCTGGGAACGCCAACGCAACCAGAGCGTGGCGTGCGTCATGGGGCGCGGCAACGAGTTCGTCGGCCCGGTCGACATGAAAGCCTGCGGCTAGACCCGCATTGAACAAACAAAGGCCCGGGGCTGCTCACCCCGGGCCTTGGTTTTTCCAAACCAGCCGCTTGCGCTTTTTACTGAACCGTCGGGCGTTCCAGCACCAGCACTTCAATGTTCTGCTTCTTCGCCTTGATGAGCGCGGCGTTCACCTGCGCCTGCCTGGCCTCGGCCTCTTCCCTGGAGCCGTATGGCCCCATCAGGATGCGGGTCTTGCCGTTTTCCCTGACGACGCTGGACATGAAGCTGTGCTCGATCAGCCAGCCGCTGAGATCGCTGACGGCTTGAGGCGTTTCGCCCCGCACTTCGAGATCCCACTGTGGCCCCGTCACCTGCGTCGAGGTGGCCGCCACTGCTGGCTGCGGCTTTTGCACCTCTTCGCGCTTGCCCTCACCGCATCCCGCCAGCGCCAATACCGCGATTGCCAAGACCATTTTGCGCACAGCGTTTCCCTCTGAAGGCTTAAAGCGGGGGATTTTAGCATCCATGAATACTTCGCGAATGCCGCAAAATGGGCGCAAAACAACGAGAATGATACTGGCGGCCTCTGTATAGTTACGCCTTGGGAATTAATGCTGTATCTGCGCGTCAGAAAGAGGCACCCAAACCGTGAGACTTCGCACTAATCTATACATAACACCGACCTCTGCACTGTCCGAATCAGGTGCCCCACAAAGCAATCAAGGAGAAGACCATGCTGATACTCACCCGCAAAGTCGGTGAAAGCATAAATATTGGTGATGACATTACGATCACCATCCTGGGCGTAAGCGGCCAGCAAGTGCGAATTGGCATCAACGCCCCCAAAGACGTCGCAGTGCACCGCGAAGAGATCTATCAGCGCATTCAGGCCGGACTGACCGCCCCGGAAAAGCCACAAACCTGAATCCAGTCGCAGTCAGTAGCCAGCCCGTTCGACCCGCAACGACGGCTGGCTAAAGATTCCAGCGCAACATGCGCCTGCGCTTTCCCCGCCCCTTCAGTCAACCGAACGTGATACCGCGCGCCATCCCGCTGGCCGCCACCATCATCAGCAACACCAGCACGGCCTCGATATGGCTGATTCGTGCGAACAGCGTCGCGCGCCAGGTATCGATAGCCGCACCACGCGACCGCGCAACCCGCCATTTGATCAACGTCACCATCGGCGCGATTTCCAGAAGTAGGATGAGGACGAGCAACGTCATCTTGAGATGGAACAAGGGTTGGTGCAGGTAGTAATCGGTGCCTTTTTCGAAACCGGCAAAAGCCCGCATGCCGCCGGTCACCAGCAGGACAAGCGCAGAAATGCCCCAGATGTTGTCCGCCACCAATACGTCGCGAGCCTCTCCGGCACCGACGGCCAGGCGCCGAAAAGCCGTGCCACGCACCAGCACAGCCCAGAAACCAAGGGCGAACGCCAAAAGGTGAATCGCTGCAAGCAGCCAGTGAGTCAGCATCGGGAAACTCCTGTAAGGACAGAATCGAATGAGCCTGTCAGTAGTAGCCCATGAACCCGATGTTTGCACCTGCCGGGCAATTGACTCTTTAAAGGTCTTCCCCGCTACCCACCCAGGGTGGCTGGCGAATGTGAAGAGCCCAGCGCGAAGGCTGGGCTCTGGTTATTTCCTGCATTCCATCATCTTGTCCGCGAGCGCCTTGGCCCTTTCGATCAACAGATTCTGCCGGTCTTCATGGGTGACCGCGCCAACGACGGGTGCCGTCAGATGGCTTTCGGCAATCAGTGCGGCGCAGAAATATTGATCCCACACAGCCTTGTGATCGGACGCCTGCCTGTTCATTTGGTCGGAGATCATAGGTGACTCCTTCAGATCAGATAACACTGTCTATCTTACGCCTGAATCGCCGTATCCAGGCGCCGACGACTACAGCATCCACCGCAGCAGCACATGGCTTGCGATCCAGGGAGACGCCTCGACCACCATCCATTGCAGTAGAAGGCAGATGGCCAGGTAAGCCGCAGAGAACTTGATCATCGCCCGCCTCCCATCATCAGCCTCTTGCCTCAATGCACATGCGAAACGTTCGGTTGCCTGTCCTGATTGGATGCGATTGGCTGATTGCAGTTCAACGCGAGACACGCTGATTGTCATTTGACCTCAGCCCAACACCACTCTCAAATGAAAGTATTTCTCACGCGAAGATGGACGGCGGGATGCCGATGTCATCGACGGATCCAGGGGTGATCATCGAACGTTCGGGCGTCAAGGCTGAACCGCACCCAGTGATACAGGGGCCTTCTCTGCGTGATCCAGCGACCAATTCGCTGGCAAGTGGTAATCTTGGCGCCGATTTTCTCCCATGTCGGAAATGTACATGACGACCGAAAGAATAGTTTTTGCCAACATCCTTCGAGGTGTCGGGGCGATCGCGGTGCTGGTATCCCATTACATTGGGATTTTCTGGGTCATGCACCCTGGAATTTCCGACTTGATGAAAGTGCCCAAGCTATCGAATTTTCCCAGCCTGGACTGGACACTATCCTTATTATCTGAATACTGCATAGTCTTTGGACAGTTTGGAGTAGGTGTGTTTTTTATCGTGAGCGGACTTGTCATACCGTTCTCTTTGAGAAGCGATAGCAAGGTTGGTTTCCTATACCGACGCGCCATCCGCATCTATCCGGTTTACATTGCTGGCTTCTGCGTTGTAATGCTTTCCCTCTATGCCTTGTCAAATTATGCAGGCAGACCTTTTGCATTTTCCACAGGTGACATGCTTGCGCACTTCGGAGTCATTACGCGCGCCCCTCTGGGAGTTACTCGAATTGATGGGATAAGCTGGACTTTGGAAGTAGAAATCTACTTCTACCTTGTGATGTGCGTTTTTGGAACCAGGGTTCTGAATTTCGATCTCAAGAAATACCTGGCGACAGCACTTGCAATCGCAGTCGCATCCACTGTCACGCTCAAGACCCAAGGCTACCTTATGGGCGTTCAGGTTGCCGCAGGGCTATTACTCCTGCTAGGGACAGCATATTATTCCGTGCTTAGCAAAAAAATATCCACAAAGGAACTCTGGATACTGCATTCAGCCGTGGTTGCGTTAATTTTGGTTCTTTGGTTGATAGTAGCTGAGCCTGCAAGTTATATCATACAGTGGATTATCGGCTACATAATTGCGATTCTCGTATTTTACATTTGCTTCTTGTTTAGAAACAGCATCAGAGAAAACAGGATATTTTCTCACTTTTCCGACATCAGCTATCCGCTTTATGTAGTACACGCATTGTTTGGCTACGCCATTATGTATGTCCTTGTGGACTCAGGATTTGGCCCATATGCCTCGATCGCGACAGCTACAGGTTGCGCATACCTGACAGCACTCCTCATTCATGTCGTTATCGAGAAACCCTCAATGACTTGGATCAAGCAAAGTAGGAACAGAGCCCGGGTTGCGCAAAACGCGTAGGCGGTTGCCGTAAACGTTTCAATTTACAAGGATGTAAAGGAACCAAGTTGCGCAGCCCCATGTGCGCACCCAGACCCAAGGTATGACAACTCGCTTCACCGAAGACGCCATGCCCGCTACGCCGCTATGGAGAGCGGCGGGCGCCGGCTTCGCCAAACTGATCCAGATCAAACCATAGACCTGCAGCACTGGATACAGAGGGGTCACGCCCACCGCTTCCAGATCTTCCTTTCCTTGCACCCACGAAGTTCATGCATCGAGATCACTCTGCATAAATCCAAAGCAACAAAAAAGGGCCCACCTTTCGGTGAGCCCTTCCAGACCGCCCAGCAGAGCGGATTTTGTTTGGTAGGCGCGATTGGACTCGAACCAACGACCCCCACCATGTCAAGGTGGTGCTCTAACCAACTGAGCTACGTGCCTGCTGTGAGGCGGCATTCTACGGAATTCCGGAGGGGTGTCAACACCTTTTTTTCACCTAACCCTATGAATATGCAAAATATTTAATTTCGACCCGCCGCAAGAAGATTTCCCGGTGGCTGGCGGAGGTTTTTCAACTGGGGTAGGATCGCTGCACTCGTAAAATATATTAAACAGAGGCTGCAGGATGGCGAACACCCCTTACCCAGAGTCTTACTACGCGGCATCGGCCAACGCCGCACCACCACGTCCTGCCCTGCAGGATGACGTGGAGACGGATGTCTGTGTGATCGGCGCTGGTTATACGGGACTTTCCTCGGCGCTGTTCCTGCTGGAGAACGGTTTTCGCGTGACCGTGCTGGAAGCCGCCAAGGTCGGCTTCGGCGCCTCGGGGCGCAATGGCGGGCAAATCGTCAATAGCTACAGCCGTGACATTGATGTGATCGAACGCAGCGTCGGCCCGAAACAGGCGCAACTGCTCGGGCAGATGGCCTTCGAAGGCGGCCGGATCATTCGTGAGCGCGTCAGCAAGTACAACATCCAGTGCGACCTCAAGGACGGCGGCGTATTCGCCGCCCTCACCGCCAAGCAGATGGGTCACCTGGAATCGCAGAAACGCTTGTGGGAACGCTTCGGCCACACGCAACTGGAACTGCTCGATCAACGCCGCATTCGCGAAGTGGTGGCTTGCGATCAGTACGTCGGCGGCATGCTCGACATGAGCGGCGGCCACATCCACCCGCTCAACCTGGCCCTTGGTGAAGCCGCTGCCGTTGAATCCCTGGGCGGCACCATTTACGAACAGTCGCCGGCCGTGCGCATCGAACGCGGTGCCAAACCGGTCGTACATACACCGCAAGGCAAGGTCAGAGCCAAATTCATCATCGTCGCCGGCAACGCCTACCTCGGCAATCTGGTGCCGGAGCTGGCGGCCAAATCGATGCCATGCGGCACTCAGGTCATCACCACCGAGCCACTGGGCGATGATCTGGCGAAATCCCTGCTGCCGCAGGACTACTGCGTCGAAGACTGCAATTACCTGCTCGACTACTACCGCCTCACCGGCGACAAGCGTCTGATCTTCGGCGGCGGTGTGGTGTATGGCGCGCGGGATCCGGCAAACATCGAGGCGATCATCCGCCCGAAAATGCTCAAGGCCTTCCCGCAGCTCAAGGACGTGAAGATCGACTACGCCTGGACCGGCAATTTCCTGCTGACCCTGTCGCGCCTGCCTCAGGTCGGACGCCTGGGCGACAACATCTATTACTCCCAGGGCTGTAGTGGCCACGGCGTGACCTACACGCACCTGGCCGGCAAGGTATTGGCCGAGGCACTGCGCGGACAAGCCGAGCGTTTCGATGCCTTTGCTGATCTGCCGCACTACCCTTTCCCCGGCGGGCAACTGCTGCGCACACCGTTTGCCGCATTGGGCGCGTGGTACTACGGACTGCGCGACAAGCTCGGTTTCTGATGCGC
>Ga0079985_1168304_pt1 | contig 15785 bp, 13 predicted proteins | sample Hof3ISUMetaT_11_FD_73497 | JGI IMG/M metagenome (GOLD analysis project Ga0079985, IMG submission 73497) | Enriched soil aggregate microbial communities from Iowa State university to study microbial drivers of carbon cycling -... | ecosystem: Environmental > Terrestrial > Soil > Agricultural land... | reverse complement strand
CCCCACGTGAGTGCCTGCCTCCCTGTCGAGCCCGACAGCTCGCTGCTGTCGCTGACGCTGGCCGAACTTGGCGTGCCCCAGGCCTGCCTGGAACTGCTCGTCGCCGCTGTCACAGAGGAGCCTGCCACGGTCATCCGCGACGGCGGCGTGATCGCGCGCGGCTACGACGCCGAACTGGACGAGTTGCGCGATATCTCGGAAAACTGCGGCCAGTTCCTGGTGGACCTGGAAGCGCGCGAACGTACGCGCACGGGCATCGTCAACCTGCGCGTGGAATACAACCGCGTGCACGGCTTCTACATCGAAGTCACCAACGGCCAGGCCGACAAGGTGCCGGACGACTACCGCCGCCGGCAGACGCTGAAAAATGCCGAGCGCTACATCACGCCCGAACTGAAAGCCTTCGAGGACAAGGCGCTATCGGCCCAGGACCGTGCGCTGGCACGCGAAAAGCTGCTCTATGACGGCCTGCTCCAGGCGCTGCTGCCGCATATCGGCGAACTGCAGCGCGTGGCCGGCGCGCTGGCGCGCCTTGACGTGCTCGCGGCGCTGGCCGAGCGCGCCCAGACGCTGGACTGGTCCTGCCCCGAGCGGGTTGCCGAGAACGTGATCGACATCGTGCAAGGCCGCCACCCGGTGGTGGAAGGCCAGCTTGCCGCGGAATCAGTACCCTTTATCGCCAACGACTGCCAGCTCAACGAGGCGCGCAAGCTCCTGCTGATCACCGGTCCGAACATGGGCGGCAAGTCGACCTTCATGCGCCAGACCGCGCTGATCGTACTGCTCGCCTGCGTGGGTGCCTACGTGCCGGCGCGGCGTGCCGTGATCGGCCCCGTGGACCGGATCTTCACGCGGATCGGCGCGGCGGACGACCTGGCCGGCGGACGCTCCACGTTCATGGTCGAAATGACCGAGGCGGCGGGCATCCTGCACCACGCCACGCCTGCCAGCCTGGTGCTGATGGACGAGATCGGCCGCGGCACCTCGACCTTCGACGGGCTCGCGCTGGCATGGGCCATCGCCCGCCACCTGCTGTCGCACAACCGCAGCCACACGCTGTTTGCCACCCACTATTTCGAGCTCACGCAGCTGCCGCAGGAATTTCCGCAGGCGGCCAACGTGCATCTCTCGGCCGTGGAACATGGCGACGGCATCGTCTTCCTGCATGCGGTGCAGGACGGCCCGGCCAGCCAGAGCTACGGCCTGCAGGTCGCTCAACTCGCCGGCGTGCCCCAGCCCGTGATCCGCGCGGCGCGCAAGCACCTGGCATGGCTCGAGCAGCAATCTGCCGAGGCTACGCCCACGCCGCAACTGGACCTGTTTGCGCCGCCGCCGACCCCGGATCTCGACGATGAGGACGACTACGCCGAGGCTGCAAGCGCAGTGCGCGCTGGCACGCTGGCACCGGAGCACGCCGCCGTGCTGGACGCCCTCGCAGACCTCGATCCGGACAGCCTGACGCCACGGGCTGCCCTGGACGCGCTCTACCGGCTCAAGCTGCTGGCGGACGAGGCTGTCGACGCCGCATGAACGCTTCGGGCAGCCGGCCTCGCGGCCGGCCTTTCGTGCTTGCCGCCCTGCTGCCTTTGCTGGCGGCGATGTCGGTGTCCGCCGCGCAACCGGCGCGCCGCGCGGCCAGGCCCGCGCCCCCGCCCGCAACCATCCGCATCGCATTGCTGTCGGACCTGCCGCAATGGCCGGCCGCCGAAGAGCGCGTCACCGCCCTGCTCGACCTGCTGGCCGAGCGCAAGCTCGAGCTGGTGGTCCACGCGGGCGGCATCAAGGGCGACACGGAGTCTTGCGGCGATTCGGTGCTGCAGGCCAGGCAACACCTGCTCGACCAGTCGCCGCTGCCGCTGGTGTATGTACCGGGCGAAACCGACTGGGCGGAATGCCACCAGCCGGTCAATGGCAACTTCGATGCCGTCGAACGGCTCAACCGCCTGCGCGAACTGTTCTTCCCGGAAGATGCCACGCTCGGCAAGCATCCACGCGCCGTGGTGCGGCAGTCGGACCAGGCAATGTTCCGCAGTTTCCGCGAGAACGCGCGGCTCAGCATCGACAACGTCCTGCTGGTTGCGTTGAACCTTCCCGGCGACAACAACCACTACCGCAGCGAAGGCGGGCGCAACGGCGAATTCGAGGACCGGCGCGAAGCCAACCACCAGTGGCTCGCACGCGCGTTCTCGCTCGCACAGCAGCGCGGCATGGCCGGCATCGTCATCATCGCGCATGCCGATCCGCAGTTCGGCAACGGCTGGGAAAAGCGCGGCAAGCCGACGCTGCTGGACGGCTTCATGCGCCGCCGCCCGCGCGACGGCTACCTGGAGTTCAAGCGGCAATTGCGCGAACTCGCCGCGCGCTATCGCGGACCGGTCCTGCTCGTCCATGCCGGCAGCAATGGCTTCCACATCGACAAGCCGCTGCGCGACGCGGCAGGCAAGCCAATACCGAACTTCACGCGTGTCGCATTGCCGCCTGGCTCGGCGGCACAATGGACCGAACTGATCGTGACGCCCCAGGCATCGTCGCCATTCACCGTGGTGCTGAAGGACGGCGTCAGCAACTAGTGGTAGCCGCTGAAACGCAAAAGAGCCGGAATATCCGGCTCTTTTACTGAGATCAAGGCGGCGAAGCGTCAGTGCAGCGTGTGCGGCGTGTCGTCGTCATCTTCGTCGACCACCTCGACACCCGAGGCGCCGTGCGCGTGGCCGTGCTCGACTTCCTCGGCCGTGGCTTCACGCACTTCCGAGACCTTCAGCCAGAAACGCAGCGCCATGCCGGCCAGCGGATGGTTGCCGTCGAGCACCACCTTGTCTTCGGCCACGTCGGTCACGGTGTAGATGACCGAGTCTTCTTCATCGCCATCTTCGGGCATGCCTTCGAACTGCATGCCGACTTCGAGCGGCTCGGGGAAACGGTCGCGCGGCTCGACCTTGACGAGGTCGGCGTCATAGTCGCCGAACGCGTCTTCGGGTTCCAGCTGCAACTGGGTTTCGAAGCCAGTGTCGTGGCCGTCGAGTGCTTCCTCGATCTTGGGGAACGTGCCATCATAGCCGCCGTGCAAGTAGACCATGGCCTCATCCGATTCCTCGATCAGATTGCCTTGCGCATCCGACAGCTTGTACATCACGGACACCACCGTGTTCTTAGCGATTTTCAATTCTTGACTCCATGAACGATTCCGCATTATACGCGCACGCCCTGCCACCTGGCCCCGTCGATCCAGATGCACCGCTCGGCCTTCTCGGTGGCATGACGCCCGCTGCATTCATGCGTGATATCTGGCAACGCAAACCGCTTCTGATTCGACAGGCGTTCCCTGGAATCGTGCCGCCTGTGTCGCGCGAAGCGCTTTTGTCGCTGGCCGACCGGACCGAAGTCGAATCGCGCCTGGTGACGCACTTTCGCAACAGATGGAAGCTCGAACAAGGCCCTTTTGCCGCCGAAAACCTGCCGTCCCTCAAGGCGAAACAGTGGACCCTGCTGGTGCAGGGTGTCAACCTCCACGACACGGCCGCGGCGGACCTGATGGGCCAGTTCCGCTTCGTGCCGGACGCCCGGCTGGACGACCTGATGATCAGCTACGCCACCGACGGCGGCGGCGTGGGTCCCCACTTTGATTCCTACGACGTGTTCCTCTTGCAGGTTTCGGGCCGGCGCCGCTGGCGCATTTCGTCGCAGACCAAGCTGGACCTGCTGCCGAACCTGCCGCTGAAAATCCTGGCCGACTTCAGCGCCGAAGAGGAATGGGTGCTGGAACCTGGCGACATGCTGTACCTGCCACCGCAGTACGCCCACGATGGCATTGCCGAGGGCGAATGCATGACCTGCTCCATCGGCTTCCGCGCCCCCGCCTATCGCGAACTCGCAGGGCATTTCCTGGCGTGGCTTTCCGAAACGGTGCAAGACAACGAAGACCTGGGCGGCCGCTACGCGGACGCCGGCGAACGCGCGGCAAAGCATCCCGCCCAATTGCCCGCAGGCATGGCAAAGGCTGTCGCGCAGCGTCTGAAGGCCCTGCAATGGAACAGCGCGATGGTGTCGGAATTCATCGGCACCTACCTGTCCGAACCCAAGCCGACGGTCGAGTTCGCGGAAGTGCCCGATATCCCGATGCGCCAGTACGCGAAACTCGCGCGCACGCACGGGGTCGTGTTGGCCCCTGGCTCGATTGCGCTCTATGACGGTACGCATTTCTTCCTGAACGGCGAAGCTTATGAGCCTCCGCCCGATCTGGCACGTTGGTTGCACAAGTTGGCCGATTATCGGCAACTCACCGCTGCGGAAATCAAGGCATGCGCAGAACTGCCGGACCTGCTCGACACATTCCATCATTGGACGCTGGAGGGCTGGTTGCAGTTGTCACCGGCCGCACTGTAATAATGCGTAACATTGCAATTCCGTAAATTTCGACGCTACACAAGCCGGGAAAACGCGGATATAATCGTCGGCTGGCTAGTACTGTGTACCACTGCATTTGTCGGCACCGGGAGAGCCTCTATTTTGCAGTTCAAGAGCGATAATTACCGGTAATTATTCATCGCCTGTTTTTTTGGTTATTACAAGTTAAAGGACGAACAATGAAGAAGTCTCTCCTGATCGCATCGCTGCTGGCCGCTGTTGCTCTCGCCGCTTGCGGCAAGAAGGAAGAAGCCGCCGCTCCGGCCGCTGACACCGCTGCTCCGGCTGCTGCTGCTCCCGCCGCTGAAGCTTCGGCTCCGGCTGCTGAAGCCCCGGCCGCTCCGGCTGCTGAAGCTTCGGCTCCGGCTGCTGAAGCCTCGGCTCCGGCCGCTGACGCTTCGGCCCCGGCTGCCAAGCAGTAATTGGTTCGTACCAACGAAAAAACCGACCTTCGGGTCGGTTTTTTCGTTTCTGCGCAGCTCGCAGCGGCACCCTCAACTCATCACCCTCGCCTCATCCGCGGACTGATTGCCAGTCCAGCCCGGAATCCTGGTCCGCCACCAGCACATCCGCCGGCAAGGCGCCGAGTGCCGATGCCAATGCGGCCCTGGCCAGCTCCACCGTGTTGTTCTGCTTGCTGAGATGCGCCGCGACTACGCGGTTCAGTCCGCCATGGACCACCTGCGCAAGAATGCTGGCGGCCACCTCGTTCGCCAGATGACCGAAGTCGCCACCAATGCGCCGCTTGAGTGAAGCCGGGTAGACCGAATTGCGCAGCAGCTCGCGGTCGTGGTTGCATTCGAGCACCAGCGAATCGACGCCCGACAAGCGCGCCGTCACATAAGGCGTCTCCATGCCGATATCGGTCAGCACACCCAGACGCGCATCTCCGTTGGAGAGCACGAACTGCAAGGGCTCGCGCGCATCGTGCGGTACGGTGTACGGCAACACCTGCAGGCTTCCGACGCTGAAGACATGATCGGCAGCACAGACGCGCACGTCGGCCGCGTTGGCGCCCCGCAAATGGCAGGTCGCCAGCCATGTGCCGTGGCTGGTGTGTACGGTCAGGCCATGACGCGCCGCGAAGGCATAGGCGGAGCCGACATGATCGCCGTGCTCGTGCGTCACCAGCACGGCGTCGAGCTGATCCGGCGTGACGCCCAGGCGCTCCAGGCGCCTGGCGGTCTCGCGGATGCCGAAGCCGCAGTCCAGCAGGATGCGGGTGGTGGTGGTTCCTTCGCGGGATTCGACCAGCAGCGAGTTGCCCTCGCTGCCGCTGCCAAGAAAGGCAAAGCGCATCATGCTTGCGCCTGTCTAATTGCATGCCGCGCAAACCGGGCCGGGCGGCCCGTTCGACTTCTCTGCACGCCAACGATCAGTGGAGTTGCTCGTCGAGCAGAGAGAGGATGCGCTTGCCGACTTCGCCGTTTTCCGGCTGGCCAGCTTCGTTGAGCACCGTCACGAGCGTGCCCGACCCGGTGCCCTTGAGCGCCACGCGGTACTTCTTGGCGGTCTTCGGATCATCCGGCTTGGTGAACAGCTTGGAGAAGAAGCCACGGCTGTCGACGCTGGTCCGCGGATCGACATAGCGCACGTAGTACAGGCCTTGCGCGCGGTCGCGGTCTTCCACGGTGAAGTTCACGCGATCAAGCGACAGGCCGACCGAGCGCCAGGCGCGGTCGAACGGCTCGGGCAACTGCAGCGCCGGAGCGCCGTTGACTTGCGCCAGGTAGGACTTGCCTGCGGCCGAGGACGTATCGCCCGCGGTTGCCGCGGCGCCGGTAGCTGCCGCTGCGGAACCGGCCGCCGCGCTGTTGCCAGCCGGCGTCGGGTTCTTGGCCATCTTGTCGGCCTGCTCCTTCTGCACGCCCAGGCGTTGTGCCAGGCGCGAGAGGAATTCGGCTTCCAGCTCCGGATCAGCCGGGCGCGGCGTCCAGACCGTGGTCGACTTGTCGACACCGGTCAGCTGCTCCTGCGCACCGCGATGGCTGATGAAGACTTCGAGCGTGCCGTTCTGCGCGCGCTCGACGCGGGTGCGGAACTTGTCGCGCTCCGACGTCGAGTACAGGCCGTCGAACACCTTGCCAATGGTATTGCGGATGATGTCCTGCGGAATCTTGGCGCGGTTCTCCGCCCAGTCGGTTTCCATGATGCCGGTCTCAGGCGAATCCTGGACCAGCAGGAAACCGCTTTCCTGCCAGAAGCCACGCAGCGATTGCCACAGCTGATCGGCACGCATGCCGTTGCTGATCACCAGCCAGCGCTGGTTGCCATCACGCTCCATGCGCACGCCCTGCGCCGAAGGCAGGACATTTTCGGTCGGCGAGGCTTCGCGGGTCTTGGTCGACTGGCTGTAGTTCGACAGCGTCGACGTGCCGTTCTGGTCGGGCACCGAGTAGCGGCGATCGCCGTCCAGCTTGGTCAGGTCCGGCGGGATATCGAGCGACGGGGTACGCTTGGAGGCCGACGACTTGTAGTCGATCTTGTCCGGCTGCATGGCATCGTTAATGCTGCTGCAGCCCGTGATAACGCCTGCGGCAAGCACAGGCACAACCAGTGCGGCGCGGCGGATTTGCATCGCGCCACGGCGGTTAAGCTTGAGTTTCATTGACACGCAATCCTAATTGATAGAGCGGCACGGGTGCGCCGGAAATCAGCGCAGCAGGCCGGTGGCGGCCAGTGCCTTGCGCACGGTCTCGTGGCTGGACTCGGACAGCGGCGTGAGCGGGAGGCGGATGCCGCCTTCCATCTTGCCCATCTGCTGCAGGGCCCACTTGACCGGGATCGGGTTCGCCTCGATGAACATGGCCTTGTTCAGCTCGATCAGCTCCATGTGCAGGCGGCGCGCGGTGATCACGTCGCCCTTGAGCGCGGCCGCGCACATCTCGTGCATCTTGCGCGGCGCCACATTGGCCGTGACCGAGATATTGCCCTGGCCGCCCAGCAGGATCAGCGCCACGGCGGTCGGATCGTCGCCGCTATAGATCGCAAAGCCTTCGGGCGCGTCCTTGATCAGCTGCGCGGCGCGATCGATGTTGCCGGTCGCTTCCTTCACCCCAACGATGCCAGGCACCTGCGCCAGGCGCAGGATGGTGTCGTTGTTCATGTCAGCAACCGTGCGGCCCGGCACGTTGTACAGCATCACGGGCAGATCGACCGCCTCGGCGATGGTGCGGAAATGCCGGTACATGCCTTCCTGGGTCGGCTTGTTGTAGTACGGCACGACCTGCAGCGAGGCATCGGCACCGACCTTCTTGGCGAAAGCCGTCAGTTCGATGGCTTCATTGGTCGAGTTGCCGCCGGTACCGGCGATGATGGGAATCCGCTTGCCAGCCTGCTCCACCGCCACGCGAATCAGCTCGCAGTGCTCGTCCACCGTGACGGTGGGCGATTCGCCGGTGGTGCCAACGATCACGATGGCATCGGTGCCCTCGGCCACGTGCCAGTCGACGAGGGCCCGCAGTGCCGGATAGTCCAGGCTGCCGTCCTCATGCATCGGGGTGACGATGGCAACAATGCTGCCGGTAATCTGTGTCATAACGTTAGGGAATTCGGGATGCGAATAACAGGATTGTACCGGAACCGCCGGCCGCTCCGACCGATGTTCCGACAAGCGGTTACATCAAGCGTATCAACGTGTGAAGCCGCATTCTCGCGGACCGGCGAGGCGTCACTTCATGCCGGCAGCCGGTAGCGTGCCGAGGCATTGCCAGCCGCCGTTTCCGGCACCTCGCGCACGGCACACAGGCGTTGCACAAACGCTGTTTTGGGCACTTCAAGAAAGCCATCCTCATAGCCGATCACACGCAGCCCGTGCGTGCGGGCCACTTCAAGCAATTCGCCGGGTTGAAGCAGGAAATCGGGCCGTGAAGGCTTGCCGACGGTCTCATTGCCGCTGGCAAAGGTTTCGTACAGCAGCACGCCGCCGGGCGCCAGCGCATCGACAAGAGCGGGCCATAACGGGCGGTGCAGGTAATTGGTGACGACGACCGCATCGAACGGTGCCTCGTCGGCCAGCGGCCAGGCGCCCTGTTCGAGGTCTGCCACGCGGCCGGCAACAGACGCAGGAAGCGCCGCAACGGCTTCGACATCGCGATCGACACCGACCACGGCATGGCCGCGTCCGGCAAACCAGCGCGCATGCCGGCCACTGCCGCAGGCAAGGTCGAGCACCCGGCCGGCCGGGCGCACGAGATGGGCCCAGCGCGTGACCCATTCTGACGGAGCGCCGGTCGGCGCGTGAGCGAACATGGACCGCGCTCCTACTGCAGCAGCATGATGATCGGCCGCAGCATCAGCTCCACTACCGAGCTGAGCAGGTTGATCACCGGCCGCATCCAGACCGAGGTGATCACGCCGGCCGCCACCAGGGCCATGACGACGAAAATGCCGTACGGCTCGATGCGCGACACCGAGTAGGCCACGCGCGGCGGCAGCAGCGCGGTCAGCACGCGGCCGCCATCCAGCGGCGGAATCGGGAACAGGTTGAATGCGGCCACCACCAGGTTGACCAGCACGCCGGCGCGCGCCATTTCACTGACGAACGGCTCGGACACATGCGCCCACGCCAGCCCGATCGCGATCAGCGCCCACAGGAAGGCCTGCACCACATTGCTGGCCGGCCCGGCCAGCGCCACCCACATGCCGTGCCAGCGCGGATTGCGCAGCCGGCCGAAGTCGACCGGTACAGGCTTGGCATAGCCGAACACGAACTGTCCGTTGGTCAGCAGGTACAGCAGCAACGGCACGGCAATGGTGCCGATCGGATCGATGTGCCGCGCCGGGTTCAGGCTGACGCGGCCCAGCGCATAGGCCGTGGTATCGCCGAAGTGCTTGGCCACGTAGCCGTGCGACGCCTCGTGCAGCGTGATCGCGAAGAGCACCGGCAGGGCGTAGACCGCAAAGGTCTGAATGAGGGAAGAATCCATGAGGGCTTATTGTACCGGGCGGGCTGACTGGCAGATCACTCGGCGGCGGGAATTCAGAGTCCGAACCGTGCGATATCGCCCCTGCCTGCGCGCACCAGCTCCGGCTCCCCGCTGGTCAGGTCGATCACCGTTGTGGGCTGGGCCGGCGCCGGTCCACCGTCGACGACGAGGTCCACCATTTTTTCGAGCCGGGTCCGGATTTCCGACGGATCGTTCAGCGGCTCGTCGTCGCCAGGCAACTGCAGCGTCGCCGTCAGCAGCGGCTCGCCGGCTTCGGCAAGCAGCGCGAGCGGAATGGCGTGATCGGGCACGCGCACGCCGATGGTCTTGCGGGCCGGGTGCGACAGCCGGCGCGGCACCTCCTTGGTCGCCTCGAGGATGAAGACGTACGGCCCTGGCGTGGCGCCCTTGATCCAGCGGTACTGCCGGTTGTCGACGCGCGCAAAGCTGCCCAGCTCGGACAGGTCGCTGCACATCAGCGTGAGGTGGTGCTTGTCGTCGATGCCGCGCAGCCGGCGCAGTCGCTCCACGGCTGCCTTGTCGTCAAGCTGGCAGCCCAGCGCATAGCTGGAATCGGTCGGCAACGCGATCAGGCCACCCTGGCGGATGATCTGCACGGCCTGCTTGATGAGTCGCGGCTGCGGGTTAAGCGGGTGGATCTCGAAGTACTGTGACATGGCCGGGCTCAGGTGCGTGTTCGGACAGGATTCGCGGCCGGCGGCCAGGCATCTTCGCCCGCGCCAGCCCGGCGGACTTGGCCGGCTACCAGTCGTGCCATACCGGCGTGACCGTGGACGGCAACGGTGGCAGCGCACCCAGTTCCACGCGCCCTTCCCCGGGGCCGTGGAAGTCCGAGCCGCGCGATGCCAGCAGGCCGTAGTGCCGGGCCACCGTGGCGTAGCGCTGGTACTGGTCCGGCGTATGGCTGCCGGTCACCACCTCGACCGCGCCGCCGCCCAGCGCCGTGAACTCGTCGAACAGCGCGTCGTGCTGGGTGTCGGTGTAGTTGTAGCGGCCCGGGTGGGCCATCACGGCGATACCGCCAGCCGCGCGGATCCAGCCAACGGCCTCGGACAGGTTTGCCCAGCGGTGCCCCACGTAGCCAGGCCGCCCTTCGGACAGGTACTGGCTGAAGACGTCGCTGATCGTGACGCAGTAGCCCTCGTCCACGAGCCAGCGGGCGAAATGCGTGCGCGAGATCAGGTCCGGATTGCCGACATGCTTCAGCGCACCCTGATAGGCACCTTCGATGCCGATCTTCGCCAGTGCGTCGCCGATATCGCGGGCCCGCCGCGCACGGCCAGAGCGCGTGTCGGCAAGGCCGTCGATCAGCTCCGGACAGAACGGGTCGATCTGCAGGCCGACGATATGCACCGTCTGCCCGGCCCACGTCACGGAGATCTCGACGCCCGGGACGTAGCGTATGCCCAGGGACTCGGCCGCAGCACGCGCCTCGGCCTGCCCGCCGACTTCATCATGGTCCGTGAGCGACCACAACCGCACACCGCCGGCATGCGCGCGTTCGGCAACGGCGCGTGGCGGCAATGTGCCATCGGACACGGTGGAATGGCAGTGCAGGTCTGCGTTGAGTATATGGGGGTCGGGCATGGCGTTATTCTACTCCCGTATGTGCGTTCGGGCTGGCTCGATCCCTGCCACGCAAAGCCCTTGCCAGCAACGCTGGCGTCGACGGCGTGGCGCCAGTGGCGCGGTATAGTCGGGTTTTGGATTCACCGCCGCACCAAGCCAATGTCCACCGACAACACCACTGCGCAGCCCGGCACCGCCGACACCACCATCACCACCGACGTGCTGATCGTCGGCGCAGGCCCGGTCGGCCTGTTCGCCGCATTCCAGGCCGGTGTGCTCGGCCTGAAATGCGAACTGATCGACGTCCTGGATCGCGCGGGCGGCCAATGCACCGAGCTGTACCCCGAAAAGCCGATCTACGACATCCCGGCCGTGCCGGGCTGCCTGGCCCAGGACCTGGTGGATCGCCTGCTGGAGCAGTGCGCGCCCTTTGCCTTCCCGATGCACTTCAACCAGCGCGCCGAAAGCGTGGCCGAGGTGATGCCCGTTCAGGGCGACGGCCATGCCCGCCTGCTCGTGACGACCGACGCCGGAAAACGCTTCGACGTTGCCGCCGTGCTGGTCTGCGCCGGCGCCGGCGCCTTTGCGCCGCAGCGCGTGTCGCTGCCGGAGGCGCCGGCGCTGGAAGACCGCCATGTGCACTACGCGGTGCGCGATGTATCGCGCTTCGCAGGCAAGCGCGTGGTCGTCGCAGGCGGCGGCGATTCCGCGCTCGATTGGGCGCTCGCGCTGCGCAAGGTGGCGGCACGCGTCACCCTGCTGCACCGGCGCGAAGGCTTCCGCGCCGCCGACGGCACAGTGGCCGAGATGCGCGCCGCCGTGGCGGATGGCGAGATGGACTTCGTCGTCGGCATGCTTGGCGCCCTCAAGACGACGGGCGAAGGCAACGATGCCGCGCTCACGGAGATCGAGGTGCGCAGCCGCGACGGCGTCCAGACGCTGCCCGTGGACGAACTGGTGGCGCTCTACGGACTGGTCTCCGAGCCCGGCCCGATCGCGCAGTGGGACATGGACATGCGCGCCGGCCGCATCCTGGTGGATACCACCACCTATGAAAGCTCGCGGCGCGGCATCTTCGCCGCCGGCGACATCGCCTACTACGCCAACAAGCAGAAGCTGATCCTGTCCGGCTTCCATGAGGCCGCGCTGGCCTTGCGCAAGGCCTATCACTACGCGTTCCCCGAGAAGTCGCTGGTGCACGTGCACACCAGCAACAACGCCGCGCTCAAGGAAAAGCTCACGCACGCCTGAGGGTTGCGCGTTCAGCCACAGAACGACTCGATCAGCGCCGCCACCGCGGCGGGCTGGTCATGGTGCAGCATGTGGCCCGCATCATCGATCACCGCCTCGCGGAAATCGCGGAACGCGCGGAAACGCTCGCGGAACGCTTCAAGCGACTGCTTGTGCGCGATATGGCGCAGGGTTTCCGAATCACGGGCTTCCACGTGCAGCACGGGGGCGCTCACCTGCGCCCAGATCGCCATGATTTCCTCGAGCCGGTACAGCACCGGATTCACCAGCTTGTGCGCGGGATCGCCGAGGATTTCCCATTGTCCGGCTTCATTGCGGCGCGACCAGTGCTCGGCCAGGAATGCGGCGCGATCGTCCGGCAGGCGCGGATTGGTCTTCTGCAGCCGCGCCGCCACGCCGGCGACATCTTCGTAGGCACGCAATTCCGGCCGTTCGCGCAGTTCATCGAGCCAGCGCGCATAGCGTTTCGGCGCCTGCTCCGGGCGCGTCTGCGTCATGCCAAACCCTTCGAGATCGACCACCCGGCGCACGCGCTCCGGCCGAATGCCGGCGTACAGGCAAGCCACATTGGCGCCCATGCTGTGCCCCACCAGGTCCACCTGACCTTCGGGCTGGTAGTGGTCGAGCAGCGCTTCCAGGTCGGCAAGGTAGTCGGCAAACCAGTAGGAATGCGTGCCCGGATAGCGCGTCGGCCAATCGCTTTCGCCAAAGCCGCGCCAGTCGGGCGCGATCACGTGCCAGTCGCGCTCCAGGCAGTCGACCAGGAACTGGAACGATGCCGCCACGTCCATCCAGCCATGCAGCATGAACAGCTTGGGCGCGCCAGGTGTTCCCCACTCGCGCACGTGGCAGCGCAGCCCACGCAACGTGATAAATTCAGAACGCGAGGTTTCCTTGATTGTCATTTGTCTCCCCTGGTTGCGGACTTTCCCAGCCTTGCCCGGAATCGGGAGCCGCGCGGAAGCCCGCTTAAAATCGAACGATCGTTCGCAGAATTATAACGAGACTGACAAGGAGACAGCAGCATGGCAGCAGCGGCCCTGCCGGCAAGCCGGCGCGACGACTATCAGGCGCTCTACGACACCTTCCGCTGGGCGGTGCCCGCGCACTTCAACCTGGCCGAAGCGTGCTGTGGCCGCTGGGCGCGCGACCCGGCCACCGCCGACCGCATCGCGGTCTATACCGAGCACGAAGACGGGCGGCGCGACGCGTTCAGCTTTGCGCATCTCCAGGCCGAAGCCAACCGGCTCTCCGCGGCATTGCGCGACCTTGGCGTGCAGCGCGGCGACCGCGTCGCCATCGTGATGCCGCAGCGCATCGAGACGGCCATCGCCTACATGGCGATCTCCCAGCTCGGCGCCATCGCTACGCCGCTGTCGATGCTGTTCGGGCCGGAGGCACTGGCTTACCGCATCGGCCACAGCGAATCCGTGGTGGCGATCGCCGACGAGACCTCGATCGACAACGTGCTCGCGGCGCGGCCGGAATGCCCGACACTCGCCACCGTGATCGCCGCTGGCGAGGCGCGCGGGCGCGGCGACCACGACTGGGACGTCCTGCTGGCCGCGCAATTGCCGACGTTCACCGCCGAGCAGACCAAGGCCGACGAAGCCGCCGTGCTGATCTACACCAGCGGCACGACGGGTCCGCCCAAAGGCGCGCTGATCCCGCACCGGGCGCTGATCGGCAACCTCCCCGGCTTTGTCTGCTCGCAGAACTGGTATCCGCAAGGCGACGACGTGTTCTGGAGTCCCGCCGATTGGGCCTGGACCGGCGGACTCTGGGATGCGTTGATGCCGGCGCTGTACTTTGGCAAGCCGATCGTGGGCTACCAGGGCCGGTTCTCGGCCGAGCGCGCGTTCGCGCTGCTGGAACGCTACGGCGTCACCAACACCTTCCTGTTTCCCACTGCGTTGAAGCAGATGATGAAGGCCTGTCCCGAGCCGCGGCAGCGCTATACGCTGAAGTTGCGCGCGCTGATGAGCGCGGGCGAAGCCGTTGGAGAAACCGTCTTCAGCTGGTGCCGCGACGCCATGGGCGTGGTCGTCAACGAGATGTTCGGCCAGACCGAGATCAACTACATCGTCGGTAACTGCACGGCCCAGCATGACGACGCGTGCCTGGGCTGGCCGGCGCGGCCAGGTTCGATGGGCCGGCCCTACCCCGGCCATCGCGTACAGGTCATCGATGACGAAGGCCGGCCGTGCGCGCCCGGCGAGGACGGCGAGGTGGCGGTCTGCACTACGGACCTCCACGGCCATGCCGATCCGGTCTTTTTCCTTGGCTACTGGAAGAATGAAGCGGCCACGGCTGCGAGATATGTCGAGCGCGACGGCTTGCGCTGGTGCCGCACCGGCGACCTGGCCCGCATCGATGCCGACGGCTACCTCTGGTACCAGGGCCGGGCCGACGATGTGTTCAAGTCGTCCGGCTATCGCATCGGCCCGAGCGAGATCGAGAACTGCCTGCTCAAGCATCCCGCCGTGTCGAACTGCGCGGTGGTGCCTTCGCCGGACACCGAGCGCGGCGCCGTGGTCAAGGCCTTCATCGTGCTGACGCCTTCGGTGGCGCGCTCGTTCGACAGCGACGCGGCCCTGGTGACCGCGCTGCAGGAACACGTGCGCGGCCAGCTCGCGCCTTACGAGTATCCCAAGAAGATCGAGTTCATCGACCAGTTGCCGATGACGACTACCGGGAAGGTCCAGCGCCGGGTGCTCAGGCTGCTGGAGCAGGAGCGTGCGGCCGGTAAGGGCTAACCCGCCGAGGCCTCCAGCCACGCCAGCTCATCTTCGTCGAAACCCGCGGCGCGGCGCGCATCGAGGTTGAACGGACCGCGCAGTTTTGGCGCGCGATGCTGCTGCGCCAGCGCGGCATAGGTCGATACGGGATCGAGCCCGCGCTGCGCGCACAGCCATCGGTACCAATGGTTGCCGATAGCCACGTGCCCCACTTCATCGCGCAGGATGATGTCGATGATGGCGGCGGCCGCGTGGTCGCCCACCCCGGCCAGCTTGGTGCGCACCGGCGGCGAGGCATCGAGCCCGCGTGCCTCGAGCGTGCGCGGCACCAGCGCCATGCGCGCCAGCACGTCGCCGGCGGTGCGGTCGCACATCTCCCACAGGCTGTTGTGGGCGGGGAAATCGCCGTAGCCAAATCCCAGCGTGCCGAGATGGTCCGCCAGCAATGTGAAATGCAGCGCCTCTTCGTCGGCCACGCGCAGCCAGTCGCGGTAATAGTCGGCCGGCATGCCGGGAAAGCGCCAGACCGCATCGAGTGCCAGGTTGATGGCGTTGAATTCGATGTGGCATAGCGCGTGGATCATGGCGGCGCGCCCCTCGTCGGTATGCAGGGAGCGGCGGCGCTGGACCTGTTGCGGAGGAACCAGTTCGGGCCGTGGCGGGCGGCCCGGAATGCCGGGCGTCGCGTCCGCGTCGATGTGATCTTCCGCCCCGAGCCGAGCGCCATCGGCCTGAGTGAAGTCCCGGAACAGCGCGCGGGCGGCATTGGCCTTGTCGTGCGCATCGGTCAGGCAGAGCACGCCGAGTGCCTGCTGGCGCAGCGTTTGTGCGGGATCAGGCAGTCGGGCGGCGGGTGAAATCTCTGGCATAGGCG
>Ga0079985_1022433_pt1 | contig 15892 bp, 11 predicted proteins | sample Hof3ISUMetaT_11_FD_73497 | JGI IMG/M metagenome (GOLD analysis project Ga0079985, IMG submission 73497) | Enriched soil aggregate microbial communities from Iowa State university to study microbial drivers of carbon cycling -... | ecosystem: Environmental > Terrestrial > Soil > Agricultural land... | reverse complement strand
TGGCATTCATCACTCTGATGGGAAATACAAGGTGTATGTTCAAATTTTGAATTTTGCAACTTTGGGAAAACAGGAGGGGGGAGGAGCAGTTACGGGTGTCCCGGGTGCCTGGGTAGGAAAGGGAGAAGGGACCTCGCTTGAATCTGCATTGCAGAACTTATATGCAAGCTCGCAACGCGAGATCTACTGGGGTCATTTAGGTTCCATAATAGTGAGCGAAGCCGTCATAAAGCAAGGCATTGACGACATACTGGACCGAATCACTCGCAATAACGAACTGCGCTATACTATCTGGTTTTTCGGAACACGAAATGATGTAGAGAAGATCCTGTTAGCATTGCCGATTTCTGAGAATACGCCTGCTTATTCGCAACTAGGCGACCCGAGAAACACTTACAAACTAAGCTCCTTAGTTGAGCCTCTACAGTTATATCGATTTATATCCACAATGAGAGAGCCCGGAAAAACACTTCTCGTGCCGATGATTGCGTTAAGCAAAAAGAGATGGACAGATGAAAAGAAAAAGCACAATTCTCTCGAAATCGAAGGAGTGATATTACTAAAGGGAGAAAAATGGCGCGGATTGGTCCGTACTGAGAATATGCTCGGGGCACGGTGGCTGAATAAACATACACGCCGCACCATATTGAACGTACATAATAAGAAGCAATCGTTCGCCACACTCGTCTTCGAAAGCCCTAAGTCTCATATTACGCCCGAAATTCGAAATGGAAAGGTGTATTTTAACATCAAAGTGAAAGTGAATGGCAGCATCTCTGAAATGAACAAAGAAGCCTCCAATTCCACCTTGCAGGGGATAGCAGAAAAATTGATCGAGGCGGAAATTAGGCAGACCTACAAAGAAGGTCTAAAGCGGGAAGCCGATATTCTTAATTTGCTAGAGCCCCTCTATAGAAAAAAGCTTCGCCAGTGGCGCAAAGTTATCGCATCCGATCAGTTTCCGCTGAATGAGGATTCGCTAAACAAAATAGACGTGCAAGTCTCCATTAGGAATAGCGGCATGACTCTAGGTCCTTTTCTCGATTAACCGAATTTGTTACAATAATAATAATAAAGACCAAGGGAGAGTAACTATGTGCCGGAATATCAAGACCTTATACAACTTCGACCCACCAGCAACCAATGATGAGATTCAAGCAGCCTCGCTCCAATTTGTACGAAAGCTCTCGGGCTTCACTAAGCCATCGAAGGCGAATGAGGAGGCTTTCCAGCGCGCGATCGATGAGGTGACTGTGGTTGCTCGGAATCTACTAAACTCATTAGTAACGAATGCCGATCCGCGTGATCGCAAGATCGAGATTGAACGCGCTCGCATAAGAGCCGTTAAGAGGTTTGGAGTGCGGGGGCAATAAGAGATCACTCTTGTTCACCCCTTCAACGCATCCCGGAATTCCTGAGGCGTCATCCCATAATCCTTTCGGAACTGTTTGATAAAGTAAGTGGCATTCGATAACCCCACCCGCATTCCAATCTCGTAAATCTTGTGCTCGGTATGTTTAAGCATTTGGACAGCCTTCTCCATTCTTATCCGCTGCACGTAGTTATTGATGCCTTCACCAGTTTCGAGCTTGTACACTTTGGACAAATAAGCTGGATGCAAATAGACCTGCTCCGCAAGAGTTTGCAAAGAGACATCTTCGGCCAAATGTTGTTCGATATAGCGTTGCACATTGTGAACAATTTGATTGCGGTTTCGTTTCAATTGCGATAAGGAATCGTCCCGCAGCATATGCAAAATGCGAAACGATCGATCCATAAGCTGGTTCGTATTCCTATAATAATTAACATCAATCAGATCATCGAGATCGCTTCCAAGAAAATCCGATATTTTCCTTCCGTTTCGATGGAGGATGCATATGAACGCGTTATAAATATGGAAAAATACTTCAATCAAGTTATCACGGGACTCATATTCGCTTTCGTTGATTTGTTGAAATATCGCACGCAACTTCCATTCAGCTTCTTGCCATCTGCCGGTTTCAAGTAGTTGCGACAGTTTCGGCGGTTCGTACAGCGCAGGCAGCGACAAAGTGCTTCGTTCCCCTTTGTAATCGGCCAGCTTCATATAATATTTGCTGTCTTTACCGATCTTCTGGCGATACACGTCCAGCATCCGGAGGTATATCGCGGATAGGCGGTCCGGGAACCGTTCCCAATGGTCTGCAAGGATCGACGCTTCGCCTTTCAGGAACACCTTCACTTTATGTTGGATACGCGAGAACAGCGTGTCCAAATACTCGTCTTCCGTCACATAAAACCCCGAAGGAAACCGCTTACATTCTTCCTCATTCCACTTCCAACCGAGCAGGAAAACATGATAATCGTAATCATCCTTGCAATGCCACACATTGAACGATTTGCTCAAAATTTCTTCCACAATATTATAAACAGCATACTCCAGCAAGTGCGCGCTGCCAGGATCGAATGAGTGAAAGCCCTCTTCAAGCCGAATCATGAACAGGCAATAACGATCGCCGTACGCGAATGGCACCTGAGCGATCTCCAGCTTTCTTTTCCACACTTCACGCGGATACTGGCGTCCACCGATCATTTCCTTGAGCAGATTACCTCTGAGCAACGGCAAATTTTCCCTGATCGCCCTGGTCGCCTGTTCTCTAGAGCTGATTTCCTGCCATTCCGACTGGATCTGCCCGACAAGCTCGCGTACAATTTCCATCACTTCTTCGTTCAACACCGGCTTGAGCAAATAGTGCGACGCCTGTAGCTCAATCGCTTTCTTGACAAATTCAAATTCGGCATACTCAGACAAAATAACACTTTTCGTTCTCGGCCATACCTTTCGAATCTCTTCGATCAATTCCAACCCGTCCATAATGGGCATATGGATATCGGTTATGACGATGTCGATCGACCCTTCCTTCAGGATCTCCAGCGCTTCTATCGCCGAATACGCTTTGTATACATGACCGATCCCGATCGATGCCCAATCGATTGTGTCAGCCAAACTGTCGACCGAATGAAGCTCGTCGTCGACAACCAACAGTTGAATCATGGTTATCACCGCTTTTTTTGATCTAGCGTGTTTTTCCAATTATATAATAACTATGGACATAATGAAACGTTTTCTATTAAAAACGGCAATTGCTGCCCCCTTATCAGAGGACAGCAATCGACCATTACGTATTGTTCAATTACTTGCGAGCGTCAAGCAACTTCTGGCGTTCCACCGAGACGGCTGCCATGATGTCATCTTCAATCTTCTGCAGTTGAGCTTTGGAATCGAGGTTTTTGTCAAGAAGTTCGTTGATGCCCGCAGACCAAATCTCATTCGCCTTGTCGTCAAGTGGCGTTTCGAAAGACGGCGGAACTTTGTCGAGCAATGTCGCGGCAACTAGGTTAATGTTCTCGCCACCCAGGTACGGTTCCTTCTTGTCTTTGAATTCCGGTAAATCCCATGCAGGCTTCCATCCAGGCATAATTCCTTTTTCCGTGAAGATCTTCTGACCTTCTTCGCTAGCTAGTGCAAACTTGATAAACTCCCACGCAAGCTCCTTGTTCTTGCTTTGCGATAGAATCGATACAGTCGATCCGCCGCTGCCGCCGTAAGCGCCGAACGGAAGACCGGTTACGCGCCATTTGCCTTCTTGCTCTGGCCCGCCCCAGTTTCTTGTTTGCGAAATGCCCCATGAACCGAGGAAGATGGAGATCAGCTTGCCGTTCTTGATCGACTGCTGGCCTTCCTCACCCCAGATTCCTTGCCCAATATACAGTTCTTCCTGCGTAATCGTCTTGGCGATATCGAAGGACTTCACGAAATTATCCGTATTGCGGCGATAGTTCAAGTCTTTGTCAAAGAAGGAGATCCCGGAGTTCATCAGTCCGATGACGGAGTCTCTCCACTCGAACAAGTAGATTCCCTTAGCTTTGAGCGTTCTAATCATATTGAGGACGTTGTCCGCATCAGCCATATAGGCCATCAGTTCAGCCGGATCGCTCGGGAAGCCGTTCTCTTCCAGAATGTCCGCGCGATAGAATGTCATCGCCGGAGGCGTATCCCAAGGCATACCAAGCATTTTCTTGCCATCTACGGAAACCCAGCGGTTCCAGTTGGCATCGGTGAATTCATCACGGAATTGGCCTACATCGTAAGGCTGTTGCAGCAAGTCTTCCAGCCCGTCCGTGTTGTTGAACATTTTCCATTTGCCACCTTCGATGAATGCGAGGTCAGGACCGCCAGTGCCCGCTGCGATCGTTGCAAACAACTGATCGTGCATTTCACCCCAATCCATGCTTGTAAGATTGACGGTGACTTTCGGATACTTCGCCTCGAACGCTGCTTTCTGTTCAACGAAGAATCCAGGATCGAACTGCCACAGCTCTAGCGTGCCGGACAAATCCTTGACCGGCTCCACAATCGGTTCGTCTGCCGGCTGATCCGCCGGAGGTGTATTGCTATTGCTAGAATTGTTAGTATTGCCTGTATTCGCTGGCTCGTTTGCCTTGTCGTTGCCGCCGCATGCCGCGAGCAGCATCGAGAACGCGAGAATAACGGTCATAACAATTAATAACGGCTTTCTTCTCATTGCTTGCATACCTCCATAAATTGGAATAATGGAACCACCCTTTGAATCCCGTTACCTTGCCACTATCCCTTCATGTTTCCTAGCCTCACCTCCTTGACAGAATATAGGGCCTTACTCTCCGGCAATACCGGTCCGCTCGACACTCTCTACGAAGTAACGCTGCGTGAACAAATACATAATGAGCATCGGCAAGATCGTGAGTAGCGAAGCAGCCATAATCTGGTTCAGAATGGTCGGAGCTGCTCCGATTGTCTGGGTGTTCGATAATCCGACCGTAGCTGCCTGGAACTGCGCAGCGCCTACTCCGTTGAATATTCCGAGCGCTTGCGATAAGTTATAAAACTTCGGCAGTCTCAAATACAGGTTGGAATAGAACACGTCGTTCCAATGCCAGACGACCGAGAACAGGAACACTACGAGCATCGCCGGTCTGGCAAGCGGCAGCATGATCTGCCAAAATGTACGGAACGCACTGGCGCCATCGATACGTGCGGCCTCTTCCAGCACCGATGGGAGACGATGGAAGAATTGAATAAAGATGAGCACGAACAGCGCGCCCTTCAATCCATGACCCATCGCGCTCGGAACGACGAACGGCAAAAATGTGTTGATCCAGCCGAAGCCGGAGAACAGCTGGAATAGTGGAACCATCAACGTCTGCGGCGGCACGAGGAATGAGAACAAAACAAGCCCCATGACGATCGTATAACCAGGGAACCGGTAACGTCCTAGCGCATAACCAGCCAGCGAGCAACTGAACACTTGCAGTAAGGCGCCGCCGATCGACATATAGAGGCTGGACTGTAACGCGTTCCAATATGTACGGCCTGGATCGCCACCAAGCGCGGTCCAGGAAAGCTTGTAGTTGGTCAAATCGAATTGCTTTGGAATCCATTGCACGGTCGAATCCGACACATCAGACGGCAGCATGAGCGACTGCGCGAGCAGAAATAGCAGCGGATACAGGAACACGAACGATAACGCGATAATGACGATATACAAGAAGATTTTGCTGATCAACTCTCCGGTTCTCCGCTTGAAGATATATTGCAGGCTGTGGGTTCGTTTGCCGATATGCTGAAACTTCTCCAGATTGTCGACCATGTTCTTGCCAAGCTTGTTAATGGCGGTTAACGTTTTCATGCTCCTACCTCCTCCCATCCGTGTTTGTTAGCGATTTGCGGAATATGAGGAACACTAGTCCGATCATAACGAACGCCAGAACAAAATAGATCCAACCGATCGCCGCGCCGTACCCGTAATCGTTCTGTTGGAAGACGACTGTGCGAATATAGGTCATCATCTGATTGCGCGCCGACGTGAACGAGTTGACGATGCTGAAAACCGTATTGACGAGAATCATCGGCGTAATCATCGGGAATGTAATCTTCCAGAAGCTTTCCCACTTCGTCGCGCCATCCATGTTAGCAGCCTCATACAGCGAAGGCGAGATCGTCTGCAATCCGGCGAGGAAGATCAGAATTTGCACGCCAGAATCCCACATGACTAGCGTCAGTTGATCCGCAAGCACTAGCAGGGGCTCCAGAATGTCTGGAGGAATAATGTCCATTAATGCCAGAAACAGGCTGCTTGACGTGAACAGCGGCATCCGTTCCGCGCCGAGCCTCAGCATCTCCACCAGCACGGCGCCTGAAGCGATAATGACTGGTAGGAAGAATACACCTCGGAAGAAGGTGCGCCCGATGATGTTGCGATTCAGGAGCAGCGCAGCCATCATGGCGAACACGAGGATGAGCGGCACCTGAATAAGCAGAGACATGACTGAATTTTTCAGTAAGGGCAAGAAAGCAACATCGGTCGAGAACGCGCGACGGAAGTTGGCGAGCCCCGTCCAGTCCGGAACAAGCCCGTTCTTCGTGATCATCATCTTGTTGAATGAATAATAGAACGACTTGCCAAGAGGGACAGCCATGAACATGGCGAACCCGATCAACCATAACAACAGGAAGGAATATGCTTCCACCATGTTTCGTAGCCATAACGATCGCCGCAATCGCTTCTTCATCGGCCTCCTCCTCCATATTCAATGACATAGCTATAGCCCGACACCGATACGTTGCCTACCAGTTCAGTCGTATCGCCGTAATTGACAACGACGCTCGTTCCGTCTTCGTAGGTCGTACGAAACACTTCCTTATAAAGCTGTTCATGTCCGACGATTGCCTGATCCTTAACGTGATCGAGAACTTCGGCAACTTTGCCGTATTCTTCTATTGCTTTGTCGAGCCATTGATCATACTGGCCGCTGAACAGACGTTCCGTCATCGTCCTCGCCAGATTCTCTGAATGCTGCCAGGTCAGCTCGTAACTCGGAAGAGCGCCATATTCAAGCGCCTTAAGCAACGGAATGCGCGGATCGTCCGCAAGGTTCGATGGCGACATCGTATAAGGAACGAGTCCATGAAGCGCGATCTGATAGAATGGAACGGCTCGATCCTGGAAGGTGAAATGGCTGGAATCGACGGGCACATTGTCAATGCGATCGACTAAACCGAACGTATATGCGAATCCGTAATCAACGGACGCCTTACCGACTTTGTCGCGGAAATCGCTGAGTGTCTGGCGCCATATTGCCGCCGTCTGGCTGCGATCAACGGCTCCTTTGCGATCGTGATCCGAATAGAGCGTATCGCCCATATATTGCAGGTGAACGCCAGCGATTCCGAGATCCGCAAATTTCCCGACTTCCTTCTTGATATATTTGTCGTACACGCGTCCCGGTTTGAGCATATAGAATAGCTCGCTACGATTGGTGAATCGCGTGCTGATAAAATAATTAGGCATCCTGCGCACTTCCTTGTCGAGGCCGCGAATCGCATCTCTGGAAGGCTTGAGAACACTGCTCTCCGAATAGGGACGTACGTAATTCGCTATCAAATACAAGTCGATCCCTTTGGACTTGGCGTATTCCGCCAAAGTTTGCAGCTCCTTCTTGCCGCCCAGCTTCTTCTCAACCGGGAAATGGCTTGGCTGGTTGCCATAGAGGCCATCGTCCGACCATCCGTCGATTGTGATCTCAAGCTGTGTAATTCCTTTGCCAATGAAGGCGTCTATTATCTTGCGCGCTTGCTCGAACGTCGTCATATCGACATAGGTGGTGCCAATCAGCTCTTCCCGTAGCAGACCGCCGAAGAACCGTAATTGAAGCGGTGTCTTCTGCACGGCGACAGGTTTCAATCCTTGCACGTCGGTCAAATAATCGCGATACGCACCCGCCATCCCGACATAGTCGGCCTTGTCGCCGGTGAGCAGCACATATCGGACGGTGCGATCGCCCAGGAGCCGGTTCGCCTGAAAGAGCGGAATTTCTCCGGAGTTGCCGATGAAGATAACGTCATCGTTGCGGTAGAAGAACTCGATCGATGCCCGATACATGTTGATGTTGCGAATTCCAGGCAATGTGGCGTTCACTTTGGCGTCGTAATCTCCTTGCGTCACAATACCCAGGAAGCCCTGGCCCTTGTTCTGGCCCTCGTCGTTGCGGGAGATGCCGTATACGGGAAGTGCCGCGTATTGCTTGACATTCGGTTTACGCAAGAACAGTTCGTACACTTCGGAATTGACCTTGTTCTTGAACGCGTGATCGCCGCCGTATATAAACTCCGAATAACCGCTAAAATAGTCCGGATGCACCGACTTGAAGTTAATGAGCGCGCCGGAACCGTCCGGTACGAATACAGCACCTTCTTCATCCTGATGCTCCGCACCGAAGAATGGCAAAACTTCCAGAGACGTAATCTTCGCCGCACCATTCTCGTAGATCGAATCATCTGGTATGGTCACTTCGAAGCCGCTTTCGGTCAACTTATACTCAAGCGCGAAACCGAACGCGAGCTTCATGTCTTCGAAATCGAAGGTAAACCGCGCCCCGCCATCGATTCGTTCCATCACAACGACTGCTTTCTCTTTCAGCGGATACGTCTGCGACGGGCTGACCCCTTGCGTATAGCGGACATGGACCGGTGCAGCTATAAAGTCCTTGTTGTTAGGCGGCATACTCTTGTCCACAGGCGGAGAGCTGAACCATTCTCGCCCCGAGCTCTTCTCCAACATCCGAATGTTGCCGAACTTCTCGTTCACATAGAGGCTGTACTTACTGTTCTCGGCGACTAGCATATCCGCACTGTTCGCTTCTTGCGGTTTGGCTCCGGGAAGGACGAATTCTTCGACAACTTCCTCTTCTACTTCTCCTTCGACTTCGCCTTCGGCTTGTTGCTGGCCGGGAACAGCGGTCCGCTTATCGATCTCCTGTAAATTCGAATAGATGAGTCCGCCAAGAACTGCCAGGATCAGCACAAGGATGACCGGTTTAATAAATTTGCGCATATGCTCCTTGCTCCCCCCTACAGGCGAAATTGCACTTCTTTGACAATGCCATATATGAAATCGAATACTTGGTTGATCAGGCCGAACACGAGAAATCCGACGAACCAGATGATCAACATGCCAATGAGCGTTAGGAACGTAATCCAGATCATCTTACCCAGTTCAAAATCGTGAAGTGTCTTCACTTTGATCAGGAAGAGAAGTGCCACCCATACAAGGATCGCGTACAGAAATATGTAATACGACACTTTCTCATCAAGGGTCAATACACGCGATACGATCGCCAGCGGAATCGACAACACGATGTAAGGAGCCATCGCGTAAGCAGCGGAGACGACTATGTCCTTGAACCGGCCTTCGCCCTCAAGAATGGCGCTGACCGCCCAGTTCGAGACACACCATGTTATCCAAGGGACCAATATCCAGAACGTTTCGAACAAGACCGAGATTTGATAGGGCAGCCGCCCTTCGAACGAGTAACCCGTCCATGAAATAATGACCATATGGACGATGACGGTCATGACGAGAAGAATAATCGCATGACGCCATTTGGCTCGCTCTTCGAACTGAATATCGTAGAAGAAATCAAGAGGATGGAACATCACTTTGCGTATATTTCCGAGCAAATTCATTCAATGATCCCTCCCTTCGCGCCAGTGGCATCCGGCGATACGGTTTTGAACAACCTGCGTTTGAGCGCTTTGCGCAGGAGCGGGATCCCGATCCGGATGAACAGGAAACCGACGATTACTCCGATGAAGACGAAGAGAAAATGTTCGCGCAACCATTCCTTGCGATATTCTTTAAGCGCTTTTGAATAGTTATACTGGGATCGCGAACGCTTATGGTAATCCATCGCTTCGCCCCATCGTTCTTCCTTCTCCAGCGACTTGGCGATCGCCCCGTAAGCAAGGTCATAGTTGCTGTTCAGCTCAATGACCTGACGCCACGGCTCCTTCGCCTCCTGATAGCGCCCATCCACGAACAAAGCGGAAGCCTTGTGCACAAGGTCGCCGAACGGCGTTGTGCGGAATCGGTCGACCCTGCCTCGCGTCTTGTCGACGATATAGAGGCTTCCATCGGACGTCTGGTCAATCGCCACCGGCGTCTTGAACAGGCCGTCCTGTTCGCCGATGCCGCCAAACACGAACAGCAGGCTACGAACCTTGTCGTATTGGAACACCTTGCCGGTCGACAGGTCGATCGTACTGACGACGCTCTTGTCGTCTACAGTCAAATCGACAAAGGAGGAGATATCGAAAGAACCAAACGAAAAAACATCGCCGAATCTCTTGCGATTCACTTTCTTTGTCCAGTCTGGGTTATACGTGTCAACACCAACCGCGCTCAGCCGCTTCACCTGGTTGTAATTCGTTCCGAGTGTCGTCGTCCAGACGAACCCTTCCTTGTCCTGATACAGGTTGGAAAACTCTTGTGGTCGGACCGACATGAGTTGCGCCTTCTGTTCATCGGTAGCGAACAGGCGGATGAACAATCTCGTCCAACTGAATTCGACCTGGTTGGCGCCGAAATATCCTTTGAAATTACCGTTCGAGTCGATCTGCAACAGCCCGTCGGTCGTGCCGTCATTGGCGACGATCAAATAATCTCGCTTGTCGACGACAATTTTCGAAGGGGAGAATATAAACTTCGAGCCAAGCAGCGGGCTCGTCGGCGCGGTAATCTCCCTGATGAATGAGCCGTCATGGTCGAAGATGGCGATGCGCCGGTTTTGCGTGTCCGCTACATATAACGTGCCATCGCTCTTGACGAAGACGCCCTTGGGCTTGTTCAGTTTGCCCGGTCCTTCTTCGTCTCCGAACACTTTCACCAACTGGTGCCGATTGTCGAGCAACACGATACGGTTATTGCCGCTGTCGACGATGTAGATAAAGTCGTTGTCATTAATGAATATATCTTCCGGCGTCTTGAAAGGTCCGGATGACAGATTGAACCCGTCGATCGAATCCTTGTACACGTAACCGTTCAGCGATGGTGCATCCGATCGGGTGTTCCATATATAGCCGGCGTACGGACTTTCCCCGAACACGGAAGTGGAGGGGAGCAGCAAGGTCGCGACTAACGTCATTACAAGCAACCATCGTAACGAATGTTTCATACTCGTCCCCCTATTCCTTCAGGCCAGAATGGGCCATCGTCTGCAGAACCATTCGCTGGGTAATGATGAATACGAGCATCGTCGGTATGATCATAAGGAAGCTGGCCGCAGCCAAAGTACCGACTCGGGCCACGACGCCCGCCCCGCCGCCGATTGTCTGGATGGCGATAGGCAATGACTTCATGTCTTCATGAGTCGCGTACACCAAAGCAGGATACGGATCATTCCATGCTGTAATAAAGCTGAACAGAGCGAATGTGGCGATTGCCGGCTTCAGCATAGGTAGCACGACGATGAGGAATACTTTCCATTCGCTGGCCCCATCGATTCGCGCCGCTTCCAGTAGCGCGTCAGGAATTTGCCTGGCGAATTGCACCATCAGGAACATACCGACCGGAGCGGCCATATAAGGCAGAATTTGCGCGAAATAGGTGTTCATCAGCCCGACCTTGCTAATAACCAAATATTGTGGAATTTGCAGGACGAGCGGCGAGAACATGAGCGCGAAGACGACCATATTGAAGATCGCGCTGCGGAACCGCATCCTGTGTTTGGCTAGCGGAAACGCAGCCATCGCTGATGTAAGCACGCCCCCGGTAACGATCCCGATCGTGACGATGACGCTATTGAAGATATAGCGCGTGAACGGCACGAACGAGGTGCCGGTAACGAGCAACAGCTGGTGGAAGTTCTTCCACGTTGGATTGATGAAGAAAAACCGCGGCGGGAACAGGAATAGCTCGGCGGTCGGCTTGAATGCAGTAGACGCCATGTAGACAAGCGGTGCGAGCATCAGCAGCGCGAACGCGGTGAGCAAGATATAGAAGATCATTCCGCTAACATTTAATCTGATTCTTCTTACCATGATCTTCTTAATCCCTCCCCAGCCAATTGAAGATTAATCGGTTCAAGCCGATCATGATCAAGAACAAGACAACGGCAATCGCCGAAGCGTAGCCCATCTCAAACTTGATGAAAGCGTAGTCATACAAGTGCGTAAGAATGGTGTGTCCCGCATAAAGCGGGCTTGGGATGCCGACAAGTTGTACGCTGATATCGAATATTTGCAAGGAGGTTACAACTTGCAAGATTGCTCCGAACAGCAGCTGCGGTTTCACCGCCGGCAACGTAATGTAGATCAGCTCCTGCCATTTGTACTTCACTCCGTCGATCGAGCCTGCTTCGTACAGATCGCGCGGCACGTTCTGTAATCCCGCCAGGAAGGCGAGAAAACCGATGCCCATACTCATCCAGAGAGAAACGATAATGATCACGGGAACGATGGAGTTCACATTTTGCAAATAAAGATAAGGCTCGTGTAATATCCCCAGCTTCAGCGCCCAGAAGTTGATCAACCCTTTGCGGTCACCGGCGAACAAGTACACCCAAACGACGGAAATGGCAGTCGCGCTTGTGATCGATGGGGTGTAGAAGCACAGTGTATAGAAAAACCGGTATTTGATCGGAATCTGGCTGATAAGCCATGCGAGCAGGAACGCCATCATGTAACCGACCGGTCCGGTGACGAAAGCGAACTTGAAGGTAGTGCCGATCGCCTTCAGGAAGATGTCGTCGTCCACGAACAATAGTCGATAGTTGGACACACCGATGAACCGCGGTGCCTCGATGATATTGTAGTAGGAAAAGCTGAGATAGACCGAAGTGACAATAGGTACGATCGTGAACAAGGTGAACAAGATCAGGAACGGGATCAGGAAAAACCACGATACGCGGTCTTGCTTCAGGTCAGTCCATAGCTGCGCCAACCATCCTTTCCGGGCGGTGTGGCTGTCGATGTTCGTTGAGGTTACCACACTGGATTGTGCGCTACTCATGGCGATTCCCCTCCCACGTTCGTCATGTTGCCTTGCACGGGATGATCTTCCCCGAACTCTTCCCGCTTCTTCCTGAGCTCTTTGTTAATTTCCCGAACGGCGTTCTCCACCGCTTCACGGGGGTTGAGACCATTGAGCACAATTTCGTTCCAGATATTGGCGATGTGGCGAGTTGTATAGTAGCCACCAAGTACAACTTCACGTTCACGGAACCATTCCCACTGCTCCATGACGGATTCGATATCGTCCTTCTGCCAAGGAAGCCTGGTGAGCGCTTCCACGTTTGCAGTGTTCCATCTCGCCTCGACACCAAGCAGCGACTCTAGTTCGGAGCCGAACCGTTCCTGGGCATCCGCGTCGGTCCACCATTTCATGAACTTCCAGGCGGCGTCCTTGTTCTTGGCATCCTTGAACATAATTGCCGTCTGTCCCAGACCACCGGTAGAACGATTGATTTGGCCGTCCGATTGTTTAAGACCCGGAATCGGATTCATCTTCCACCAGCCGGTCAGTTCCGGTGCTGCGGTCGAGAGCAACACATAGGTTGTGTAGTCCGCCACGCCGATTGGCATCTCGCCAGTGCGAAAACGGTTGTAAAAATCAGCTTGTTTCTCGATCTTGTAGTTCGTGTACAGGCCGGTCCACAACTTAACCGCTTCGAGCGCTGCAAGCGAATCGAGGTCGGAATAGGCGCCGTTGTCCTGATAGAAGTCGCCGCCTCGTTGGAACAGGAAAGGCGAGAATTCATTGATTGCATTGTTTGGATTGTTCGCCGCGTGCGGGTAGAAGAAATCCATGCCGTTCTGTTGCAACAGAGGGATAATATCCATCACTTGATCCCATGTCTTCGGTATTTTATCTTCTGTGATGCCGAGCTCCTCCATAATGTCTGTTCGATAGAACAGCATCGAGAAGTTTTGCGTCTCGGGCAATGCGAAGTTGCCTCCGTTATATTTATAAGGGATTAATGCACCGGGCCGGAATCGCTGCGCGACATCGCTATAGTCTTCGAATTGGGACAGATCGACCAGCCCACCGCGCACCGCGAAGTCGATGGGCACTTCCCCCTCGACGCCAAGTGCCACATCGGGGGCAAGCCCGGAAGTTTGCGCAAGTAGAAGCAGCTGCATATTGCCTGCGGGAACGACATTGACGTTCACTTTAATGCCGGTCTCCAATGTGAAATCTTCGTCGATCATCTGCTTAATAATTTGCACCCAGTCGCGTCCGCGGGCGACCCACACGTCGAGCACTTCTTCGTCCTCATATATATTGCCGATACCCGAATAGTTCTTCGTGAAGGAATAGAGGAAATCACGCATCGTTGTGCCTGCCCGGACGAGCCAGTGCGCTTCGGCCTTCGGCCAGGGCTGGTCCGGACTCTTGATGACGAAGTAGTCGACGGTCATCGCTTGCGTGCTTAGTCCGTTAATCCACAAGCCGAGTGAGGCTTGCGCATCGGTCATCGCTGCCAGTTGGCTCGGGATCGTCTCCGGCTTCTCGGCCATCCCGAGCAGCAAGTCTCGCGCTTCGCCGAGCGTGCTAACCTCCGACGAATCTTTCGGCACGTCGAAGTCGACCAGCATATTCATCGCGTCGTCGATTGCGCGCGCCATCAGATGCAGTCTTGGTATAAGATTCGGAATAAACCGCTCCAGCTTCCAATCCCGGTTCTTATCCGGGTTCGAGCCGGTTAGCTGGATAATCTCGCGGGAGAGCAGCGACATCTTATGGGTCGTGTCGATAATCTCCTCGAACACTTCGCCGAGCGACCCGACCTGCACTTCCAGACGGAGCGTATGCTGGCCCTTCTCGAGCCAGAATAGGTACTCCTGATCCGCCCGGTCGGTGAGGCTTTGAACACGCCATCCTTGCCTGTACGGGAACTTGGCGTGATTCATCTCCTGAAACGGCACTTCGCCGTCGATCATGACCATACGTTCAATCGGGATGCCGTTCAGAAACCAAGCACCGAAGCGGGCGCCCAGATTGTATAGGCCGCTCTCGGGCACTTCGAACTCCCATTCGGCCCATTGTCCGCCTTTACGCCAAGCATCACCACCGAAACTGTTGAGGGTGATCGCCTTCGGATTGAGTGGCTCAGTAATCGGCTCGCGATCTTCCACCCGGCGCAATGTCGGGTCGGAACGAAGCGTGGCGTTCTCCGCTTGCATCTTGTGGAAGAAACTCGGTGCAGCCTTATAGCCCTTCTGCTCGTATTGCTTGAGAAGTTCAGAATATGTAGGAATCTGCACAGGAGAGAATATTTCGAATTCGCCGATCACCGCCGGCTCGCGCACCGCGTTCATACGAATCGTATGTTTGCCTTTAGTGAAGTAATAACGGAACGGCTCCGACACTTTCCCTTCCGCATCGCGAAACTCGCGATATTGCCAGCCGAACACTTCTATCCGGCGGGGATTGAACTCATTGCCTTGGTTATCATAAGACGTCGGTCCGTCTTCGTTCCACATCCGTTGAAATTCCATCTTTTTGGACTGAAAGAACGGATATATGTCGTCGATCTGAATATTGCGGACGACAGCCGAACGCTTTCCTTTGAGCGCGTAATAGCTCATTCCCAATTGGTAAAAGCCGTCCTCCGGAATATCAACGGTATATTCCACCCAACTGTCCTCTTCAACAAGTGACAAAAAGGTGCCTTCCCGGTCTCCAAGGTTGCTCTCTGTACTTGTCCCCTCGGAACTGACAGCAGAATACAACATAGACGGTATAGATAGATGGAACTCTTTTGCATCCTTGACGCCGTTAAGCTTCCATCCATCCCAATACTTCAAATAAGATGGCTCCAGCTTATTCTTGATGTCCTGATCAGCCAATATCGAGCGTTCGTCTACATCGCTGTAGTCCGGCACGCTTGCCATTGCTTTATCGTCGAATCCGCGGGTACTGTTCCAGTACAAAACAGAAGTAGTCAGCAGCGCTACCACAATGAGACTGACCAAGTATTTGCGTACTACTCTTCCTACATGACGAAGCACCGACAAGGTCCCCCTATCTTAAAT
>Ga0079985_1019622_pt1 | contig 15998 bp, 16 predicted proteins | sample Hof3ISUMetaT_11_FD_73497 | JGI IMG/M metagenome (GOLD analysis project Ga0079985, IMG submission 73497) | Enriched soil aggregate microbial communities from Iowa State university to study microbial drivers of carbon cycling -... | ecosystem: Environmental > Terrestrial > Soil > Agricultural land... | reverse complement strand
TTGAACTCGTGATGGCGTTGGAAGATGAATTCGGCATGGAAATTCCTGATGAGGAAGCCGAGAAGATCACGACCGTGCAGCAGGCAATCGACTACGCCACCGCGCACGTCAAGGCCTAAGCCAGTCGTATCTGAATTCCGAGCCACAGAAGGCGGGTGGGCGCACCGTTGCGGTAGCGCCTTGCTGTTTTCTGTGGCTTTCGTCTGTTCGAAGACGCAGAATCAAGTCTCATGCCGCGTGGACCGGCCGGGTAACCCTGCCAGTCGCGGAACGCGGTGATGTGTCCCGATCCTGCATCACGCACCCGTAGGAAATCATAGTGAGCCGTCGTCGCGTCGTTGTCACTGGGCTTGGCCTTGTGTCTCCGGTCGGAAACACGGTTGCCGAAGGCTGGGCCACCCTGGTTGCCGGCAAGTCTGGCATCGCCACCGTCACCAAATTCGATCATTCCGCGCTTTCCGTGCACTTTGCCGGGGAAGTGAAGGGCTTCAATGCCGAGGATTACATCCCCGCCAAAGAAGCCCGCAATATGGATACCTTCATCCACTTTGGCATCGCGGCCGGCGCCCAGGCGCTGAAGGACAGCGGGCTCGAAGTGACCGATGCCAATGCCGAGCGCATCGGCGTGCTGGTGGGTTCGGGCATTGGCGGCTTGCCGATGATCGAGGACACGCATGCCACGCTGACCGAGCGTGGTCCGCGCCGTATCTCGCCGTTCTTCGTGCCGGGTTCGATCATCAACATGATCTCGGGTCACCTGTCGATCATGCACGGTCTGAAGGGGCCGAACCTCGCTGCCGTGACGGCGTGCACCACTGGCCTGCACAGCATCGGCCTGGCCGCCCGCCTGATTCAGGCTGGCGACGCCGATGCGATGCTGGCCGGCGGCGCTGAATCGACCGTGTCGCCGCTGGGCATTGGCGGCTTCGCTGCCGCGCGGGCCCTGTCGACGCGCAATGATGATCCGGCGGCAGCTTCGCGCCCTTGGGACAAGGACCGCGACGGCTTCGTGCTGGGCGAGGGAGCCGGCGTCATGATGCTGGAAGAGTACGAATCGGCGAAGGCACGCGGTGCGCGCATCTATGCCGAACTCGTGGGCTTCGGCATGAGCGGCGACGCATTCCACATGACCGCGCCGAACATGGATGGTCCGCGCCGCTGCATGGTCAATGCGCTCCGCGATGCCGGCATCAATGCCGACCAGGTGCAATACCTGAACGCGCACGGCACGTCCACGCCGCTGGGCGACAAGAACGAGTCCGACGCCGTCAAGGCGGCCTTCGGCGACCATGCCTACAAGATGGTGGTGAATTCGACCAAGTCGATGACCGGCCATTTGCTGGGCGGTGCCGGTGGTCTGGAATCGGTCTTCACCGTGCTGGCGTTGCATCACCAGGTGTCGCCGCCGACCATCAACATCGATAACCAGGATCCGGAATGCGACCTGGATTACGTGGCCAACACGGCGCGTGACATGAAGATCGATGTGGCCGTGAAGAACAACTTCGGCTTCGGCGGTACCAACGGCACGCTGGTTTTCCGTCGCGCCTGATTCGGTGCCACGGAAGCGCCTCGCCGACCCTCGTCGCGGCGGGCTCACTCTATTGCAGTGGGCCCTGCTCGTGTTCTGGTCCGGCGAGGTCGTTGCCCTGGGCCTGCTGGCCCGGATGTACCTGAGCGCGGCAACGTCCCAAGGAACGGCGAGCAGCGCCTTCCCCTTCCTGATTTGTGTCGCGTGGCTTGGCATGGCCGTAATGCTGGTTTGGACATCGCGCGACTGGTGGTCATGCGCCGGCCAGTCTTGCTCCGCAGTCCTGTCTTCGCCCCAGCGCTATGGCATGCCTCGCGTCGTGCTGCGCCGCCCGGGTACCGACAGCGAAACCGCAGTAGTGACGGGCCACTGGAACGTTGGCGGCATTCTTCTATTGAGTCTGGCGCAAGGCCCCGACAGGCGCCGTGGAATGCTGGTGCTCCCGTTCCAGGCTCGTTCCCCGCGCGTGGTGCGCGCAGCAAGGCTCGCGATCGCGGTTGCACGAGAGGTGCAACCGGTGCCAGATAATGGGGAACGTTATTGTTAGGCAGCGGTCACAGAGCACCAGACTATCGGTGGTTCGTAGGTAAAATACAACGTTCGTCGTGACGACCAAACCAAGAGATACACTGCAGGTGAGCCATACGTGAGCGAACGCGAAGCCGATCAGCTCCTAGTTGAACGCGTCCAGCAGGGCGACAAGCGGGCCTTTGAGCTGCTGGTGGCGAAGTACCACCGGAAGATCATCCGTCTGATTTCGCGCCTGGTGAGAGATCCCGCCGAAGTCGAGGACGTGGCGCAGGATGCCTTTATCAAGGCATACCGCGCCTTGCCCCAGTTCCGCGGGGAGTCGGCCTTCTACACATGGCTGTACCGGATCGCCGTCAACACGGCCAAAAACTACCTGGCCACGCAGAGCAGGCGGCCCGAGGCGTCCAGCGACATCGATGCAGAAGAGGCTGAAACTTTTGCGGATGGTGAGCAACTAAGGGATATCAATACGCCGGAGTCGATGCTTCACACGCGCCAGGTTGCCGAAACGGTCAACCGTGCGATGGAGGCACTACCGGAAGAGTTGCGTACCGCCATCACCTTGCGCGAGATCGAAGGCCTCAGCTATGAGGAAATCGCCGAGGCGATGGGTTGCCCGATCGGGACGGTGCGGTCGCGCATTTTCCGTGCGCGCGAGGCGATTGCCGAGAGATTGCGCCCGCTGCTGGGAACGGCAGAGGGCAAGCGATGGTAGTGATAAGAATGTCGTGCGGCCAGCGTTGCAGCCAGTTCCTGCATCGATAAGCGACAGAAAGTGACGGGATTATCGGTGTTCAATGGAATTGGAATGTCTTGGGGTGGGAAATGGGTCAGGCTCATAAGCAGTCGGTTCATGTAGTGGAAGCGGCGGAGCAGATCTCCGTCTTGATGGATGGCGAACTGTCGCCGCATGAGGTCGATGCCGTGGTGGCGCTCGCCAAGAGCGAAGCCGGCATGGCGAACTGGTCGATGTTCCAGATGATCGGCGATACGCTGCGCTCGGAAGATCTGAGCAACGCGGGCCCGACCGGCGATTTTCTCGCCCGCTTCTCAGCGCGCCTCGAGGACGAGCCCCATGTGCTGGTGCCGGCTGTGGCCCAGGCCGCGGGCATGCGTCAGCGCTTGCTGGTACGTCCGTCCTGGGTGCGACGGGTCATGCCCGGCACGGCCATCGCCGCGGCGGTGGCGGCCGTGAGTTGGGTCGTGGTGCCGCAAATGCGCGGGCCGGCCGACCTGGGCACGCCTGACGCCGTGGTCGCGCGAGCGGGCCAGCCGGCGGCGGCCAAGCCCGGTAACCTCGTTACCGTCGCAGCCGATAGCGCCCAGATGATCCGCGATCCGCGGCTGGACGAGTACCTGCGCGCTCATCGCAGCTCGGTCGCAACGGAGGCGTTCGTGCCCACCATGCGCGCGGTCGCCAACGGCGCTAATTTCTCTCAGGACAATTCGCAGGAATAATGCCGGACATGCACAAAGGATGGTCGCCCGCCGGCGTAGCGGGCGCACCGAGAACGAGGGCCCTGCGCAGGTCCTTTTTTCTCGCCTTGTGTCTGAGCGCGGCGGCGGCAACGGCCCAGCCCTCGGACAATTCGCTGAACCGGCGTGATGCCTCCGCCTGGCTCAGCAAGATCCATCGCGCAGCACAGCGCGAAAACTATGTCGGCACGCTGATCTACCAGCGCGGCAGTGTGATGCATGCCTCGAAGATCCAGCACTACAGCGACCTGGTGCACAACGAGTATGAGCGCCTGGAAACGCTGGACGGCAAGCCACGCGAAGTGCTGCGGCAGAATGATGTCGTCCACAGCCTGATTCCCGAAGCCAAGCTCGTGGTGGTCGAGAAGCAGGAAGCCAAGGACCGCTTCCCGGCGCTGCTGGCCACCAACAAGAGCGATGTGCTCGATCTGTACGACATGCGCAAGCTGCCCGGCGAGCGCGTGGCAGGGGTGGAATGCGAGGTGTTTTCGCTCGAGCCGCACGACGCGGCGCGCTATGCCGTACGCCTCTGGGCCGAAAAGAACTCCGGCTTGCTGATGCGGGCTCAGACCATTGGCGATGGCGGCAAGGTGCTGGAGCAGGTGGCCTTTTCGCAGGTCGACATCGGCGTGCCCTCCGATAAGCAGCGCATCCTCGGGGCGATCAAGAACTCCAGTTCCTGGAATCACTACGAGGTTACCTATCAGCCGACCAACGTTGCGGATGAAGGCTGGAACATCGCCGTGCCGCTGAAGGGCTTCCAGAAGATTCGTGAAGTGCGCCGCCCGCTGGGTGAGCTGCGCGCGCCTGCTCAGGGCCGCGGGCAGGTGTTCGAGGTGCTTCAGGTGGTGTACAGCGACGGGCTGACCGGGCTGTCGGTGTTCATCGAACCCGTGTCCGAGCAGCGTGTGCGCCGTGAAGGTGTCGCTTCGCTGGGCGCCACGCAGGTTGTGGTGCGCCGCATCGCCGACTACTGGATTACAGTGGTGGGCGAAGTCCCCGCCAGCACGGTGCGGCAGTTCGCGTCGGCCGTGGAATATCGCCCTCCCAAGGCGTTACACTGAGCGCGTACAAGTGGCGGATGCGGGGTCTGCCCGGCCCCGTGTCCGCGTGCCCCCGCGGGCGGCCTCCTGCATCTTGTCCCAGCCGGTACCTCATCATTTGCTGAATCCCGGGAGTTGTCGATGACGTTCAGATCCCCAGCCCTGGCACGTGCCATGGTCATGGCTGCCATGTTGATTCTCGGTCCGGCTATTGCCGAAGTGGGTCACGCCCAGGCAGCGGCTTCCAACTACAACCTGCCCGACTTCACCGACCTGGTGGAGAAAGCCAGTCCCGCCGTCGTCAACATCCGGACCACGGAGCGCGTGCGCTCGCGCGGCGGCCCGGGCAGTGAAGACGACGACATGGCGGAGTTTTTCCGTCGCTTCTTCGGTGTGCCCATGCCGGGGGCGCCGACGCCGGGTGCGCCGGCGCCAGGCGCGCCGCGGCGCGGCCAGCCGCCACAGGGCCAGCCGCCGCAGGGCGAGGAACAGAGCCGCGGCGTCGGTTCAGGCTTCATCATCAGTCAGGATGGCTACGTGATGACCAACGCCCACGTGGTGGCCGATGCGGAAACCATCTACGTCACGCTGCCCGACAAGCGCGAGTTCAAGGCCAAGCTGATCGGCGCGGACAAGCGCACGGACGTGGCGCTCCTCAAGATCGAGGCAATGGGGCTGCCGCGACTGACACTGGGCGATTCCGACAAGGTTCGCGCGGGCGAATGGGTTCTGGCGATTGGTTCGCCGTTCGGACTCGACAACAGCGTGACGGCTGGCATTGTCTCCGCCAAGGGGCGTGATACCGGTGACTACCTCCCGTTCATCCAGACCGACGTGGCCGTGAATCCCGGCAACTCTGGCGGCCCGCTGATCAATTTGCGCGGCGAGGTCATCGGCATCAACTCGCAGATCTACAGCCGCAGCGGTGGCTACATGGGCATTTCGTTCGCGATTCCGATCGACGAAGCGATGCGCGTCACCGAGCAGTTGAAGACCGCCGGGCGCGTGACACGCGGCCGTATTGCCGTGGCGATCGGCGATGTGACGAAGGAAGTGGCGGATTCGCTCGGCCTCGGCCGTGCGCGCGGCGCGCTGGTTGGCAGCGTTGAGCCGGGTGGTCCGGCCGAGAAGGCCGGGATCGAACCGGGCGACATCATCCTGAAGTTCAACGGCCGGGAGATCGAAAAGGCATCCGACTTGCCACGCATGGTCGGCGATACCAAGCCCGGTACGAAGGTACCGTTGCAGTTGTGGCGCAAGGGTGCAACCCGCGACGTATCGATTACCGTGACGGAGTTGGAGCCCGAAACGCGAGCGAAGGCCCGCAGCACGCCGTCGGCCAAGGACGAGGCCACTGCGCAGGCCACCAAGCCCAACGCGCTTGGGCTGATCGTCAATGACATTCCGGACGCCCGCCTGAAGGAGCTGAAGGTGAAGTCGGGCGTGGAGGTCGAAGTCGCGGACGGTCCGGCCATGCGTGCCGGTATTCGTCCCGGCGACATCATCCTGCGGCTGGGCGATACCGATGTGACCGGCGCTCGCCAGTTCAACGATCTGGTCAAGGGGCTGGACAAGAACCGCATTGCCGCCGTGTTCGTGCGGCGTGGTGATGCGACCCAGGTCCTGACGCTGCGCCCTGGGGCCACTGCCGCCCGCTGACCTTACGACATGCGCCAGCTCACGTTGTACGGCAGGGCCTATTGCCATCTGTGCACGGATATGCGGGACGCGCTGGAGCCGTTCCGGCGCGAATTTCCGTTCATCCTCCACGAGGTGGACGTGGATGACGATTCGGACCTGGAGTCCCGTTTTGGCGAGCGCGTGCCCGTGCTGGTCGCAACAGGACCGGAAGGACCCCGCGAGCTTTGCCACTACTTCCTCGACGCTGCCGCCGTCCGCGCTTGGCTCGGGGCCGAGGTATAGGCTGCAATCAGCACATCCGGGCGTGCATAAGAGCCTGGCGATCCGCCCATTCGTGGCCCGGAAGTCATTGAAAATCCGGTAAAATTCCAGTTTGGCGCAAAATCAGCGCCCCAAGACCCGCGGCTCCTGACGCGCGCGTTCCCACGGGGGCGCCCGCGCTTGGCCGTTCACGAATCCGCTGCCGCCGGGGCGAAGACGCCGGCGCTTGCCTGAAGATTAGATGGACCATATTCGCAATTTCTCGATCATCGCCCATATCGACCATGGGAAATCCACCCTGGCCGACCGGATCATTCAGCTGTGTGGGGGGCTGTCCGATCGCGAAATGGAGGCCCAGGTCCTCGACTCGATGGACATCGAGAAGGAACGCGGCATCACCATCAAGGCGCAGACGGCCGCGCTGGCTTACAAGGCGCGTGACGGCAAGGTCTATAACCTGAATCTGATCGACACCCCGGGGCACGTCGACTTCAGCTACGAAGTGAGCCGTTCGCTGTCGGCATGCGAAGGCGCGCTGCTGGTGGTCGACGCTTCGCAGGGTGTCGAGGCGCAAACCGTGGCCAACTGCTACACCGCGATCGAGCTCGGCGTGGAAGTGGTGCCGGTGCTGAACAAGATCGACCTGCCGCAGGCCGACCCGGCCAACGCCATCCAGGAAATCGAAGACGTCATCGGCATCGACGCGCACGACGCCACGCCGTGCTCGGCCAAGACCGGCCAGGGCGTGCAAGACGTGATCGAGGCGCTGATCGCCAAGGTGCCGCCGCCCGAAGGCGATGGCAGCGCGCCGTTGCAAGCGCTGATCATCGACTCGTGGTTCGACAACTACGTAGGCGTGGTCATGCTGGTGCGCGTCGTCAATGGCACGTTGCGCCCGAAGGACAAGGTGCTGCTGATGGCCACCGGGGCCCAGCATCTCGTCGAGCAGGTTGGCGTGTTCTCGCCGAAGTCCGTGCAGCGTGAAGCCCTGACTGCGGGCGAAGTGGGCTTCGTCATTGCCGGCATCAAGGAGCTGAAGGCCGCCAAGGTCGGCGACACCATCACGACCGTGGCGCGCAAGGCTGCGGCGCCGCTGCCGGGCTTCAAGGAAGTCAAGCCGCAGGTGTTCGCCGGCCTGTATCCGGTCGAGGCCAACCAGTATGAGGCGCTGCGGGAATCGCTCGAGAAGCTGCGCCTGAACGACGCCTCGCTGATGTTCGAGCCGGAAGTCTCGCAGGCGCTGGGCTTCGGTTTCCGCTGCGGCTTCCTTGGCCTGCTGCACATGGAAATCGTGCAGGAGCGACTCGAGCGCGAGTTCGACATGGACCTGATTACCACGGCGCCGACCGTGGTGTACCAGGTGCAGATGCGCGACGGCACCACGGTGACGGTGGAGAACCCGGCCAAGATGCCCGACCCGAGCCGGATCGAGGCCATCCTGGAGCCGATCGTCACGGTCAATCTGTATATGCCGCAGGAGTATGTCGGCTCGGTGATCACGCTGTGCACGCAGAAGCGCGGCACGCAGATCAATATGAGCTACCACGGCAAGCAGGTGCAGCTGACCTACGAGATCCCGATGGCGGAAATCGTGATGGATTTCTTCGACCGCCTGAAGTCAGTGTCGCGCGGCTACGCCTCGATGGATTACGAGTTCAAGGAATACCGCCCGTCCGACGTGGTCAAGGTCGATATCCTGATCAACAGCGACAAGGTCGATGCGCTGTCGGTCATTGTGCACCGCTCCAATTCGCAATACCGTGGCCGCGAAGTGGCCGCGAAAATGCGCGAGATCATTCCGCGCCAGATGTACGACGTGGCGATCCAGGCCGCGATCGGCTCGAATATTATCGCGCGCGAGAACGTCAAGGCGCTGCGCAAGAACGTGCTGGCCAAGTGCTATGGCGGCGATATCTCGCGCAAGAAGAAGCTGCTCGAAAAGCAGAAGGCCGGCAAGAAGCGCATGAAGCAGGTTGGCACCGTCGAGATTCCGCAGGAGGCGTTCCTGGCCATCCTGCAGGTTGACGACAAGTAAGCGGCTGCGCACGCAGGAACGGGACCGCGGCGCAGAGGGCGCGGCGGTATAAGAAGAAGTTGTAGCAGGACATCCAAGAACCAGAAGCCGTCATGAATTTTGCACTGATCCTTTTTGTGCTGGTGGTGATCACGGGTATCGCGTGGATTGCGGACAAGCTTGTGTTTGAGCGGCAGCGGCGCGCATCGGCGCGCCTGGCGCTGGCCGAGTTCGATTCGCACCAGTCCGACCTGCAGGGCCGCTTCGGTTCTGGCGAGGTCGACTCCACGCGCAAGCGCCTGGCCGAGGAAAAGCTGCGCCAGCCATGGTGGCTCGAATATTCGGCCAGCTTCTTTCCGGTCATCCTGGCGGTGTTCGTGCTGCGTTCCTTCGTGGTGGAGCCGTTCAAGATTCCGTCCGGCTCGATGATTCCCACGCTGCTGATCGGTGATTTCATCCTGGTCAACAAGTACGACTATGGCATTCGCCTGCCGGTGGTGAACAAGAAGGTCATGGAAATTGGCGAGCCGCAGCGCGGCGATGTCATGGTGTTCCGCTATCCGAAAGACCCGTCGCTCGATTACATCAAGCGCGTGATCGGTGTGCCGGGTGATGAGGTTCAATATTCGAACAAGCACCTGACCATCAACGGCAAACCGGCCGATTACACGCCGCTGCCCGATTATCTGGACGAGGAGCGTTTGTCCTATTCCAAGCATTTCACGGAAAAGCTGCCCGGTGGCGTGGAGCATGGCATCCTGAACGATGCGGACCGCCCCGCGTTTGTTGCCGGCGCGGATCCGGATTTCCCGTTCCGGGAAAACTGCACTTACAATCAGCAGGGTGTGACCTGCAAGGTGCCTGCAGGTCACTATTTCGTCATGGGTGACAATCGCGACAACAGCCTGGATTCCCGCTATTGGGGCTTCGTGCCGGACGAGAATATTGTCGGCAAGGCATTTGTGATCTGGATGAATCTCGGTAATTTCGGACGCGTCGGGGCCTTCAAATAACACACCCGCGCGGCGCAGGAACGCTCAACCAGAAGAGGGAAGCGCAAATGGGTCAGATGGGTCAAAGAGGTCGGACCGGCAATGTTGGCCGGAAGCGGGCCAGCCTGGGCCGACGGCGGACGGAGGGGTTTTCCCTCTGGACACTGCTGGTCGTGATCTTTTTCGTGATCGGCGTCGCGTTGCCGGCACTACGGGCGATACCGAGCCTGACGGAGTATTTCTCCGTCAAGCGGGCCGCCAGTTACGCAAAGCAGAAGGCGACCAACAAGCGGGAAGTGGTCGAGTATTTTGATAAACAGGCAACCATCGACCGGATTGCCGCGGTGCGGGGGGAAGACCTCCAGATCCGCGAAGACGAGAACGGAACGATCCAGTCGGTCGATTTTGCCTACCGGACCGAAGTTCCCGTCTACGGTCCACTGAGTCTATTGATTAGCTATTCGGGAACGCAGCACTGATATGAACCTCGACGCCTTGCAGCAACGTCTCGGCTACCGATTCAGCAAGCCTGAGTTGCTGCAGCAGGCGCTGACGCACCGCAGCCACAGCGCCCAGCACAACGAACGCCTGGAATTCCTGGGGGATTCGGTGCTGAACTGCGCCGTGGCGGACATGCTGTTCGGCATGTTCAGCAAGCTGGATGAAGGCGACCTGTCGCGCGTGCGCGCCAACCTGGTCAAGCAGCAGGCGCTGTACGAGATCGCCCAGATGCTGCAGCTCTCCGACGCGCTGCGCCTGGGCGAGGGCGAGTTGAAGAGCGGCGGTTTCCGGCGTCCTTCGATCCTGGCCGATGCGCTCGAAGCCATCGTCGGCGCGGTGTTTCTCGACGCCGGTTTCGAAGCCGCGCGTGCGCTGATCCGCAAGCTGTATATCCCCATCCTGGAGCAGGTGGACCCCCGCACGCTTGGCAAGGACGCCAAGACGCTGCTCCAGGAATACCTGCAAGGCCACAAGATCGCCTTGCCGCAATATAACGTAATCGCCACGCACGGCGCCGCGCACAGCCAGCAGTTTGAAGTCGAGTGCATGGTGCCTAAACTGGAAGTCCGGGTGTTCGGCACCGGCGCCTCGCGCCGGGCGGCCGAGCAGGCGGCGGCCAAGCTGGCGCTCGATGAAGTCCAGAAGCTGGTGCCGCAGCTGCTCAAGCGCAGCCGGGCCGAGCGCACGGGCAAGACGCGCAAGCAGCCGGTGCCACCGGACCCACAGTTGTCTCTCAGGTTGAAGGAATGACCGAATCGAACCATCCGCAGCAGCCCGCCGCGGATACCCCAGCCAAGGCGTTCCGCTGCGGCACCGTGGCCATTGTCGGCCGCCCCAATGTCGGCAAGTCCACGCTGATGAATGCGCTGGTCGGCCAGAAGATCAGCATCACGTCGCGCAAGGCGCAGACCACGCGCCATCGCCTCGTCGGCATCCAGACCACCGACGACGCGCAGTACGTCTTCGTCGATACGCCAGGCTTCCAGACCCGTCACGCCAGTGCGCTGAACCGCTCGCTCAACCGCGCCGTCACTTCGACGCTGTCGTCGGTCGATCTGGTGTTATTCGTGGTCGAAGCCGGCTATTACGGCGCCGATGACGAAAAGGTGCTGGCCTTGCTGCCCAAGAACACGCCCGTGCTGCTGGTGACGAACAAGCTCGACCGTGTCACCGACGACCGCGCTGGCGTGATGATGCCCTTCCTGGAAAAGATGGGGCAGCAGTTTCCGTTCCGCGAAGTGGTGCCGATGTCGGCCAAGACGCGCGACCATATTGCGCGCCTGTTCGAGATCATCCGGCCCTACCTGCCGGAAGGCGAGCCGATGTACGACGCCGATGCGATGACCGATCGCAGCGAGCGCTTCCTCGCCTCCGAGATCATCCGCGAGAAGGTGTTCCGCTGGACCGGTGACGAACTGCCGTACACGAGCACCGTCATCATCGACAAGTTCGAAACGGAAGGGCGCCTGCGCCGCGTGTTTGCCACCATCCTGGTCGAGCGCGACGCGCACAAGGCCATGATCATCGGCAACAAGGGCAGCAAGCTCAAACAGATTTCCACCGAGGCGCGCCTCGACATGGAAAAGCTCTTCGACGGCAAGGTCTACCTGGAAATGTGGATCAAGGTGAAGAGCGGCTGGGCCGACAACGAAGCCGGACTGCGCGCCTACGGCTACGAGTGAGCAAGATGCCTGACTTCGCGCGCGGGCCTGGCAAGGTCCGCCGCGCCGATCCGGTCGTGGACGAAGCCGCAGAGCTGCTGGACAACCGGGCTCTGCCCGGCATGTCCGGCGCCGCCGGTCGCGCCATGATGGATCGGGCGATGCGCATCGTTCCGGCGCGCAGCGAATCGCGCGTGTCGGAGCAGCCTGGCTTTGTCCTGCATGCGTGGCCGTATCGCGAAACCAGCCTGATCCTCGATGTATTCACCCGCGACCACGGCCGGCTGTCGATGGTTGCCAAGGGTGCCAAGCGGCCGCATTCGTCGCTGCGTCCGGTGCTGCAGCACTTTCATCCGATCTCGCTGTCATGGAGCGGACGTGGTGAGGTCAAGACGCTGACGCGCGCGGAATGGGTCGGCGGCATGCCGCCGCTGTCCGGCGATGCGCTGCTGTCCGCGTTCTACCTCAATGAACTGCTGATGCGGTTCTGCCCGCGCGAAGATGGACATCCCGCATTGTTCCGCCACTACATGGCTACGCTCACGCGCATGGCGCATGGCGAGTCCGCGGGCCTGGTGCTGCGCAGCTTCGAGCGCGTGCTGCTGCAGGAAACAGGTTTCGCGGTGGCCTTTGACCAGTGCCTGAGCACCGGCGAACGCGTGCAGCCCGGACTCGACTATGTCTACCAGCCCGAGCGCGGCGTGCGCAGGGCCCAGCCAAGCGACCCCTCGTCGTGGCCCGTGGTGTCGGGCCAGACTTTGCTGGACATGTCGCAGGATGATTACGGGCGCGCGCAGACCGCACTGCAAAGCCGCGCGCTGATGCGCTTCCTTCTGCATTATTATCTGCAGGGTGCGCCGCTCAAGACGCGGCAGATCCTGATCGACCTGCACTACCTTTGACCCGCCGGGCTACCGGCCCACTGCTGATTCCGCAAGCATGATCTTCCACGCAAATCCGGGCGTCATCGACCTTGGCGTCAATATCGACCACGTTGCCACGCTGCGCAATGCGCGCGGCACGGTGTATCCCGATCCGATCCAGGCCGCGCTGCAGGCCGAGGAGGCCGGCGCGGACCTGATCACGCTGCACCTGCGCGAAGACCGCCGCCATATCCGCGACGCCGATGTGCGCGCGCTGCGCCCGCTGCTGACCACGCGCATGAACCTGGAATGCGCCATCACGCAGGAGATGCTCGATATCGCTTGCGAGATCCGTCCACAGGACGTGTGCCTCGTGCCCGAACGGCGCGAAGAGGTGACCACCGAAGGCGGCCTCGATGTAGCGGGGCGTTTTGAACAGGTTAGCGCGGCATGCAAGCAACTCGCCTCGGCGGGTATCCGCGTGTCGCTGTTCATCGACGCCGATGCCGACCAGATTGCCGCCGCCGCCGCCTGTGGCGCGCCCGTGATCGAACTCCATACCGGCCGCTACGCCGACGCGCACACGCCTGACGAGCAGGCTATCGAATTGCGCCGCGTTGCCGATGGCGTCGATGCCGGCATCCGTCATGGCCTGGTGGTCAATGCGGGCCATGGCCTGCACTACACCAACGTGCAGCCCATCGCCGCGCTGCCCGGTATCAAGGAGCTGAACATCGGCCACGCGATCGTCGCGCACGCCGTGTTCGCCGGCTGGCAGAACGCCGTGCGCGAGATCAAGGCCATCATGGTGGCCGCGCGCCTTGGTACCCGCTATCCCGTTGCGGGCAGCCCGGCGTGATCTACGGCGTCGGCACCGACATCATCGAGATCGCGCGCGTGCAAGGCGTGATGGAGCGCACGCGCGGCCGTTTCGCGGAGAAGGTGCTGGGCCCGGACGAACTGGTCAAGTACCACGCGCGCAAGGCGCGCTCCGAGCGGCGCGGCCTGGCCTTCCTGGCAACGCGCTTCGCCGCCAAGGAAGCCTTCTCCAAGGCGATCGGGCTCGGCATGCGCTGGCCGATGACCTGGCGCGCGATGGAACTGATGAACCTGCCGTCGGGCGAGCCGACACCGGTATGCCATGGCGAGCTCGCCCAATGGATCCGGGAACGCGGCCTGACGATACGTGTCAGTGTCAGTGATGAACACGCCTATGCGGTTGCTTTTGCAATCGCCGAGCGGGGCGGCCATGCGGCCACTCCGGAAACTCCAGCCTAGCCTCGAACCCTATCCATGACCAAGAAGCTCTCCGGCAAACGGCCGGGACCGGTGGTGCTTGATGTTGTCGGCAAGCAGCTCGACGCCGAAGACGCGCGCCGCATTGCACATCCGCTGACCGGCGGCGTGATCCTGTTCGCGCGCAATTTCGAATCGCGCGCGCAACTGCTGGCGCTGACGCGCGCCATTCGTGCTATTCGCGACGACGTGCTGATCTGCATCGACCATGAAGGCGGCCGCGTGCAGCGCTGCAAGGCCGACGGCTTCACGCACCTGCCCGCCATGGGCAAGCTGGGCGAGCTGTGGGACCGCGACGTGCTGGCCGCTACCAAGGCCGCGGTGGCTTGCGGCTACGTGCTGGCCGCTGAACTGCGCGCCTGCGATGTCGACCTGAGCTTTACGCCGGTGCTGGACCTCGACTACGGCCGCAGCGCCGTGATCGGCGACCGCGCCTTCCACGCCGATCCGCGCGTGGTCACCATGCTGGCGGGGCACCTGAACCACGGCTTGTTGCTGGCGGGCATGAGCAACTGCGGCAAGCATTTTCCCGGCCACGGATACGTGGAAGCGGACTCGCATGTCGCGATTCCCGTGGACGAACGGCCGCTGGAAGAGATCCTCGGGCAGGATGCGCGCCCGTACGACTGGATGGGCCTGTCGCTGTCGTCGGTCATGCCGGCACACGTGATCTACCCGAAGGTCGATCCCAATCCGGCGGGATTCTCGCCGTTCTGGCTGCAGGACATCCTGCGCGCGCAACTGGGCTTCGAGGGCGTCATCTTCAGCGACGACCTGAGCATGGAAGGGGCCAGCGTGGCCGGCAACGTCACGCAGGCCGCGCGGGCTGCGCTGGCTGCGGGCTGTGACATGGTGCTGATCTGCAACCACCCCGAGCGTGCCGACCAGTTGCTGGCCGAACTCGATAGCGGCATCGACAAGACTTCGCAGCGCCGCATCCGCAAGCTGTTCGCACGCCGCAAGCCGCTCGACTGGAACAAGCTGCAGCAGGAAGGCGAATATCGCGCCGCGCTGCGTTTGCTCAAGGACCGCCAACTGATCGCCTGAGCGGGTAGCCGCGTCGTTTGCGGCAGGCAATAAAAAAGGCAGCGAGGCTGCCTTTTTTCGTTTCCGGCCCCGCTTGGTCGGCGGGGCGAGCCGGGTGCTTAGTTGGCGCGGCTGCGGTATTCGCCGGTACGGGTGTCGATTTCGATCTTGTCGCCGATGTTGCAGAACAGCGGCACTTGCAGTTCGAAGCCCGTGTTGATCTTGGCGCCCTTCAGCACCTTGCCCGACGAGGTATCGCCCTTGACGGCCGGCTCGGTGTAGACGATTTCGCGCACCAGCGTGGTCGGCATGTCGACCGAGATGGCCTTCTCGTTGTAGAACACCACTTCGACGGCCATGCCGTCTTCGAGGTAGTTCAGCGCGTCGCCCATGCTGTCGCCCTCGACTTCGAACTGGTTGTAGTCGGCGTCCATGAACACGTACATCGGGTCGGCGAAGTACGAGTAGGTGCATTCGCGGCGCTCGAGCATCACGACTTCGAACTTGTCGTCGGCCTTGAACACCGACTCGCCCGGGGCTTCGGTGAGCAGGTTCTTGTACTTCATCTTGACCACGGCAGCGTTGCGGCCCGACTTGTTGTACTCGGCCTTCTGCACAACCATCGGGACGCCGTTCATCATGAACACGTTGCCGACGCGGAGTTCCTGTGCGGTTTTCATCTGAACTGTTTTCCTGAAAAAGAAAGTCTCGGAAATTGGTATGGCGAGGTGTGGCGCAGGCGCGGCCAGCAGGAAGCCCTGTCGCCTTGCCGCTTCTGGCGCCTGGTGGGCCCGTGCCCACGTGCGCTTGACCCCGTGCTCAGTGTTCGCTCAGGTCCCCCGCGCCGCGGCGCGCGCATGGCAGCGCTGCCGTCTGGTCTGGGAGCCTTGGTTACCCGGCCCGGTCGCCATCAAATCAACCCGCTATTTTACCCGATTTTCACAGAACGCCACGAGATTTGCCGCCAGGTCACCCAAGCCGAGCAGGCGCGCCTGCCATTGGCGCGCGGCTTGTGCCAGCACGGGCAGCTTGCTGCGCAAGGCGGTCCAGTCGGGTGCGTTGCCGTACGCATTCCAGGCGTGCCAGAAATCCGCCAGAGCCGTGGTCGCCGCGGCGTCCGCGCCGCTGCGGCTGAACAGCGCGAGCCAGGCGTCGAGCTTGT
>Ga0079985_1007402_pt1 | contig 16450 bp, 17 predicted proteins | sample Hof3ISUMetaT_11_FD_73497 | JGI IMG/M metagenome (GOLD analysis project Ga0079985, IMG submission 73497) | Enriched soil aggregate microbial communities from Iowa State university to study microbial drivers of carbon cycling -... | ecosystem: Environmental > Terrestrial > Soil > Agricultural land... | reverse complement strand
TGGGCTTTACATATGTTTAGGGGAAAATGATCGAGAAAGTCGAGCATCTCTCTTTATGTGCGTTTGTATGGATATCGCTCGTTCTCGATGATTACATATTGGCCTGCTGGGACAGTATCCGATTGCCAAAAGCGTGATTCATCTCCAAGAACATGTTTGCTGTGGAACCAGCGAATCGGTCCACCATGTGTGACTACAATGATGGTTGTGATCTCATCAACTTCTGTGTCAGTTATGAACCGGCAATTCAACCAGTGGTCTAGCCTTACGCCCATCTCTGCTACGGTTTCTCCGCCTGGCGGCGCGATGGTAAACGGGTCTTCATACCATCGTTCTGCCAAAGACCGATTGTTGCTCATAATATCCTCGTAGGTCATTCCATCCCACTCGCCAAAGTTCAGCTCACGCAGATCGGGCTCGATAATTGGCTCAAGCCCGATTAACTTCCCGATGATATTTGCGGTAGCCAAACAGCGTCCGAGGTCGCTGGTGTATAGCCGGACTCGATGATCTTCATTCGATTGCCCTTGTGATGAATCTTCTTGTACCGCGGCGGCCAATCCGAGATCAAGTAAACTTTTTGCCACGTGATGCGCTTGTTCCCAGCCCTTATCTGTTAGAGGCGAGTCAGAGTGGCCGAGGTAACGCTTCTCTACGTTAGCTTGCGTCTCCCCGTGCCTAACCAAAATCAACCTCATAGCTCAATCCCCATCACTGCCGGTAATCCTTCATCATAATAATGCTTAACCGCACTCACTTCGGAAACTAAATCTGCCGCCGCGATCACATCGGGATGGGCATTGCGTCCGGTCAGCACAAGATGCATACCTTGCGGGCGATTGGCGATGAGGTCAAGCACCTCTTGCAGTGGGAGAACATCATCGATTGGAAAAGTGTTGATTGCTAGTGCATTATTGATCTCATCTAGTATGACTAGCTGATGTTCGTTTGACATAATACGCTCTCTAGTAAACTTCCAAGCCTCTCGCAATGCTTCTCGATGCTCCTCAGGAGTCTTCAGCCAAGTGAAGCCGATCCCTTTTTGTACCATCTCGATTCCAAGCTTATCAAAGACCAGTTTCTCTCCATAAGTGCGTTGCGGCGATTTGATGAACTGGATGATCAGCACTTTGTTGCCACGTCCGAAGGCCCTTACTGCGAGACCGACAGCGGCGGTCGTCTTACCTTTGCCATCGCCTGTATATACCAGTGTAAGTCCTAGCTCTTTGCTTGGCTTTGTCATCGATTTAGCTCCCTTTTTGCAGTATTTGATAGATTTGCTCTACGTCCACATACTTCCTGAAATGATCAGCCAACAGGTCGAAGGATTGTTCACGAAGCGTGCCGAAAGCAACGATTTGTTCTTGTAAGGGTAAACCTTTGTCTGCGCGGATGCGATTGAGCCAAACTAGTCGAAATTCATCATTGTGCAAAATACCATGGATATACGTCCCCCAAATCCGCCCATCCGCAGTTATTGCGCCTTCCTCATGGAATTGGGTCGTCTTGTCTGCAGTGCGATCTACTTTAATCTGAAAAGGATGCGTAACTGGACCGAGAAACTGGGTTTGGCCCATATGGATTTCATAGCCTTGAATAGGGGGCTGTGAATGGGCGCCAATGCTTGAAGTCACATGTGGGCTGATGCCAAAATCGGTAGCTACAAAACCGGAAACTCGCTCGGTAAACTTATCGGACAGAAAGGCGGTTTCCATCGGGAAGATGCCAAGGCCGGCAACATGTGAATAATCGTTGAAATTCGTATTGCCCGATTCGATTCCATCCGGATCGATCAGACGCTCTCCGAGCATTTGATAACCGCCGCAAATTCCGACTATTCGGCCGCCTTGGGTGACATAGTTGAGCAGACAGGCTGCAATTCCGGATTGATGGAGAAACTTCAAGTCCTCAATTGTGTTCTTGCTGCCGGGTATAAGGACCACATCGGGGGTGCCAAAATCACGCTGAGAAGTTATATATCTGACATGGACATCCGGCTCGTGTAGGAGAGGGTCGATGTCGGTAAAGTTGGAAATGCGCGGTAACCGAATGACTGCGATATCCAGCTCGTTAACGCGAGCAGGCTGATTTCCTGAAGCAAGCTTGTGGTCGAGAGAAAGGGAATCCTCGTCTTCCAACGTCAGCCCAGGTAAATAAGGTACCACCCCGAGAACGGGCTTGCCGATTCTAGCCTCCAGCCAATCAACTCCCGGTTGAAGCAGCGATACATCGCCGCGAAATTTATTAATGATAATGCCGCATACACGGTCCCGCTCGTGCGGTTCTAAGATTTCCATTGTACCGACGATGGAGGCGAAGACGCCGCCACGATCGATGTCAGCTACAAGAATCACAGGGGCCTCTGCCCAACCCGCTAAGCGCATGTTGACGATATCGCGATCTTTGAGATTGACCTCGGCAGGGCTTCCCGCTCCTTCAATCACAACAACGTCGTTCTGTGAGCGAAGTCGGGCCAGCGCCTCCTTCACAATCGTTTCAGCTATCGGCAAATACTGTTCTCTATACGCTCTCGCATTCAGATCCTTATAAGGTTTACCGTGCACAACAACCTGCGAGGACATATTCCCGGTTGGCTTGAGCAGAATCGGATTCATATCGGTAGTCGCTGCGATCCCGCAAGCATCGGCTTGCATCCCTTGCGCACGGCCGATTTCCTTGCCATCCGGTGTGATGTAGGAGTTAAGCGACATATTTTGTGATTTGAATGGCGCGACTTGATAGCCGTCCTGTCGGAGAATCCGGCACAGCGCTGTTGTCAGCAAGCTTTTGCCGACGTCGGAAGCGGTTCCTTGCAGCATGATAGTCGCCGCTGATTTGGATTGATGAGTAATTTCCTCCATTTTTTCGACACCTCTTACTCTTAGGATGAACATACTCGTTCTTGTTTCCATCTATTAATTGCATAAACTACACGCCACATCGCTGATTTGGTATAAAAAGTTAGTTGAGTTGCAAAAACTACATTTCAATGTCTTACTTTTCATGAAAAACGTAGATTATCATTATGTGGAGTGTAGTTTTTGCAATACAAGCATCAAAGAGGTATATATTCGGATGTGTGGAATGATGTTTTTGCAACCCAGCTATTCTAAAAACCAATAATGATCTATTTAATATTGTTATCATCAAGAAAGGCTTCCCTTAACTAACTCCCTCAGCCACAGTTTCTTTGGTACTTTTCATGGCCGCATTCCTGTATTGTAAGGTAAAATTGCCGTTTATGGCGTGGATTCAAGTATTGAAGTTAATGCGGCGATTAGTTTTTCATTGTCTTCACGCAGCCTAACCGCAACTCGAAAATAGGACTGATCAAGTCCCTTGAACAGAGAGGCGTCGCGAATCATGATACCGCGTTCGGCCATTGCGCGTTGCAGCCGGCGCACATCCCAGCCGATATTCCGCGGCAGAGATACGAGTAGGAAGTTCACGTCGCTTGGCACGACAGACAAGCCTAGCCCACCAAGCTTATCGATGAGGTAAAGCTTCTCCTTCTGGAGCCAAGCAACTGTTCGTTTAGCATAGTCGTTGTCATCCAGCGCCGCCTCACCAATTAGCTGAGCTAGGAAATTGACGCTCCATTGGGTCTGGACGGCGGACAGCCGCTCGATTAGGCGCGGATGCGCCACCATGAAGCCGAGCCGTATGCCCGGCACTGCATAAAACTTTGTCATCGACCGGATGACGATAACTCGCTCAGACTTCGCAGCTTTGCGGATGTACGAATGGTTCTCCTCATCTGGTACGAAATCCATGAACGCCTCGTCCAGTATCATTCCTGCGCCCGAATCTTCCAGCGACTGCAGTGTCTCAGATGGAATTAATCTCCCTGTCGGATTATTCGGATGACCGAGAAACAGGTAACGGTTTTCAGAGACTTCTGCGGTATTTGCTGCTTGCAGCAAAAACCCATGTTCCGCATCTAACGGTAACTCACGAATTCGGCCGCCAACTTTCTCTACTGCTTCTTCATATTCAGAGAAAGACGGGCGTGCGAGAATCGTTTCGGATGGATTCAACACTCGAATGACTAGATCAATCAGCTCAGCAGCGCCATTGCCAACCAGAATGCTCTCCGCTGGGATGCTGTATTTATCGGCTAGCTTAGCGCGCAGCCCACGCACCGCCGGATCGGGATAGCGGATGATCTCCCGCCACCTGTCCCGCATGATCTTGAAGACCACCTCAGGCGGGCCCCAAGGATTCATATTAGAACTGAAGTCTAGCCAATTCTCCTCCGGAATGCCGTATTGCTCCGTTGCTGTCCGCAAATCACCGCCATGCCCGTACCGCTCGAGTTGCTGCATCCCAACCACTCCTTCTACGAAAAATTCCCTATTCCCTCATTCACGCAAACATCCAACCAACGAGCATGAGCAACAAAGCCACTTCGATGATCTCATTCAACGCGCCGTAGATATCGCCGGTTAGTCCACCCAGTTTTCTTGAAATAGCTGCCGCGATTAACGATCCTACTACATAAGTGACTACAGCCATTATTGCTAGAAATGTAACTTTCTCAAGCAGTTCTCCCAAACCGAATCCATCCAAGTCCCACGACTCAACAATTGAGTTAATTCCCGTATTCCAAACACCGCTCCACTCTACGCCAAAACCAACCACCAATAACGACAACACGCCAGCCACCCATGCAGCGCCCATCGCATGCTTGCCCTTTACGGTACGAAACAGCTGACCAAGACCTGGTCCGCTCCTCGCATACGGCCATCCGGCAATCGCCGTAGCCATGAAAGCGCGGCTCCATACCGGAATAACGGCCAGTGCAAAGAGCCCCTCGACGCCGCCGCTTGTAAGCAGGTGGTGGATGAGCGACATTTTTAGGAGGAGATAGAGTACGCACACAATGACGCCCATCGCGCCGACGCGGCTGTCCTTCATGATTTCGAGCATTCGCTCCGGAGAGCGGTGGCTGAGCAGCGCATCGGCACTATCCATCAGCCCGTCGAGGTGCAAGGCGCCAGATAGGAATGTCCACAGCCCAAGGATCAGAATCGCATTCACATATACGGGAAAAATAAAACTAAACCCATACCCCGCAACTGCCACTATAGCCCCAATGATCAACCCAGCAGCAGGGAAAAATATCGTGCTTCGACGAAACTCCGCATCCGAACCCGTTGTGCGAATCGGCACCGGCAGCCTTGTCAAAAATTGCAATGAAGCCGCAAACGCCAGCATTAATTGAAGCAAACCCACACCAACAGTACGCATAACAATCCCCCTGCTACCAGATTACGAACGCCGACCATTAGTTGAATTGTTTGTATAATATGTTCCCTATCGATTGGTTTTGTCGGCCAACCCATACGCGCTCTTTCGCTAATGATGCCGCCGTAGCTATTCAGTCCGCCAAGTTCGATTCCGAGCGCACCCGCTACCGCCGATTCGGGAATCCCGCTGTTCGGGCTTGAATGCAGATGAGCGAATTGCTTGATCGCACTGGCTGCTTCGATAGAAGAAGCATTCGGACGGATGAAGGCTGCTATGATGAGCAACACGCCCGTCACCCGCGCCGGTATATAGTTCATTACGTCATCCCAGCGGGCCGAGGCCCAACCGAAGAAACGGTATTTATCGTTTTTGTAACCAACCATCGAATCTAATGTATTCGTTGCGCGATAGAGCATCGCCAGCGGCGCAGCGCCTAGCAACGCATAGATGATCGGCGAGATGAAGGCGTCTACCGTGTTTTCGGCAACGGTTTCAACTGCCGCCCTCGACACCCCGGCTTCGTCAAGCGTATCCGTATCGCGTCCGACGATATAGCCGACATGCTTACATGCCGTAGCAAGATCACCTTGCTCCAATGGCTTGTAGACGATCATGGCAGCATCCTTCAAGCCTTTAACTGCGATGGTCGTCGCGATCAGCCAAACTTGCGCAGCATATCCAAGCCATGGATGCAGCCAAGCAGCAGCGACACAGATCAACCATACGGCAGCGAATGCAGTTAGTGTCACAATGACCGTAAGAAGAATGCCATTATAGCGATTTCTCTCTCGATCATCGGCAGTACTTTTGGAGGCCCTGGCATCCTGTTCGAGATGTCGGCCTTTTTCGTGGAGATGGGGGCCTTTCTCGCGGAGAAGCCGTCTCTCTAGGAAGCCGATTAGACGTCCGATCCAAATAACCGGATGAGGCAGCCAGCGCGGATCACCGATCAGACGATCGAGGATAATGGCGACTAGCACAATGATGATCGTTTCCGGGATCGAATAGAAGATCAAATGATCCACCCCGGATCGGAGTCTTCTGGGAATGCGTAGGCTATAGATTTCAGTTCAATTGGGATACCAGCAGTGACAAGGAACACTTGATTGCATACGGCTGCTATGCGTTGGTTCATGATCCCGGCCAAATCGCGAAAATGACGGCCTAGCGGATACTCCGGAACGATCCCGTCGCCCACTTCATTCGTCACGATCGTGACACAACCGGATAATCGGGTGAGAACATCGGCAAGCTCATCGATCTTCGCTAATACTTTGGCATCGGAATTCGGTTCGTTCTCGTAACGGAGCATCCAATTGGTCAGCCAAAGTGTCAAGCAATCAACCAGCACGATGGAGCCATTCGCGATGCCCAGCTTTCCGCACAGTTCATAGGGCTCCTCGATTGTTTTCCAGTTGAAATTAGCGTTCACCCGGCGTGCTTGATGCCGCTCGACCCGCACCTGCATCTCTTCATCATAAATCTGCGAAGTCGCGATATAAATTCCTTCCTTACCCCGTTTTGCCGCATATTCCTCGGCAAACCGGCTCTTCCCGCTCCGCGCACCGCCAGTCACTAATACAACCATACCGTTCACTCTCCCCGCTTACCAATATGCCTAATTCACAAGTCACCTGTCACCATTTTCCTCTGTCACCGCATTCCCAAATTTATGCCTCATTCCTAGGTTCCACAATCACCATATTCTCAAATCTGTAGCTAATCAACTCAGCCGGTCGCAAGCACAAACATTCGCTCACTCCCGCGACACACCAGCGCTGTCGAACGTGGCCATCTCGTTCATAAGCTTGATGGCGGCATCGATCATCGTCATCGCCAACGCTGCGCCGGTTCCTTCACCGAGCCTCATGTCCATGTGCAGGATCGGCTCGATGCCGAGCTGCTCCAATACGGCACGGTGGCCCGCTTCATCCGACAGATGGGACGGTATCATATAGGCGCCAACACCTGGAGCCAACCTTAGCGCTGTAAGAGCTGCGACTGACGCGATGAAGCCGTCGATGACAATCGGCAACCGATTCGCAGCCGAGCCCAGCACGAGCCCGGCAAGACCGGCGATTTCGAAGCCGCCCAGCTTGCCGAGCACATCGAGCGGATCAACCGGATCCGGCTCGTTCAACTGAATCGCACGCTCCACAACAGCGCGCTTCCGCAGCAAACCGGCATCGTTCACACCGGTTCCACGCCCCACCACAGCCTCTGCGCTTAGCCCGCCGAATACCGCAAGCATGGCCGCGCTGGGCGTCGTATTTCCGATGCCCATCTCGCCGGTGGCCAGAAGCTTGTACCCTTTTGCAGCAAGCTCATCCGCTACTGCAATACCGGCCTCAAGCGCTTGCACCGCTTCTTCACGCGACATCGCTGGACCAAGCGCGATATTGTAGGTACCACCACGCACCTTTCGTACCCATAAGCGCTCATGCTGCAACTCGCCCTTCATACCCATATCGACGCACACTACGTCAGCACCAACGTGACGCGCAAGCACATTGACCGCCGCTCCGCCGCTTAAGAAATTCAATACCATCTGCGGTGTCACCTCCTGCGGAAAGGCGCTTACGCCTTCCTCGCAGACGCCGTGATCGCCAGCCATGACCACAATCGCTTTCTTCTGCACTTGAAGTGGATACCCACCCTCGATACCAGCAAGTTGCACCGCCAGCTTCTCCAGCTTACCGAGACTCCCCGGCGGCTTCGTCAACCGATCTGAATGGCGCTCCGCCTCTCGCATCGCATCCGTATCCAGCGTTCCGATCGAGCGAATCACCTCTGTCAATCGTCTCATTGATGAGCACCTCACATTCCATTAATCATACCTGCTACTAAAGTATGTTACTTTGCAAAATAATTTGCGGTGTACCGTTCACAGGATGATCCACCACGATCGGCGTAATCCCGTATACATCCCGAATAAGCTCACTGTTTAATATTTGCTGAGGCGTGCCTATGCTAACCACTTTGCCTTTATTCAACATCAAGATGCGATCGCAATACAGCGAAGCCAAATTCAAATCGTGCAGCACCGCGATGACCGTCATATTCGCTTCTTTCTGCCATGCACGTATTTGCTCCATCAATTGAATCTGGTGTCCGATATCCAGATAGGTTGTCGGCTCGTCGAGCATGAGCAGCTTCGGCTGCTGCGCCATCGTCTTCCCTAGCGCTGCGCGCTGCCGTTCCCCTCCGCTCAACTGATCGAGTGAACGATGCTGCAGTTCCGCAAGTCCAAGCTTATCGATAATAGAATCTATCAGCGCATCTACATCAAGTTTTTCCCCGCCAAGCCAATTTTGAAAAGGAAACCGTCCCATCTCCACCACTTCACGAACTGAAAATCCGATAGGCGGCAATGATTCCTGTTGCAGCACGGCCAGCCATTGCGCCAAACTGCGACGAGTATGTTGCTCGACCGGTTTGCCGTCCAATTGGACTACGCCTGAATCCGCTCGCTCCACCGCCGACAACTGCTTCAGTAGCGTCGACTTGCCGCTGCCATTCGGTCCAATAATGCCGAAGCATTCGCCCTTCATGACCGAGAAACTGACGTCATCCAAGACAGTCGATTCGCCATATTTTTTGTAGACATGGTCCACTTGTATCATACGCTGTCAGCTCCTCGTCATATTTTTGTTGCGGCGAAGTAGGTAAGCGAAGAACGGCGCTCCCAAGAAAGCCGTGACGACGCCAAGCGGAATTTCCTTAGGGGAAAGGATGACCCTCGCGATCGTATCGGCCCACAACACATACACCCCGCCGAAAAGCGCCGTTAACGGAAGCAACAGTCGATAATCCGGACCAACCATTAATCGAACCAGATGCGGCACCACCAGCCCAACAAAGCCGATCGTCCCGACCATCGACACCGCCGCGGCAGTCATCAACGTCGAAACAATGAGCACGATCATGCGAGTCCGCTCCACCTTCACCCCAAGATGGGCAGCCTGCCGCTCGCCGAGCGCAAATATATTTAATGTTCGGCTATATGCAAAAAGCACGACCATCCCCACTGCTAAATAAGGAATAAGCACGACCGTAAACGGCCAGCCTCGGAGAGCCAAGCTCCCCATCAACCAGAAGACGATCTCGTTCACAACCTTGTTCGACATCGATACCATAAACGAAACGAGCGAGCTTAAAAATGCCGATACGACAACACCAGAAAGTATTATCGTTTCCAGCCTAAACTTCCCGTGTATGTTGGCAAGGCGTATAACAACAAACAAGCTGATCAACCCCGTTGCGAAAGCAACCATCGGAATCGTCCACTTGCCTAGCAATGCAGTATGAAATCCAAACAAAATGATGAAAGCCGCGCCCACTGCCGCGCCCGACCCAACCCCAAGTGTGTAAGGATCGGCAAGCGGATTGCGCAGAACACCTTGGAAGCCCGCACCTGCAAGCGATAGACTCGCTCCGACCAGAATAGCCAGCACAACGCGCGGTAACCGCACCATCGTAATGATCCGCTCTGAGGACACTGCCCAATCCACTTTCACCATATCGCCCACGATCGGCAGCTGATGCCAAAGGATGCGCCATACTTCCGATAACGGAAGCCTTGCCGCTCCCAACGATATACATACAATCGTAGAAAAAAGAAGGAGCGCAAAACCTGCACTCCCCCATATTACTGCTTTACGGCTCATTTCTTTACCAATCCCGGATATACAGCTTCTGCGACATCTAATAAACCTTGGGTCAACCTTGGTCCCGTACGTGACATAATATCTTCATTAAGTCCGAACAGTTGATTATTTTTGATGGCCTCGACTTGATCCCAACCACTGCGAGCAGTGATCAATTCTTGCAACGGTTTGCCTGTTTCATAGTCAACCATGTCAGCAGCAAATAAAATGACATCCGGATTTTCCTGAATGATCATCTCTTCATTGACAGGGCTCCAGCCTTCGATACTAGAAGCAATATTCAAAGCACCAGCCATCGTGATCAACTCATCCATAAACTCACCTTTTCCGACTGTCCAGCCTGGTGCAAACTCGATATAAACCTTTTTCTTGTCTGAGTCTTGTAACGTACCCGCCGCCTCAGTCACTTTGCGAATATCTTCACGCATGCCCGCGACAAGTTCCTCCGCCTTCACCTGCGTATCGGTTATAACCCCAATTCTCAAAATGTTATTCAGTACATCTTCCAGCTTGCTCGCATCCGTCTTGTACAGAACAAGACCTAAGCTGCGCAACTTGTCCGCCACATCACTCTTCATGGAGATCCCGCTGATCACCAAATCTGGTTCCGCCGCTATGATTGCCTCTTCATTAGGGGTAACAATACCACCAATTTTCGGTTTGCTAAGTGCTTGTTCGGGATAATTATCGTAATCCGAAACGCCATAAATACGATCTCCGAGCCCCAGCGCGAACAAAATTTCTGTTTCTGAAGGCGAGGTTGATACGATCCGCTCCGGTGCTTTCGTGAAGGTAATCTCCAACCCAGTCGCATCCGTTACTGACAGCGGGTATTCGGTGGCTTTATTCGCTTGATCTGCGCCGCTGTCGGTATCTCCTGCATTCGAATCGTTGCTTGACGCGTCGCCCGCATTATTTTGCGAGTGGTTTGTTTGATCGTTGTTGTTTACATTCTTGGAATCGTTGTTCCCGCCGCAAGCGGCAAGTGCTACCGTCATAAGTACGATAAGTGCGATAAAGAGTAAGCGTTTCATGGATGATCTTCCCTTTCAATTAGAATCAATCTCATATACGATTTATGAATTGATTCTTGATAATAATTTGAGAGGGCTTGCTGGATGAATGCAATCAACGAATAAAAGCCCCGCTTCCGTCGGGAAGCGAGGCGTGCAAATCAGAATATACCTGATTCAGCCGATCCTTTTCCGCGAAGGATTTCGTTGGCATGGCCGATGTAGGCAGGTTTCCTGGCTTACGGGTGTCGCGACTCCCTCTCCTTCCCATTCCCGTCGGAACAGTGGACTTGCAAGGGTTATACCCGATTTACAGTGGCGGGACCGCTCCGGAATTACACCGGCTTCCCTTTTAACCTTGTGGCTAGACAAGGCACCTACTGGCTGTATGGATTCATATTGGCAAAGCGTGTTTCTCAACTACCATTATAGCAATATTGTGGGGAAAAGAGAAATATCATTTTCGCAGTTGAACTGGTTGCTGTTTACCGATTTCGTTATTCATCGCACAGACGAATAAATGAAGATGTTTTCTATCATAATTACGAGTATGATAAGTGCATTAGATGTACTATAATCTAAAGAACTCAATACTAATACTAGAGGTGTTCACGAGTGAGATTTTATCTGATTGGAGCCGGATTTATCAGTCGTACGCATGCGGAGGCCATATACAAGAGACTCCCGCACAGCGATGTTGAATTGAAGGTAGCTGAGCCGCTTGAGAAAAACCTTTCCGAGTTTCTTTCCTTGTTCCCTGATGCGATTGGTTATCGGAATGTAAGCGATATGCTGTCAGAGGAACCACAAGAAACCGATATTGTCATCGTTGGAACACCACCTTCCACACATTACGAACTGGCCATGCTTGGTCTTAAATCCGGTCGTCACGTACTTTGTGAGAAACCGCTCGTTATGGACAGCCAGCAATCCAGACAGTTGCTTGATGAAACGATGTCTCGCGGCAGATTGCTCGGTTGCTGCAGCAACCGGTTCCTCGGCAATCCAAAGTTAGAGGAAGTTAAAAGACTCGTTCGTCAGCGTCAATTGGGTGAACCGTATAAAGTTACCTATATACACAGAAATGAACGCGGCCGTCCAGGCATCGAATACCAGCCCTGGTCACGCTGGTTCCTCGACCGCTCCCGCAGCGGCGGAGGCGTTTTGATCGATTGGGGTCCTTATGATATGGCCATCCTGAACGATATACTGCAACCTGTCAAAGTCGAAGTGCTGTCCGCATGGACATCACGCCCGCTGACCGCGGCGGATCCGACAGATTGCGTGAACGACGTCGAGCAACATGTCGCGGCAACTCTCCGCTATGAGTTGGTTGACGCCAGCAACGTGATGGTTCATTACGAACGTAGCAACGTTACGCATGGTCAGCCCTATGAAATAACGGAAATCGAAGGCACGACAGGCGCGGTAAGTTGGGATACGTATTTCAAAGGGGATTCCGTCACCTACGGAAGCGATCTCGAAGGTCGCAGAGTTATTCAGACCAAGTCTTTACCTGAGTCTACGGAGTATGGCTATATGGACAACCCGGTCCGATATTTCGTCGATTACGTTACGTCGGGCAGTCCATTCGCGATCATCAACGAACAAACATCGTTCAATTTTGAATGCCTGATGGCGATATATGCCTGTGCAGAGTCTGGCGAGCAACAAACCATTATTCGAGAGGGGGTTCTCCAATGATCCAGGGATACTCTTCGGGATTGTACGGTTGGAGCGAGCGCGCTAAGCTCGACGGCAAGCCGCTGGACTGGCAAGAGATATTGCGAGGTTGCCGCGAGGCCGGTCTGGATGCGGTTGAATTAACTTCGGATCAAGATATGGTCAAAGAAGTTCAAAGTCATCATATGAAAGTTTCCGCCATCTATTGGGGTTTGCCGCTGCATGAAGAATTGAATCTGATGAAGCTGAAGGATGAAGCGCTCGTGCTTGCAGACCGTCTTCAAGTCGGCGGTGGTTCCCACCTACTCGTCAATGCCGATCCGAAAGGCGGATGGGGATCGCCCGCACTCAAAACAGAAGACGACTTCAAACGACAAGGCGATAATCTGAGCGTGATCGCCCACTGCCTGTCTTCAAGCTCCATTCGGGTTTGCATGCATAATCATGCTGACAACGCGCACAATGCTCTAGGAGATTTGCGCGCTGTGATCGACTACGCCGATCCGTCCGTCGAACTGTGCGTCGATACCGGCTGGGCGCATTGCGCAGGGATCGATCCGTTCACTTGGCTGGAACATTACCCTGATCGAATCGGTGCGTTGCATCTACGCAATCAGCGCGGTTCAGTGCCGACAGAAGATCTGATCGATGGCGAACTCGATCTCGCCGCCTTCGTTCGCAAACTTCGCGATATTCACTATGATGGATGGCTGACTATGGAGTTATGGCATCGTCCGGACAACACACCCATGCGCTCCATGATTGAAGATACAAGATTATCGATTAACTTCCTGAGACAATCATGAAATATATCGTGCTCGTCTTTCTCGGGGCTTGCAGCTATGGCATATTATCCACCTTCGTGAAAATCGCTTACGATAACGGATTTACTGTCGGAGAAGTCGTTGGCAGCCAGGCGCTAATCGGCTTGCTCATGACATGGATATACGCACTTGCCTACCCGCGTGTGGCAAAATCAGTAAAAACCGTTACCCGCACCAAAATTAAACCAAGTCAGGTGCTAAAGCTCATAGCGGTCGGGACTACAGCAGGGAGTACGAGCATCGTGTACTATGGAGCGTTGCAGTACATTACAGCTTCTCTAGCCATCATCCTGCTATTCCAATTCACTTGGCTAGGCGTGTTGCTGGAAGCTATCGTGAATCGGAAACGCCCTGAATCAGCTAAAGTATATGCTTTGATCGTCCTTTTGATCGGCACTGTCTTCGCTAGCGGGATCAGCGGTAACTCCTTGCATGGGGTATCCTGGATAGGTATAGGCCTTGGCTTATTATCCGCTATTTCCTATACGCTCTTCATATTCTTCAGCGGCAAAGTGGCGGTCGAATTATCAGCCGCTACTCGTACAGCTCTCATGCTGACCGGCGCAGCTGTCCTGATCATGATCGTATTCCCGCCGCTATTTCTGATAAATGGTTCTTTATCGCAAGGATTGTGGATTTGGGGTGGGTTGATCGCTTTTTTCGGGGCACTGATTCCCCCATTGTTCTTTAATATAGGTGTACCGCATATCGGCAGCGGCTTGGCAACTATACTGGGGGCTGCGGAGCTTCCAGTAGCGGTCAGCATGGCTTTCATCGTATTGCACGAATCCGTAACTGTCGTTCAGTGGATCAGCGTCGTTGTGATTCTTATTGGCGTTGCACTTCCGGAATTATTACAAATTAGGAACAGACGCGGTGAAAAAGAGAACGGAGCGACGAACCCATGAGCAAGCGAGAAATGCCAGTTACGATAGGCGAGGTATATACAGCCGAAGTTATTGGTCTGAATCATGAGGGCGAAGGCGTTGGACGGGTAAACGGTTTTACCTTGTTCATTGCCGGTACTTTACCTGGAGAAAAGGTAAAAGTGCAGGTTAGCGGATTAAAAAAGCAGTTTGGCTACGGCAAGCTGATTGAGATTATAAAAGCGAGTCCAAGTCGTATTGCAGCAGCATGTCCAGTATATAATGAGTGCGGCGGATGCCAGCTGCAGCACCTTGACTATGCGGCACAGCTTGAAGCGAAACGGCAACAGGTCATAGATAACTTGGAACGAATCGGCAAGCTGACCGACGTTGTAGTCCATCCTGCCATCGGTATGGAGCAGCCGTGGCGTTATCGCAACAAGTCCCATATGCCGATTGGCCGCTCCATGGAGGGCGGCTTGGTCAGCGGGTTTTATGCTCAAGGCACACGCAGAATTGTTGAGACTGACCGTTGCATGATCTCACACGAGCAGAATGATGAAATTGTCGGCGCAGTAAAACGTATAGCTCGCGAACTGGCAATATCCGCCTACCAGCCCGAAACCGGCCGCGGATTACTTCGACATGTCATCACTCGCGTGGCTTACAGCACAGGCGAGGTGATGGTCGTCTTGGTGGTGAATGGCGAACAAATCCCGCATCAGAATGAATTCATCCAATTGCTGCGGATGGAAATTCCGAATTTGACCAGCATCTGCTTGAACATTAACACCGATCCATCCAGCCTCGTCATGGGTGATAAGACAATCGTATTATCAGGTTCAGAAACGATCCGCGACACGATCGGCGGCATTGAATTTGCGATTTCTGCTCGTTCCTTCTACCAAGTGAATCCGGTACAAACGGAGCGGCTTTATGAGAAAGCACTAGAATACGCCGGGCTGACGGGCAATGAAATCGTCATTGATGCCTACTGTGGAATCGGCACCATCTCCCTTTTCATGGCCGGACATGCTCAGCATGTGTACGGAGTAGAGATTGTACCCGACGCCGTTGAGGATGCCAAACGCAACGCGCAGATGAACGAAATCCGCAATATCACTTTCGAGGCAGGCAAAGCTGAAGAAGTGCTTCCTCTATGGCGCGCTCGCGGTATCGCCGCTGACGTCATCGTCGTCGATCCGCCTCGCAAAGGCTGCGATGCCAAGCTGCTCGAGACGATCATTGCCATGCAACCACAGCGTGTCGTTTATGTTTCCTGCAATCCCTCCACCCTAGCACGTGATTTGCGCGTGCTTACGGACGGCGGATTCCGCGTGGTTGAGGCTCAGCCTGTGGATATGTTTCCCCAGACGAGCCATGTGGAGTGCTGTGTGTCGCTTGTAGCGGTGACATAGAGCCTATTTGATAAACAACCAAACTTCTTAAAAAGCAGGTGTTCTATCATATTCTACATCATTGTACTGCTTGTTTTTATTTTGGATCAAATTTCAAGTATCTGGTTCGTGCTTATGTCAATATAGATGAAACCTTCACATTATGGGGTATTGAATTCACGCATATCGAAAACAGCGGAATGGCTGGCGGTTTGTTCGAAGGCTATGCGAGGCTTTTTGGTATTGTGGCGGTAGTGTTCGTGAGCGTTGTACTCTATTTACGGAAAACTGGGGAAATGAAGGGCACAATTATTGATTTCAGCTTCGGATTTCTGGTCGGAGGCGCCATTGGGAATGGTGTAGATCGACTTTTATTTGGACAAGTAACCGATTTTATCATTCGCTCCGGCGGGGTTCTGAACATAGCAGATCATGCGATTGAGGTCGGAGCGGCACTATTTATTATTTATGTTGTGGCGAATGGGCTGAAAAATCTACGAAGTAAAACTGGCCAAGGCAGAGTAAAGCGAGGAGAATACATGAGTGAAAACGATAATGGAGAAACTAACATGACAATAAGAAAATAACCGTTTGTACGTTGATATGGCTACAACAACACACCTTCCAGCGAGACGGTGATGCTTTGGTAATTAGGCTGATATGATCCCGCATACGACACATGTGGAGTGCTGTGTCGCTCGTAAGGAAGTAGTAGTTAAGAGCCGCATTTACCTGTATATTGAAGCCCGT
>Ga0079985_1015124_pt1 | contig 16458 bp, 12 predicted proteins | sample Hof3ISUMetaT_11_FD_73497 | JGI IMG/M metagenome (GOLD analysis project Ga0079985, IMG submission 73497) | Enriched soil aggregate microbial communities from Iowa State university to study microbial drivers of carbon cycling -... | ecosystem: Environmental > Terrestrial > Soil > Agricultural land... | reverse complement strand
CGGGCCGCCGCCGCTGTCAGTATGGCTTTGACTGAAATTACAGCGAAAATGAGCGGCATGCACATTTGCGAGTTATGGGGGGGACGGACGCGAACCGAAGTACCGATTTACGCATCATTCCAGTCGTATACGGAAGCAAGCAATTGGCAAAAAAAATCAATGGAGAATATCGGCAAAGCTTGGGATGAAGGATTTCGAATGATCAAGGTGAAAATTGGAGGACGGGCATTCTGTGATGATAAACAGCATATTGTGTCCATACAATCCAGCTTCGGAGACAAATTGAAGCTTATCCTTGATGCTAATCAAAGTTACGATGCCGCTTTTGTACGTAAATGGACACCATTATTCAACTGTTGGAGTAATCTGCTCTGGCTGGAGGAGCCGATACCGTTTCATTTGATTGAGGAATATCGCTTGCTCAGGCTGACCATGCCCGTCCCGTTAGCGGGCGGCGAGAATATGAAAGGCGCTGCCGATTTCATACCCCTTTTAAACGAGCGAGCGCTGGATATCATTCAACCGGACCCTATGCATCACCCAGATATTGATTCATACCGGGAATCCTTATCGCTCGCGAGGCAATTCGGCTTTCGTGTCTCACCGCATTGCTACGACGGCGGGCTCTCTCGCTTGTATGCGCTTTGTGCACAGGCTTGTTTAGCGCCATGGAGCAAGATGGGAGGCGAATCCGTTGAACCGGTCGAATGGGATTGCATGGATAACCCCTTCACCCAACTTTTTCCGCTTCAATACAAGCATGGTGCTGTTCGTATCCCTGATGGAATCGGCATCGGCGTTGAACCGGATATGGCATTGATCCGTGCATACCGCTGGGATGGACGCTCCTATGAGCAAGGGTAGAGGGTTGATTCAACTGCTGATTGAAAGTCAGATTTTCATTACATTCAACTGCCCGATGATTGGTTTTCCAAATATGCTGTGATACGTTGTAATCAGCAAATCGCGCGATGTTGCAATTCCATTATCAGGAGGAACGCATTCATGGACGTACGTAAAATTGGCGCTTTCATATCTGAGTTAAGAAGAAACAAAGACTTTACCCAAGCCGAACTTGCCCAACTGCTTGCTGTCAGCCACCAGGCTGTCTCGAAGTGGGAGCGCGGTGAATCGCTGCCGGATATCGGGCTTCTGCCGGATTTGGCCAAGCTGTTAGGGATCACGGTGGACGAGTTGTTAAAAGGCAGCATATCACCAGAACATTCGAGCTCTCATATTCAAAACGAATCTATATCCGGAACAATAGAATCGTCAATACAAGCTGAGGTAGCATCGGGAGCAGATAGTGATGTTCGTTATACTGAGGTAGCCTCTGTAGCTGAAAGTGATGTTGGTGATACTGAGGTAGTAGCTGATAGTGATGTTCGTGATACTGAGGTAGCCCCTGGAGCTGAAAGTGATGTTCGTAAGAAGCTGTCTCTCAAGCAGTTGACAGAACTGGCACCTTTCTTATCCAAGGAAGTGCTGAATACAATGATTGAACAGGTTGAAGGCGAAGTTAATTGGCCCGTTCTGAACGCACTAGCCCCATTCGTTGGCCGTGCAACTATGGAACGGTTAGTCGATCAAGTCATCGAGGGCTCCATTGATGCTCGACAAATCATGAGTCTCGCCCCGTTCCTTGGTCAAGAGCAGCTTGAACGGTTGGTTCGTCATGCAGAAGCAGAAAGCTTGAACTGGGATATCGTTCAAGGGCTAGCCCCATTTCTGGAGCGACCAGTCTTAACAAGTCTCTTACAACACATTCTCGATCGTGCACCAGACGCATCAAGAATTGCTGGTCTCGCACCTTTCCTTGATGAAGCTGACCTTGTCACATTAATCGAACAAGTTGATCCAGCTCATCTACACCCTGATTTCTTATCTGCATTAGCACCGTTTCTTCCACCAGCACAACTGGGGAAACTTGTGCTTCACTTCAAATAGAAAAAGCATGATCTTGAGCATGATCAGTTACAAATAGAGGCTTTCCCTTGGTCATTAATTGACCTTAGGGAAAGCCCCTATTCGTTTGCCATCTTCAACTGCTCATAACCCGAATGATTCCGGATTGCTTCTCCACGATTGCAGCAGCTCGAGCTGATCCTCGCGGATTTTACCGGTACGGACTGCAGCTGTAAGTAACGAATCGTAGTTGGACAGCGTCTCGAGCGGTATGCCGGCACTCTTGAAAGCTTGTACCGCTTTATCTAGCTGGTAGGTGAAAATCGCTGCGACCCCTAACGAAATGCCCCCGGATTCTATCACAGCTTCTGCTACTTTAATGGAGCTGCCTCCAGTTGAGATGAGGTCCTCGATAACGACGGTTTTTTGACCCGCCTTGAGAAGCCCTTCGATTTTGTTCTCTTTGCCATGGCCTTTCGCTTTGTCGCGCACGTAGATCATCGGCAAATTCAGCTTCTGCGCAACCCAAGCAGCGTGAGGAATGCCACCCGTTGCCGCACCTGCGACCACCTCTGCTTCAGGAAAGTGCTCGCGAATCAGCTGCACGAAGCCATCTGCGATCAATTCCCGAATATCAGGGTACGAGATCGTCATCCGGTTGTCGCAATAAATTGGCGATTTGATGCCCGACGTCCAGGTAAACGGCTGGTCCGGTCGCAGCACTACCGCTTCGATTCGCAGCAATGCTTCAGCAATTTGTTCCGACAACAGATTGTTTTCCGCCATCTTAGCTCAGCTCCTCAATAATCATTTCTATCGCTTGCCGCGGATCTGGTGCAGCAGTTATCGGCCTGCCAATGACCATGTAATCTGTCCCTTGCACAAGCGCTTCTCGCGGTGTCATAACCCTCGTTTGGTCGCCAATCGCCGCACCTGATGGACGAATGCCTGGAGTGACGGTGATGAACCTGCTACCGCACTCCTGTTTGATCGCGACAACCTCTTGCGGTGAAGCTACAACACCATTCAGACCTGCTTTTTTGACAAGTCCAGCGTAATGCAGAACCGATTGCTCGACCGACCCTTGGATGCCGATTTCTTCGTTTAACATCGCAAGTCCGGTACTCGTAAGCTGAGTGACGCCTATTACGATCGGTTGCTCACCTGCTTCGAAGGGAGAACGGCCAGAAGTGATAGCCTCAGCGACGCCTTCCATTGCAGCGGCCATCATCTTCAATCCGCCTGCTGCATGCACATTGAACATATCCACTCCAAGCCGAGTGATACTATTTGCCCCGCCTTTGACCGTGTTCGGAATATCGTGCATTTTCAGGTCAAGAAATACACGATATCCCGCCGCTTTCAGCTTTCTCACGAAGTCAGGCCCCGCCGTGTAGAACAGCTGCATGCCAACCTTCATCCAGCAAGGAACTCCCTTTAGCTTTTCAATGATTTGATCCGCTTCATCCGTCGAAGATACGTCAAGCGCAACCATTATTTTGCCTGCAGCTGCATCCCGTGTGCCCATCCAATCCTCTCCTTCATTTGCGAATCCAGTTTGTTAGCTTTATTGATTAGCAATTAAGCTCTATTATTGCTTGCTATCATATAATTCGTATTAATCTCCGGCATTGGTGCGGACGTAAAGTTGATCGTCTGAAGCATACCGAGCAGCGCTTTTGCCGTATCCAGAGAGGTCATGCAGACTGCCCCGTTCTCCACTGCTTCACGGCGAATTCGGAAGCCGTCTCGCTCTGGTGTCTTGCCTTTAGTTAATGTATTGATCACAAAGTTCGCTTCACCGGCGCGGATCATATCCAGGATGTTCGGCGTGCCTTCGCTCAGCTTATTAACTCGATTGACGTACATGCCAGCTTCCTCCAGCATGGCTGCCGTGCCGCCAGTTGCTGTAATTTTATAACCAAGTTGATCGAAGCCGCGCAAAATTTCAAGCGCCTCACCTTTATCCTTGTCCGCCACTGTCGCGATAATGGTACCGACCGGCGGGATTTTCATACCGGAACCGATTAGACCTTTATATAACGCTTTTGCAAAGTTTTTGTCACGTCCCATGACCTCGCCCGTTGATTTCATCTCTGGTCCGAGTGTAGGCTCAACGCGGCGCAGCTTGGCAAAGGAGAATACCGGCACTTTGACCGAAACGAAATCCTCCTCCGGCCACAATCCGCTCTTATAACCAAGGTCATTTAGCTTTTGACCTAGAATGATGCGTGTTGCAACGCCAGCCATCGGTATTTTTGTGATTTTGCTCAGGAAAGGAACGGTCCGTGAGGCGCGCGGATTCACTTCGATGACATAAACCTGTTCTTGATAGATGACAAACTGAATATTAACCAAACCTTTGACATTTAAACCTATTGCAATCCTTGTCGTAATATCTACAATTTGATCTTGAAGTTCCTTCGTGATGTTCTGAGGCGGATATACTGCGATCGAGTCACCGGAGTGGATCCCCGCACGCTCGATATGCTCCATAATGCCGGGAATGAGCACCGTCTCGCCATCGCAAATCGCATCGACCTCTACTTCCATGCCCAGCATGTAACGGTCAATCAGCACCGGATGCTCCGGGTTAATCTTCACTGCATTCTCCATATAACCAAGCAGTTCCTGATCGGAGTAAACGATTTCCATCGCCCGCCCGCCAAGTACATAGGAGGGACGAACCAGCACAGGATACCCGAGCTTGGCAGCGACGCCTACCGCCTCGTCAACACTAGTTACTGTATCACCCAGAGGCTGTGCAATATTGAGCTTCCTCAATAAAGCTTCGAATTTTTTGCGATCCTCAGCGGTATCGATGCTCTCTAGATCGGAGCCAAGAATGCGTACACCAGCTTGTTCAAGCGGGTTCGCTAAATTGATCGCAGTTTGACCTCCAAACTGGACGATGACCCCGATCGGCTTCTCCTGCTCGATTACGTTCATAACATCCTCAAAGAATAGCGGTTCAAAGTACAAGCGATCCGATGTATTGAAATCCGTCGATACGGTTTCAGGATTATTGTTGATAATGACTGCTTCGTAGCCGGCAGCCTGAATGGCCCAAACAGCGTGAACTGTAGAATAGTCGAATTCAATTCCTTGACCGATCCGGATGGGTCCGGAGCCAAGTACGATGACTTTGCCTTTGTCGCTAGCAATGACTTCATTCTCAGTTTCATAAGTCGAATAGTAATACGGTGTAGATGCTTCGAATTCAGCGGCGCAAGTATCAACCATCTTAAACACTGGCTTCAGACCATAACCCACTCTGAGCTCGCGAACATCGGATTCAGTTGTATAGGTTGATGCTCCGGCAAGCTGACGAATTTCTGCAATCGATTTATCGCTAAACCCTTTGCGCTTCGCTTGATACATAAGCTCCTGCGATAACTCAGCAGCTCCAAGCTCTCGCTCGAATCGAATTAACCCTTCAATTTTTCGCAAAAACCACCAGTCGATTTTAGTCAGCTCTTGCAATTGTTCAAGCGTATAACCGCGGCGATAAGCTTCGCCAAGCAAGAACAACCGCTCATCGTCCGGTGCGATCAATCGGGCTTGAAGCGTCTCTTCGTCGATGGTGCGCGCCTCTTTCAGATCAAGCCGGTTCGCGCCAACCTCCAGTGAACGGACCGCTTTATGCAGGGATTCCTCGAACGTGCGTCCGATTGCCATAACTTCGCCGGTCGCTTTCATCTGTGTGCCGAGCTTTCGGTTTGCCGATATGAATTTATCGAATGGCCAACGCGGAATCTTTGTAACTACATAGTCGAGAGTCGGTTCAAAGCAAGCATACGTTTGTCCAGTTACTGGATTGACGATCTCATCAAGCGTGTAACCAACCGCGATTTTCCCCGCCATCTTGGCGATGGGGTAGCCAGTCGCTTTAGAAGCCAGAGCAGATGAACGGCTGACACGCGGATTTACTTCAATGACATAGTATTGGAAACTGTAAGGATCCAGCGCGAACTGTACGTTACAGCCGCCTTCGATGTTAAGGGCGCGGATAATCTTCAAAGATGCTGAGCGCAGCATTTGGTTTTCCCGGTCTGAGATCGTTTGGCAAGGTGCAACTACGATGCTGTCTCCCGTGTGGACGCCAACTGGATCAATGTTCTCCATGTTGCAAACCACAATCGCATTATCATTCGCGTCACGCATGACCTCATACTCAATTTCTTTCATGCCAGCTATGCTCTTCTCGACTAAACACTGTGAGATTGGACTATAACGCAGTCCTGAGGCTACGATTTCCCGCAGTTCCTCTTCCTCGCTCGCGATCCCTCCGCCTGTTCCGCCCAATGTATAAGCGGGACGGACGATAATCGGATAACCGATTTCATTCGCGAAATCTACTGCTTCCTTAACCGTGGTGACAATAACACTCTCTGGGACAGGTTGCTCCAGCTCACGCATCAAACTGCGGAACAAGTCTCGGTCTTCCGCCTTCTCAATCGCGGAAAGCTGTGTGCCGAGTAACTTTACGTTCTCTCGCTCAAGCACCCCTGCACGCGCTAATTCCACTGCCATATTCAAACCAGTCTGGCCGCCAAGTGTGGGCAAGAGGCCGTCAGGCCGCTCTTGACGAATAATTTGCGTTACGAATTCCAAGGTGATCGGTTCGATATAAACCTTATCTGCCATATTCGTATCGGTCATAATCGTAGCTGGGTTGCTATTAATAAGCACAACCTCATAGCCTTCCTCTTTCAAAACCTGGCACGCTTGTGTGCCTGCGTAGTCGAATTCCGCCGCTTGACCGATGACGATCGGACCGGAGCCGATGACGAGGATTTTTTTCAATGTATTATTTTTGGGCATAGGTCAGATCCCCTTTCGATAATGACTTGGCAGCTGCTCTTGCTGCGAACTGCATTTGCTTCGGTAATGGCGAAGATTGCAGCTTCCACTCATGGATCATATCGATAAACTGGTCGAACAGAGAGCTTGAATCTGCTGGACCTGGTGATGCTTCTGGGTGATATTGCACCGAGAATGCAGGGTATCCCGAGTGCTTCAAACCTTCTATCGTTTTATCGTTATTATTGATATGAGTGACGACAAGTCCTGTACCGTCTATGGAGCTTTCTTTCACCGTATAGCCGTGGTTTTGCGAGGTGATTGCGCAGCGCCCGGTTTTCAAATCTTTTACAGGGTGATTCCCGCCGCGGTGGCCGAATTTCAATCGGTCCGTATCCGCTCCGCATGCGAGTGCAAACAATTGATGACCTAAGCAAATTCCGAATATCGGGTACTCTCCAAGCAATTCACGAATCATATCTACAGCATGCTGGACATCTTTCGGATTACCGGGACCATTCGACAGAAGTATGCCGTCTGGACGCAGCCGTCGAATTTGTTCAGCTGTCGCATCATGCGGCACAACCACGAGATCACAGCCTCGAGCGATAAGATCACCTAGAATGCTATGCTTAGAGCCGAAGTCAACGACAACGACGCGTTCCTTGTTGCCCGGGCAGTTATAGACGCTTTTGGTTGACACTCGCGCAACCTGGTCCGTCATCAGCGGCGTATCATGCAATAATTTCGTAAGCTCGTCGATAGATTTACCTGTTGTGCTAATGACGCCTTTCATAGTACCGGTTGAGCGCAGCTTGCGGGTGAGCTGACGCGTGTCGATTTCACAAATTCCAGGGATCCCATACTCGATGAGCAGCTCATCCAGTGAAAATTCCGCCCGCCAGTTACTTGGCACTTCCTCATGCTCACGAACGATCATGGCGTTAATAGAAGGTTTAATAGATTCGAAGTCATCGCGAGTTATCCCGTAATTACCGATTAGCGGGTATGTCATGGTCACGATTTGTCCGCAGTAAGAAGGATCAGATAATACCTCTTGATAACCGGTCATTCCTGTGCTAAATACCACTTCTCCGACCGTATCGGTCTGTGCACCAAACCCTTTGCCTGTAAAAATGGTGCCGTCCTCAAGCAATAATATAGCTTTCATCCGATTCACTCCTTCTCTGATGATGGAATGCTTCCGTTAGCTGTAAGCAATCCATCTTTCGTCCATACCATTCGTCCGGCAACCATCGTCCATTCCGGCCACCCTTTTAGCTTCCAGCCGGCGAAAGGTGTGTTACGGCTTTTGCTGTGGAATGTTGTCGGGTCGACTTCGCGTTCGCTATTCAGATCAATCAGCGTCAAATCTGCTTCGCAGCCCGCTTCCAGCCGTCCCCATGGCAATCCAAAAACTTGTGCCGGCTGCAGTGACATTTTGTCAAGCAAGAACGCTAACGACCATCGTCCGGTTTCTACAAACTTTGTATATAAGAGCGGAAAGGCTGTCTCGAAGCCAACAATACCGAATGGCGCGAGTTGCATCCCTTTCGCTTTCTCCTCCTCGCTGTGCGGGGCATGATCGGTGACGATCATGTCGATCGTGCCATCCTCCAGCCCCTCTATGACCGCTTCGACATCACGCGGCGAACGCAGCGGCGGATTCATCTTCCAATTCGCATCAAGCCCTGGAATATCTTCGTCGGATAGCAGCAGGTGATGCGGACATACCTCCGCTGTTACATTCACGCCATGCGCTTTACCTTGACGGATTAAGCGAACTGACTGTTCTGTGCTCACGTGGCAAACATGATAATGAACGCCGGTCGCCTCAGCCAGCAGAATATCGCGGCCGACATGAATCGCTTCTGATTCGTTCGGCAGTCCTTTTAAGCCATGTTGTCGTGCAAATTCACCCTCTGTTACTGGTGCGCCTGCGATCATCGTGTCATCTTCACAGTGCGCGATTATTGGAAGACCGATAGAATGCGCCAGCTTCATCGCATCCTTCATCATTTGAGCACTTTGAACGCCAACACCGTCATCTGTGAATCCAATCGCACCCGCTTCCTTAAGCGCTGCAAAATCGGTCATCTTTTTACCAAGCTCGTTGCGTGTTATACAGGCATAAGTTAACACCCTTGCTTTATCGGCTTCCTTCGCTTTCTCATATACGAACTTCACCGTCTCCGGATTATCGATCGATGGTCTTGTATTCGGCATACAGGCGATCGTTGTAAATCCGCCAGCAGCAGCAGACAGCGCACCGGTGGCAATCGTCTCCTTATGTTCAAAGCCTGGTTCACGCAGATGAACATGCATGTCGATCAAGCCTGGAGAAACCAGTTTGCCGCCTGCATCTATAATGTGATGACCTGCCGGTTCATACAATGGAGAATGCGGTGCAACAATCGCTTGAATGATCCCATCCGCAATGTAAATCCATTTCTCCGTCAAATCACCGCTAGCTGCTTCAATGGTTTTCCCGTTAATAATCCAAGTTCCCATAGTCGTCTCCTATCTATCGTATCTCACGAAAAACTTTTAGCTCAAAGCTCGCTCAATAACAGCCATTCGAATCGGAACACCATTCTCCATTTGCGTAAAGATTTTGGATCTGGGGTGTTCGACAAGCTCCCCATCTATCTCTACACCTCGGTTGAATGGTGCGGGGTGCATAATGATGGCATGATCCGCCATTCTCGCCGCTCGCTCTACAGTTAGCCCGTAAGAGGCTCTGTACTCCTCCGCCGAGCGGAGTAAGCCATCTTCATGACGCTCTAGCTGCACACGCAGCAGCATCACTACATCGGCTTTCAACGCATCCTCCATGCTGACATACGGTGCATACGGCTCCAAATCAGGCGCGCGCATATTATCCGGCACGCAGAAGCTTACTTTAGCTCCCATCGCCGTAAGTCCCCAGAGGTTTGATCGAGCTACTCGGCTATGGCGGATATCTCCGATAATGGATACCGTCAAGCCGGCAATCGAGCCGAAATGCTGGCGAATCGTATATAAATCGAGCAACGCCTGTGTAGGATGCTCGTTATTGCCGTCACCGGCATTAATGATCGGTACACGTATTTTTTCTGCTAATTGTTCGAGCACACCAATCGGCTTCAACCGGATTACGCCAGCATCAATCCCGATTGATTCGAGTGTCCGCACCGTATCATAGATCGATTCACCCTTCTGTACACTGGATTCTGCTGCAGAAAAATTGAGCACTTCAGTGCCTAGCCGTTTCTCCGCCACTTCGAAGGAAAATCGGGTACGCGTACTATTCTCGAAGAACAAATTGGCGATAAATTTACCTGGCAATTGCGGTGTCATTTTCAAAGGGAATTTGTGCCAATACTGCGCCCGATCCAGAATCGATCCAATCTCATTGGGTCCAAGCCCCCTCAAACCAAGCAGATGATTTGCTGATGATACCCGCGTTTGTGTCATTTAGTAGCCCCCCTCTGTTGAATAATGACAACCTGATCTTTCTCGTCAACTTCTGTCATTGACACATCGATGTTCTCCAGCCTTGAAGTCGGCACATTCTTGCCGATATAATCTGGCCGGATGGGCAGTTCGCGATGTCCTCGATCAACTAGTACGGCAAGTTGAATCATTTCCGGCCGACCTTGATCCATTAATGCGTCCATCGCTGCCCGCACAGTACGTCCGGTAAATAACACATCGTCGAACAAGATGATCTTACGGCCTGTTACAGAGTGGTCACTTTCCAGCATAATGGTTGATTCAGCCTTTCCTCCGTCAGGCCGATCATCTCGATAACGTGTAACATCCACGTCCAGTACTGGCAATGCACGATCTAGGCTCTCGATCGTTTGGATGATCGCCGCGATCCGTCTTGCCAAATAAACTCCTCTTGTACGTATACCTGCTAATAAAACATTTTCGATCCCCTTGTTCTTTTCCAAAATTTCGTGAGCAATTCGCGTTAGTGCGCGTCTTATACCGATGTCATCCATGATGATGTGCTGATCACTCATGCTCGTCATTCCTCCATACGAAGTTTTTTTTTATCTTTCCATTCACAGTCGTCTTAGGTGCATCTAGATGTTGATTTATGACATAAAATAAGCTCCCTGCCGACATGGCAAGGAGCTTCGCGTCCTTATGATCGTTGACTTGCGCGCACCCACTTATGGATACACTTTGGGCATAATCCAGCCCGCGCATCAAACGTCACAACAGTATTCAACGAAACCTTGCCAGTCTCTCTGGACTGAATTAAAGGTGCGTAATTATCATCGATAGTATCCCATTTTCAATATAAGAAGTCAATGATTATTTGTCTAAGATCACAAGCTTTTTATGATTTCAAGTACTTTAACCATATCTTCCGGGATTGGCGTCTCATACTCCATATACTGCAACGTACCAGGATGATTAAAACCTAGTACGGCCGCGTGCAGCGCTTGTCCGTTCATCGTAACACCTTTATTCCGTCCGTATACCGGGTCGCCCACTAGCGGATGTCCGATAAATTGCATATGCACACGAATTTGATGAGTGCGTCCCGTCTCGAGTTGCAGCTCAAGCAACGAATAATCTGGGAAGCGTTCCAACACACTGAAATGGGTGACTGCTCGCTTACCATTCTTCGTATTGACGGCGAACAGCTTGCGGTCCCTTGGGTCCCTACCGATCGGCGCATCCACCGTCCCATGATCATGCGGCAACTGCCCATGTACGATGGCTATGTACTTCCGTGTGACACTGTGTTGCTTCAACTGTTCAGACAGCGCTAAATGTGCTTTATCATTTTTGGCGGCCATCAATAAGCCCGTCGTATCTTTATCAATTCGATGTACGATACCCGGACGTTTCTCGCCATTAATCCCAGACAGATCATGGCAATGATACATTAGCGCATTTACCAGCGTACCTGAAGCATGTCCCGGTGCCGGATGCACAACAAGACCCCGCGGTTTATTGACTACGATCAGGTCGCTGTCTTCATAAACAACCGATAGGGGAATCGGTTCAGGTCGAATTTCCGTTTCCTCTGGTTCCGGCACGATCAATTCGATCGTGTCACCAGTCGACAGTCGAAAGTTCGGTTTAATCCCATTTCCGTTGATTTTGACAAAGCCATCCTTGATCCACTGTTGAACTTGAGTTCGCGATATTTCTTCCGGTGCAGAGTCTGTGATGAATTTATCGATACGTTCCCCATCGTGCTGCTCATCAATTTCCCACTCGATAGGGTCTTGAGAATCTAAATCAAACAGGTTCATGAGTCGGTTCCTCTGCCTTTGCTGCTTCTTGCTTCGCTTCCAGGCGCCAGGACCGCAAGCTGTCAAACAAGATAAGAATCGTACCAATTACAATACCGGAATCAGCTGCATTAAAAATCGGGAAGATATAGTCAAACTTCCAGCCCATGATGGAACCTTGGAATGTAAATTGCAGAAAGTCAACCACTTCACCATGCATAGCCCGGTCGTAGAAATTACCAACCGCACCGCCGAGCATTAAACTAAGCGCGAAAGGAACTAGACGCTGCCCAGACTTAACAGACTTATACAGATACCAACTAATTCCTACTAAAAAAATAACCGTAATAATCAAAAAAAACAGTTGCTGTCCTTGCAATATTCCGAAGGCCGCTCCTTTATTACGATGTGATGTCAAAACAAAAAAATCGCCTAATACGGGTATTGTTTCATGCAGTGCCATGTTCGTTTTAACTAGCCACTTCGTTACCTGATCAAGAATAAGTACGAGCAGGGCTATAATCAAATAAATAATCATCTTCATCCTCCATGCGAAAGATGTATTTCGAATATTGAAACCACAACAAAAAAAGATTGCAAAAAATGATTCGCCTATCCTTAATTGTAGCATAGCGATGCTCCTGTCGCCACTTTTTGATTGGATCGCATTGAATGCAATTGGGCCGCATTCAATGCGATTGGACCACATACAATGCAATTGGATCACATTCAAGGAATTACCTCGGGAATTTTCAAGCGTTTCGTGCCACTCTAAGGTTATGTGAAGCCGAAGGGAGCCGATAACATTGACGGAAGCTTTAACAGTCACACAACTTAAAAAGCTGAAGAAACAATTATTGGAGCGCCAAAGCGAGCTTGAGCAGCAACTTGCTACGAGCGATGGGTTAGAGCAGTCGATGCGGGACTCAATCGGAGAGTTATCCTTATACGACAATCATCCTGGTGATATTGGTTCAGAGCTATTCGAACGAGGCAAGGATGTTGCGCTGAATGAAAATTCAGAGCATAACTTGGAGGAAGTTCTCATCGCCTTAGAAAATATGGAAACTGGCACTTACGGCGCATGTATCGTTTGCGGAAAAACAATCCCATACCCTAGGCTTGAAGCAATCCCTTGGACAAAATATTGTGTTAACGATGTGCCTGATCCCGATAAGTCATATCGCCGCCCTGTGGAGGAACAATTGCTTTGGCCGCCCTTCGGCCGAACAAGTCTGGATGAACATAGCGATGAAACGGAATTTGATGGCGAGGATGCTTGGCAAGTCGTAGAAAGCTGGGGCAACTCCGATTCGCCAGCGATGGCTGAAGACCCTTCATCATTCGACTACGACAACCCTTACATCGAATCAGACGAAAATGTTGGATACGTCGAATCGTTTGAAAGCTTCTTGGCTACTGACTTATACGGCAATGCGCGATATGTTATTCGAAATAACGAATATGAGAAATATATGGATAGCGGGGAAGGTGATCACAGTCTAGAAGTGACACCCACCCGCCATACGAAGAATAAACAGGATTGATTTTTATTAGCCTAGAACATCCGCACATCGCTTGCAAATCGTCGGATGTTCTTTATCGTGCCCGACTGTTGGCGTGACCATCCAGCAGCGTTCACACTTTTCACCTTCAGCCGACTCGATCCGCACGGCCAGACGAACGTTAGATTCGATATCTTCAGGCTTCTCACCTGGTTCATGCACGATGACCTGCGAGACGATAAATAACGTATCCAGTTGATCAAACCGATCGAGCAGCTTCTTTGCGGCAGCATCTGGATATAGGTGCACAGCAGCCGCCAATGAATTTCCGATCCGCTTATCCTGCCGAGCTTCCTCAAGCGCTTTGAAAACATCCTCACGGAGCGCGATGAATTGTTCCCAAGTTCGCTCTGATTCAGCTTCAAACAATGTGCTGTCAACCTTTGGCATGTCGGTTAATTGCACACTTTCTGTTGCTGCCTCAGGTATATATCTCCAAACTTCCTCAGCAGTATGCGGCAAGATCGGAGCAATCAATTTCGTCACCGCAAGCAACGATTCGAACAGAACCGTCTGACACGCTTTACGTGCGGCGTCATCCACTTTACTTGCATAGAGCCGGTCCTTCACAATATCCAGATAAAAAGAGCTCATCTCGACCGCGCAAAAATGATGAATCGCTTGATAAACAACATGGAAATCGTAGCTTTCATATGCTTTTGTTGTCCGTTCAATCATCCGGTGCAGCCGATTCAATGCATATCGGTCCAGCTCGTTGAGCTTCTCCCGAGGAACGACATCGGTTGAAGGTGTAAAACCGGTTAGATTACCAAGAAAAAACCGCAATGTATTGCGAATTTTACGGTAAACTTCCGTAATTTGAGTCAAAATGTTATCGGATATACGATGATCTTCTTGATAATCGACCGAAGCTACCCATAGACGCAATATATCCGCACCGAGAGCACCGCATACTTTATTCGGATCGACTGTATTCCCGATTGATTTAGACATCTTCCGTCCTTCGCCATCCAGCGTAAAGCCATGCGATAAGATACCGCGGTATGGAGCTTCACCGCGAACCGTCGTTCCTGTGATGAGGGAGGAGTTGAACCAGCCGCGATATTGGTCAGAGCCTTCAAGATAAAGATCGGCCGGCCATTGCAGTTCAGGACGGGTTTCAAGCACAGCAACATGGCTAGAACCTGAGTCAAACCATACGTCCATAATATCGGTTTCTTTGCGGAATTGGGCGCAGCCGCATTCACATTTCGTTCCGTCCGGAAGCAACTCGTCAGCTTCACGTGCGAACCAGGCATTCGAACCTTCTGTTTCGAAGATCCCAGCAACATGCTCGATAGTGGTATCATTCACGAGAGGTCGATTGCATTCCCGACAATAAAAGATCGGTATCGGCACACCCCATGTACGTTGTCTTGAAATACACCAATCGCCGCGTTCTGCAATCATATTATGAAGGCGTATTTCGCCCCACTCTGGTGTCCAATTTACGGCTTTTATTTGATCAAGCATATTTTGACGGAACTTATCAACCGAAGCAAACCATTGCTCGGTCGCCCGATAAATAACCGGCTTCTTCGTCCGCCAATCATGCGCATATTGATGTTGAATGAATGACAGGTGCAACAGATGACCGCTTTCTTTCAGTTTATCTGTGATCGTCGCATTCGCCTTGTCATAGAAGATTCCCTCAAATCCTGGAGCTTCTGCAGTAAATTTACCTTGATCATCTACTGGACACAACACACCTAAATTGTATCGCTGTCCAATCTGGAAATCTTCTTCCCCATGTCCCGGGGCAGTGTGAACGCATCCGGTCCCTGCTTCAAGAGTTACATGTTCCCCTATCATGACCAATGAGTCGCGGTCATAGAACGGATGACGGCACAGAACAGACTCTAATTCAGCACCTTTCCATTTGTGGACAATCTTATAATCCGTCCAGCCGATTTCCTTGGCTGCATGTTCAAGCAGCCCTTCCGCAAGAATATATGTTTTACCGTTCACCTGCACTGAAACGTAGTCATATTCCGGATGTAAGCTGATTCCAAGATTGGCAGGCAACGTCCAAGGTGTTGTCGTCCAGATTACAAGCGCCGCATCGTTAGGCACCACACCTTTGCCATCCCTCACATCGAAAGCGACATAAATGGAAGGCGAAGTTTTCTCCTTGTATTCGATCTCTGCCTCTGCAAGAGCACTCTCAGAGGATGGTGACCAATAAACCGGCTTCAAGCCCTTGTAGATGGAACCCTTCTTCACCATATCGCCGAATACGCGTATTTGCTGGGCTTCATACTTCGGATCAAGCGTGATATAAGGGTTGTTCCAGTCTCCTCTGATGCCAAGCCGTTTGAATTCTTCCCGTTGCTTATCGATCCATCCCAGCGCATAGTCTTTGCATGCATCGCGGAACTCGAGCACGCTCATCTTCTTTCGGTCCGCTTTGCCGCTATTGGAGATGGCTTGCTCGATCGGCAATCCATGCGTATCCCAGCCCGGTACGTATGGTGCGTCATATCCCGTCATTGACTTGTAGCGAACGATGAAATCCTTTAATGTTTTATTCAGGGCATGCCCGATATGAATATCGCCGTTGGCGTACGGGGGACCATCATGCAAAATAAACTTCGGTTTACCCGCATTATGCTCCGCCACTTTATGATAAATATCGGTTTCCTCCCACATCGCTTGCATCTTTGGCTCAGCCTGCGGTAAATTGCCTCTCATCGGAAAATCCGTCTGTGGCAAATTCAATGTTTTTCCATAATCCATCTTCATCCAACTCCTATCGTTATAGAAAAAAAAAAACGCCTCTCATCCCAAGGGACGAGAAGCGGATCTCGCGGTACCACCCTCATAACGAAATCACATGAAGCATAGCGGCTCACTTGTGATTTCATCACTCGAACATTCGATAACGGGAATAACCCGGCCAGTCTTTACTATGCAGCTAGCTAGCTACAGTTCGAGCGGCGCTCGCG
>Ga0079985_1020884_pt1 | contig 16833 bp, 16 predicted proteins | sample Hof3ISUMetaT_11_FD_73497 | JGI IMG/M metagenome (GOLD analysis project Ga0079985, IMG submission 73497) | Enriched soil aggregate microbial communities from Iowa State university to study microbial drivers of carbon cycling -... | ecosystem: Environmental > Terrestrial > Soil > Agricultural land... | reverse complement strand
AAGCCGTGCTACCCGCTCGAAAAAAACAACAACAAGAGATGAATGCCATGCGCAAGATCGACGTACATGAGGTTATCGACAACGCTCGTTTCAACCGCTTTCACTGGATGGTGTTGTTCTGGTGCGCCCTGATCATCATTTTCGATGGTTACGATCTGGTGATCTACGGCGTGGTCTTGCCGATGCTGATGAAGGAGTGGGGGCTCAGTCCTCTGCAAGCCGGTGCACTGGGCAGCTATGCGCTGTTCGGCATGATGTTCGGCGCGCTGTTCTTCGGCCCGCTCTCGGACAGGATCGGCCGCAAGAAAGCCATCACGATCTGCGTGATGCTCTTCAGTGGTTTCACCGTACTCAACGGATTTGCCCGAAACCCCACCGAGTTCGGTCTTTGTCGCTTCATTGCCGGCCTGGGCATCGGTGGCGTGATGCCCAATGTCGTGGCACTGATGAACGAATACGCGCCGAAAAAAATCCGCAGCACCCTGGTGGCGATCATGTTCAGCGGCTACTCGGTGGGCGGCATGCTTTCCGCCGGGCTGGGTATCGTGCTGATCCCGAGTTTCGGCTGGCAGTCGGTGTTCTACGTGGCGGTCCTGCCGCTGCTGCTGTTGCCATTGATCATGTACTTCCTGCCCGAGTCGGTGGGTTTCATGCTGCGTCAGGGGCGCAATGATGAAGCGCGCACCATTCTCCAGCGGATCGACCCGGCCTACGTCGCACAAACCGACGATCAGTTGCACATGAGTGAAGTGAAGGGCACCGGCACCCCGGTGTTGCAGTTGTTCCGCGAGGGCCGTGCACTGCGTACGTTGATGCTGTGGCTGGCGTTTTTCTGCTGCCTGCTGATGGTCTATGCCTTGAGCTCCTGGCTGCCCAAGCTGATGGCCAATGCCGGGTATAGCCTGGGTTCGAGCCTGTCGTTCCTGCTGGTGCTCAACTTCGGAGCGATTTTTGGTGCGGTTGGCGGCGGAGTGCTGGGTGACAAACTCAACTTGCCACGTGTGTTATCGGTGTTCTTCGCCATGGCAGCGGTGTCGATCACCCTGTTGGGTTTCAACAGCCCGATGCCGGTGTTGTACCTGCTGATCGCCATCGCTGGCGCCACCACCATCGGCTCGCAGATTCTGCTGTACGCCTGCGCCGCCCAGTTCTACTCCATGACCATTCGTTCCACCGGTCTGGGCTGGGCTTCGGGCATCGGCCGCAACGGTGCGATCGTCGGTCCTCTGCTGGGTGGCGCCTTGCTCGGTATCAGCCTGCCGCTGCAACTGAACTTCATGGCCTTTGCCTTGCCGGGTGCGGTGGCGGCCCTCGCCATGACCGTGTTCGCCATCAGCAACCGGCGCAGCGCATCGGCCGTCAGGCAAGCCCTGTCACCGACAGGCGCTTGAGTCATGAAGGCTTTTTTCCAGGACTTTTCCCTGTCAGCGGCTGTCGCCGGGTTTATCGCCACGGTGATTTCCTATGCCGGTCCGTTGGTAATCATCTTCCAGGCGGCACAATCAGCGCATCTGCCGCGGGAAGTGTTGTCGTCCTGGATCTGGGCGATCTCCATTGGCAGCGCCGTGCTGGGCATCGGTTTGAGCCTGCGCTACCGCGTCCCGGTGATCATCGCCTGGTCGGCACCGGGCTCGGCGCTGTTGGTGGCGTTGCTGCCTGATGTCTCCATGGCAGAAGCAGTGGGGGCCTATCTGGTCAGCAGCCTGATCATTTTTGTGGTCGGGCTCTCGGGGGCATTCGACCGGATCATCAGCCGCCTGCCTGCCGCGATTGCGGCGGCGATGCTGGCGGGCATCCTGTTCAGCTTCGGTACCGGATTATTCGTATCGATGCAGCACGAGCCGTTGCTGGTGCTGGCGATGTTTGCCAGCTATCTGTTAGGCAAACGGCTGATGCCACGTTATGCGGTTTTGCTGGTGCTGCTGACGGGCTGTTCGATTGCCGCGCTCTGCGGTGATTTACATCGCGAAGCATTGGTGATCGGCCTGGCGACACCGGTCTGGATCACCCCTCAGTTCAGCCTTGGCGCAACGCTGAACATCGCCTTGCCACTGGTGATGGTGGCGTTGACCGGCCAGTTCGTGCCTGGCATGGCCGTGCTGCGCGCCAGTGGTTACCCGACGCCCGCGAGCCCGATCATCGCCAGCAGTGCATTGGGCACTGCGCTGCTGGCCCCCTTTGGTTGTCACGGACTGAACCTGGCTGCGATCACGGCGGCCATCTGCACCGGTCGTGAGGCTCATGAAGATCCGCGCAAGCGTTACGTGGCGGGCGTTGTCGGGGGCCTGTGCTACCTGGTGCTGGGCATCTTCGGTGCCACCCTGGTTTCGCTGTTTTCAGCGTTCCCCAAGGAGTTGATCGCGGCATTGGCGGGCCTGGCGCTGTTTGCCGCCATTGCCGGGGCGCTGACGGGAGCGATGGCCGTGCCGAGCGACCGCGAAGCCGCCCTGGTGACCTTTCTGATCACGGCTTCGGGCATGTCGCTGTTCGGCTTGTCCGCCGCTTTCTGGGGGCTGATTTTCGGCATGGTCACCCATGTGCTGTTAAGCGTCCGTCGTCCCGTTCGCCTTGGTCAATCCACTGCAACTGAAGTTGTTCAACCTGTCGATCAATAACAATAAGAGTAAAACGATGAAACTGAATCTCCCTACAACCGGTTCGGCGTTGTCCCTGGCTGTCGTCTCGGGTTTTTCCACCGGCGCGATGGCTGCAGACAGTGGGTTTATCGAAGGCACCACCGCGACGTTGCAGGCGCGCAATTACTACTTCAGCCGCGACTATTCCGACATCGTCGGCAGCAACCCGCAATCGAAGGCTGAAGAGTGGGCCCAGGGCTTCATCCTCAATGTGAAGTCCGGTTACACCCAGGGCACCGTCGGTGTCGGCGTGGATGTCATCGGCTTGCTCGGCCTCAAGCTCGACAGCAGCCCGGACCGGGTCAATACCGGTTTGCTGCCGGTCCAGGACGACGGGCGGGCGGCGAATAATTACAGCCGCCTGGAAGGCGCGTTGAAGATGCGTTACTCCAGGACCGAGCTGAAAGTCGGTGAGTTGCAGCCCAATCTGCCGGTGCTGGTGTTCAGTGATATTCGCCTGCTGCCGCCGAGTTACCAGGGCGCCAGCATCACCTCCAACGAGATCAATGGCCTGACCCTGCAAGGCGGACACCTGAATACCACCAGCCTGCGCAATGAGGCCGGCGATGAAAAAATGCAAGCCATGCTCGGGCATGTGCCGCAGCGGCAGGTCAGCAGTGACGGCTTCAACTTTGCCGGTGGCGATTATGCCTTCAACGATAAACGTACTTCGGTCAGCGCCTGGTATGGGCAACTGGAGGATCTCTACAACCAGCGCTTTCTCGGCCTCAAGCACAGCGAGCCCTTGGGCGACTGGGTCCTGGGTGCCAACCTTGGGTATTTCGATTCGCGTGAAGACGGCAAAAAACTACTGGGCAACATCGACAACCAGGCGTTCTTCTCGTTGTTGTCGGCCAAACGTGGCGGCCACACTTTTTATCTCGGGTATCAGGGAATGTTCGGCGACAGCGCCTTCCCTCGGGTGTTCGCCAACATCTCACCGCTGGGTAACGAGGTGCCGACCTACGAGTTCGCCTACACCGATGAACGCTCCTGGCAGGCGCGTTACGACTATGACTTCGCCGCCCTGGGAGTGCCGGGGTTGACCAGTACCCTGCGCTACATCAGCGGCAACAACGTCGACACTGGCAAGGGGTATGAGGGCAAGGACCGTGAGCGTGACCTGGACATCGGTTATGTGCTGCAGAGCGGCAGCTTCAAAGGTCTCGGCATCCGTGTACGCAATGCGATGGCGCGGTCCAATTACCGCAGTGATATCGACGAAAACCGCCTGATCCTCAGCTACACCTGGACGCTGCTGTGAAGGGAAAGGCGGATCAAAGGCTGCTGGTGCAATCACCGATGACGTTATACGTCACCCGACGGGTCTGGCCCTGATGATCGATATACACCATGGTGGCCGGTACGACCCCGCAGGTGGTCGCGGTGTTCGACACCGATACCACTTTGGCGATGTCCAGCGGCTGCGCCGGGTTGTACACGACAGCGAGGGGTTCGTTGTCAGCGGCCATGGCAGAAGTCGCGACGAGGGTGAGAAACAGGCTGATCAACGATTTCATGCTGGCGTGCTCCGGGTGGGTTTCGATGCCTTGAGTCTAGTCTTCGCCACCCGCGGATAAAGGGGCCAGCGGCTGATGCAGCCTTACGGAAAATGTAATAGTCATCGCCCGAGGGGGGGTTATGGATTTGCTTAACAACTTGCGCGTGTTCATCCGTGTGGTGGACTGCGCCAGTTTCACCGCGGCGGCCGACACGCTGGATCTGTCGACGGCGCAGGTGTCCCGATTGGTCGCGGATCTGGAGGGACATCTTCAGGCGCGCCTGCTGCAACGCACCACGCGACGCTTGAGCCTGACCGAAGCCGGGGAGCGATTCCTGCTGCGCAGCCGGCAGATCGTCGAGGAAATGGACGAGGCGACGGCCGAGGCCCGGGGCGCTCATATCAATCCGGCCGGACGCCTTCGTGTGCACTGCATGACCGGCCTGGGCGTGCTGATCACGCCATTGATCGCCCGCTACGGTGAGCTTTATCCCGATGTAGTGTTCGAACTGACCTTGTCCCAGCGCAACCCCGATCCGCTGGAGGAGGGGCACGACGTGGTGATCTCCATTGCCCCCGAACTGGCCGATTCGCAGTTGGTCGCCCAAGCTGTCGGGCAGATCTACAGCGTACCCTGCGCGTCCTCGGACTACTTGCGCCGCAGGGGGATTGCCCGGCACCCGCTGGAGCTCAACGAGCATCAGTGCCTGCGCATGCTCGACCCCTTGTATGGCGATCAATGGGTATTTCAGGACGACCATGGCGAACATGTCGTCAGTCCCGCCAAGACCTTTCAGTGCAATGTCGCCGAGTCCATGGTCAAGGCGTCGGAGGCCGGCATGGGCATCAGCCTGCTGCCGTTTTTCACGGCGACGCGGCCCTTGAGCGATGGCACCTTGTTGCGCTTGCTGCCGGACTATCGCCCGCGTCAGCGCAATGTGTATGCGTTGTATCCATCGCGACGCTTTCTCGATGCCAAGGTCCGGACGTGGGTGGACTTTCTCAAGGCCGAGTTGCCCAGGTTGTTCGCGGAGCATGAATCGGTGATAAACGATCCACGGCATTGGGCGTGAGGTCGAAGCGCGGGCAACGGGCGGTGTAGACTGAGGGTCCGTTACTCTTTCGGCAGCCAAGGGAGTGTGCCCCGCCATGATCGGCGCCGAGTTATTGTCACCCGAAACCCTCACGGTGGGGTGGCTGATCTATGTGCCGGTGCTGATATGGGCCGTTGCGCGAGTGTCCTGGGTCGAGCTGTTCAGCGACAGCCGTCGCCAGCACTTGCTGTTCGGCACGGTGTTCGCACTGTTCGCGCTGTGGCTGGTGCGGCGCGATTTCGATACCGGCGTGTCCTATCACTTCATCGGCATGACGGCGGTGACGCTGTTGCTCGACTGGCCGCTGGCAATCGTCGGCGCACTGGTGGCGCAGGCAGGCCTGGTGTTGCTGGGCCGGCAGGACCTGATGGCCATGGGGGTCAATGGCAGCCTGTTCATTTTGTTGCCGGTGTTGATCACCGAATGCTGTGCGATTCTGGTGGAGCGTGCGCAGCCACGAAATCCCTTCGTGTACATCTTCGTTTCCGGTTTTTTCGCCGCAGCCCTTACCGCGTTGCTGTGCCTGGTGCTATCGCTGACATTGTTGTGGTACGACGAGCGTTTTGCCATGCCTTACTGGCTCGAAGACTTTATCGGCTACCTATGGCTGCTCATTTTTCCCGAGGCGTTCATCAACGGCATGGTGGTCAGCGCGTTGGTGGTATTCAGCCCCGAGTGGCTCGAGACCTTTAACCGCACGCGGTATCTGTCGGCGCCCTGGAAGGACGACGACCCCAAGTCTTGATGCCTTTCAAGCCTGCCGTGTCAGTCGATCAACTGATCGATCAGAACCACATTGGAATAGATCAGGCAGCCATCGCTTGCGCGGTGTCCGACCAGATGGAACTGCCCACGTTCGTAGTGCAAATACACGCGCATCTGGCAGTCGGACAAGGGGCCGTACCCCTCTGGCAAGACCAGGTTCAATGTGTCCATGTCGACATCAACCATGACTTCTTTTAACCCAGGGTTCTTCTGCAAGCGTTCTTCCGCTTCCTCCAGCCGCAAGTGGAGGGGGCCGTCGACGTAAAAATGGATCTCGCCTATCGGTTCCGATGGTTGGTCGGGGATGGGTTTGCACCTGCCTTCGAGCGTCAGGTTACTCATGACGAAACCTCCATCGGGGGGATGCTGGCCTGCCATTGAGTATAGCCGTCAACCGGGTCTCGCTTGCCGACCTATACTTTTTACTGGCTTTGCCACCTGCGGTGGTAGTTGCCGGCCCAGCCTGGACGTCAATGGCAATGCTTGCGCATACCAATGAGCAACAGGAACAGGATGAAGAGAAATGGCGATAGCAATTGTCTTGATTCTAATCGTTATTGCCTCAGTGCTCTTTCATGTACTAGCGCCTTGGCATGCGGCACCGCCCGCTTCCAATTGGGGATCAATAGACACCACACTGTTCATTACCCTGATCATCAGCGGAATATTTTTCATCGCCATTACGTTGTTCATGGCCGTCGCCGTGATGCGTTATCGGCATAAGGAAGGTGCCAGGGCGCACTACCAGCCAGAAAGTAAAAGGCTGGAGTTCTGGTTGATTGTGGTGACCTCGATAGGTATTGCCGCGATGCTGGCGCCGGGCCTGGTTGTCTACAATGACTTCATCCGGGTGCCGAAAGAGGCTTATGAGCTTGAAGTCGTTGCCCAGCAGTGGCAATGGGCCTTTCGTTTACCCGGCCAGGACGGGAAACTGGGCAAGTCGGATATCAAGTTTGTCGATGCCGCCAATCCTCTCGGTGTTGATCCCAAGGATCCTGCCGGGCAAGACGATGTGCTGATAAAAAACAATGAAATCCGACTGCCACTGGACCGGCCGGTGAAAGTGTTACTGCGTTCCAAAGATGTATTGCACAATTTCTATATACCGCAAATTCGCAGCAAGATGGATATGGTGCCAGGCATGGTGTCTTATTTCTGGTTTACGCCCACTAAAACCGGGAAATACGAAGTTCTTTGCGCCGAGTTTTGTGGCGTAGGCCATTACAACATGCGTGGCCAGATGATCGTGGAAGAGCAGGGGGCCTTCGATCAATGGCTGAGCGGCCAGCCGACCTTTGCGCAGACATTGGCGAGCGCTGCCAAACCCGGTCAGGACAGCGTGCTGGAAAAGGGTCGCCAGTTGGTCGAGCAATACGGCTGCAGCGCCTGCCATAGCCAGGATGGCAGTGCCCGTCTGGGCCCGGGATGGAAGGGACTGTACGGTCGCACTGAACAATTTGCCGATGGCACCAGTGCGCAGGTCGATGAGGCCTACCTGAAGGAGTCGATCCTCAAGCCGCAGGCCCGTCTGGTACAGGGCTACCCGCCGGTGATGGTGGCCTATACTCTCAATGACGATGAAATGGCTGCTGTCATTGCCCTGATCAAATCTCTGGGCGTTGCGCCGCAAGCGTCGGGTCCAGGCGAGGACCTGGTGGCGCAGGGACAACAGCTGGCCCAATCGCTCGGTTGCCTGGCCTGCCACAGTGTCGATGGCAACAAGGGCGTCGGCCCCACCTGGCAGGGCCTGTATGGCTCGACAGTCACCCTGGCCGACGGTACGAGTGTAAAGGCCGATGAGGGTTATCTGAAAGATTCCGTTCTTGATCCGGGTGGCAAAATCGTCAAGGGCTATGCAGCCGTCATGCCGGCCTTGAAGCCGAGCGACAAGGACCTGGACGCGCTGATTGCCTTTATGAAATCCAAAGCCAGTGCCGACGCCGACGCGAGCAAGGCGCCGCCAGGGAAGTAACCGTAAGCAGCCAGGAATGCACCGAAACTTCGACAGGAGGATGACGTGATGGCCTATGCGGAGCAAGCCGAAACAGAAGCACTGCACGAACCCAGGAGCTTTCTGACCAAATACATCTGGAGTCAGGACCACAAGGTCATCGCCATTCAATATTCCTTGACGGCATTGTTCGTGGGGCTTGTCGCCGTGGTGTTGTCCGGTTTGATGCGCATGCAGATAGGCTTTCCTGGCAGTCTGGCGTTCATGGATGCCAGCACTTACTACCAGGCGATGACCATGCACGGCATGATCATGGTCATCTACTTGCTCACAGCGTTGTTCCTAGGGGGCTTCGGCAACTATCTGATCCCGTTGATGGTGGGGGCCCGCGACATGGTCTTCCCCTATGTCAACATGCTCAGTTATTGGTTCTACCTGCTGGCGGTCGTGGTGTTGCTGGCCAGCTTCTTTGTCCCTGGGGGGCCCACCGGTTCGGGTTGGACGCTTTATCCACCACAATCGATCAGTCAGGGCACACCGGGAGTCGAGTGGGGCATCGTGCTGATGCTCGTTTCACTGGCGATTTTCATTGTCGCCGCCACCATGGGCGGGTTGAACTACGTCACCACGGTGTTGCAGGCGCGTACGCACGGCATGACCTTGTTTCGCATGCCGCTCTCTGTATGGGGAATCTTCATGGCCTCGATCATGGCCTTGCTGGCTTTCCCGGCGTTGTTCGTCAGTGCGGTCATGATGCTGTTCGACAAGCTGTTGGGCACCAGTTTCTTCATGCCGGCGATGATCTCGCTGGGGCAGCAGCTCGATCACCAGGGTGGCAGCCCGATACTGTTCCAGCACCTGTTCTGGTTCTTCGGTCACCCGGAGGTCTACATCGTTGCGCTCCCTGCGTTCGGCCTGGTTTCCGACCTGATCAGCACTCACGCGCGTAAAAACATCTTCGGCTACCGAATGATGGTGTGGGCCATTATTGCGATTGGCGTACTCAGCTTTGTGGTCTGGGCGCACCATATGTATGTCAGCGGAATGAACCCTTACTTTGGCTTTTTCTTCGCCGTCACCACCCTGATAATCGCCGTGCCGACCGCTCTGAAAGTCTACAACTGGATCCTGACCCTGTGGCGGGGCGACATCCATCTGACCGTGCCGATGCTGTTTGCCCTGGCCTTTATCGTCACCTTCCTGGTGGGCGGTCTGACCGGGTTGTTTCTCGGCAATGTGATTGTGGATATTCCGCTCTCGGACACCTATTTCGTCGTCGCCCATTTTCATATGGTCATGGGGGTCGCACCGGTACTGGTGGTGTTCGGCGGCATTTATCATTGGTTCCCGAAAGTTACCGGGCGCCTGTTGAACGATACCCTGGGCAAGTTGCACTTCTGGATTACCTTTCTGGGCACCTACGCCATCTTCTTCCCCATGCACTACCTGGGTTTCCAGGGCATGCCTCGCCGTTATTACGCCTATGAAAACTACGCGTTCATTCCTCAATCGGCGCAGGAGTTGAATGCCTTCATTACGGTGGTCGCATTGATCGTCGGCGTTTCCCAGCTGCTGTTCCTGTTCAACCTGGCCTGGAGTGCTTTCAAAGGCAAACCCGCAGGCGGTAACCCTTGGGGTGCGGCCAGCCTGGAATGGCAAACGCCGAATACCCCGCCGATTCACGGTAACTGGGGAGAGAAGCTGCCCGTCGTGCATCGCTGGGCCTATGACTACAGCGTGCCGGGGATAGATCAGGATTTCGTTGCGCAAACGGTCTCCGCCGAGGAGTTGGAGCAGATGCGGCAACGCAGTGCCAGCACCCCAATAGCGGACGTCAAATCATGAACAGGCTGCTATTGAGGAACGCTGATGACGCTGACCCCGGCGGCAGTTGGAATCGCGATCCTGAAGGTATACGGTCCGCCGAAGGTGCCGGTCGAAACCAGATCGCCAAAACAGGCCTGCGCCTGTTTCTGGCCGTGGTCAGCTCGTTATTCCTGCTCTTCCTGATTGCCTTTATCGCCCGCTCACAAATGGCTGACTGGCTGCCCCTGACAGAGCCCTTGGCGCCACTGGCCAATCCCTGGCAACTCTGGATGAATTCGGCTTTTCTGGTAATGAGCAGCGTCGCATTGCAGTGGTCGCGAATGTCGGCCCGACAGGCTCGGCTGGACGCAACGGTGATCGGTTTTGTATTGGGCGGCGTATTTGCCATTGCCTTCCTGGTGGGGCAACTCTGGGTCTGGCAGCAGTTTGTCGCCTGGGGCTACTTTGTCGCCAGCAATCCGGCCAACAGTTTCTTCTACCTGTTGACCGGAATGCACGGGCTCCACCTGCTGGGTGGCCTGGTAGCCTGGGCCATGGTCGTCGCTCAATTCCTGCGCCGCGTTCCGTTGAGGCGACTTCGCGCCAGCGTAGAGCTCTGCGCCATTTATTGGCATTACTTGCTGGGGCTGTGGTTCGTGCTGTTCGCGCTGCTGGTCAGCACGCCGCAGACCTATGAAGCCATCGCCAGACTTTGCGGCCTGAGGTGAAAGCCATGGCATCGCACCCACAAGTTCCGGCTGAGTCCGGCTCCTCCAATCCGACCGTCTCGCCGCCTGCCTCGGGATGGCAGGGCATCGCCAGCGACTGGTCCTCGGACCGGGAGGCATTCAAGCAGGTGCCTTGGGGCAAGGCGATGATGTGGATATTCCTGCTCAGCGACACGTTTATATTCACCTGTTTCTTGACCGGCTACATGTCGGTACGCATGACCGTCACCACCGCCTGGCCGAACCCCAGTGAAGTATTCGCACTGACGATTGCCGGTAAAGAGATCCCGCTCATTCTGATCGCCATCATGACCTTTGTGCTGATCAGTAGCAGCGGCACCATGGCCATGGCCGTCAATTACGCCTATCGGCGTGATCGCGCGAAAACCACTGCCCTGATGCTGGCTACCGCTGCCTTGGGAGTGACCTTCGTCGGCATGCAGGCATTTGAATGGAGCAAGCTCATCGCAGAGGGCGTGCGCCCCTGGGGCAACCCCATGGGGGCGGCGCAATTCGGTGCCAGCTTTTTCATGATTACCGGGTTCCACGGGCTGCATGTGTCAATCGGCGCCCTCTACCTCAGCATTGTGGCGATGAAAGTGTTGCGGGGCGATTATGAGCGTTCCGGCAACTATCAGAATGTCGAGATAGCCGGGCTTTATTGGCACTTCGTGGATTTGGTGTGGGTGTTTATTTTTGCTTTCTTCTATTTATGGTAGAGGAGCACGGATGATGGCGCATGTTCAAGGTCAGCAACATCCAATCAGTTTGTATCTCAAGATCTGGGGGCTGTTATTCGTCCTTAGCACCCTGTCGTATCTTGTCGATTACTTCCACTTCCACGGCTACCTGAGATGGTCGCTGATTATCACGTTCATGTTGCTCAAGGCCGGCTTGATTGTTTCCATCTTCATGCATATGGCCTGGGAACGGTTGGCCATGGTCTACGCCATATTGGTACCCCCCCTGTGCTTGCTGGTACTCGTCGGACTGATGGCCACCGAGGCAGACTATGTGTTCCTCAGCCGGGTCATTTTCTTCGGCCAATAAGCAGCCTTCGGATGGCCCTCAGCCTGCGGGCGCTAACCCGATATCACTCGCTTGAACTGATGCCATTTGTGTTGCCAGGCGACTGTCCAGTGGGGGGCTGCCGCTCCCGTCCCGGCGATCTCCAGCATTGGATGATGTCCGATTACCTGATCCAGCAGGGATTCCTGATTCGGTTCAACATCCACGAAGAAGATGTGTTTGCCCTCCTGTACCGCCTGCTTGTAATTGCGGAAGTGGGTATTGGGCACCTGGAACCCGAAAAAACCGCCTTCCCAGATGCAGAAGCCCAGGACCACGATGGCAAGGAAGATGAAGGGCATCCAGCCGACGGCGGATTCGGTCCAGCCCATCCAATAGGCGCCGCCCAGCACCAGCGCGGCGAGGGGCACGCCGATCACTGCACCAATCTCGCCAGAGTGAACGGCATCCTGCTCCATCAACGAGCTGATCTCGTGGAGATGATGCTGTTCAACTTCAGCAACCTTTTGACTGAGCACATGGATCTGTTCGGAGTTGATGCCGCTGGCTTCCAGTTCATCTTCAACGGCTTCAAGATCGTCGAGATTGTCACTGATGTAATAGTGTCGATTCATGCCACACCTCCCATCTCGTGTTTGCTCCAGACCTCCTCTGTCCAATAGCCGATAACCGAGACTTTGCCGTCGGTATAGATACCCGTGGGGAACATTGCACATTTCATGCAATTCGAAGGAAGTATAGCATCCGCTAGCATGCGCAATTTTAGGTGTCAAGGCCTGGGGCTGGCGTCAGGGCCTGGCTCGCCTTCGCGCTCTGGCACAAGCCGGGCCCTCGATGATCGGTATCAGTGACGCGGGTCGAAATCGCCGCTGAACAATTCGTCCTCGGCATCCGGGGCCACGGGAATCTTGTGCTCTTCCGATGCCCAGGCGCCCAGGTCGATCAGCTTGCAGCGATCAGAACAGAATGGCCGGAATGTGCTCTCGGCTGTCCATTCGACGGGGGCACCACAGGTTGGGCATTCGACGGTTGGGATCTGGCTCATGACTGGCCTCCACGCAAAGTAAGGTAAAAGTGATGCAGGCGTTCGACCTCGCTGTGCAGCCAGGCGAGGTCGCGGTCGTTGACCACCACGTCGTCGGCATGGCTTATGCGATCCTGACGGCTGGATTGGGCCTTGAGGATCGCCTGGACCTGCTGTTCGCTGGTCTGGTCACGCTGCAGGGTGCGTTCGATCTGCAACTGTTCGGGGGCATCGATCACCAGCACTCGCTGGGTCATGGCGTACTGGCCGGACTCGATCAGCAGCGGTGAAACCAGGATCGCGTAAGGTGATTTTGCCAGCGCCAGGTGATGAGCAATCTCCTGGGCGATCAGCGGATGCAACAAGGCTTCGAGCCAGAGACGTTGCTCGGGTACTTCGAAGATCAATTTGCGCAACGCGGCACGGTCCAGCTGCCCGTCGGCCAGCAACACGCCGGGACCGAAGTGTTCGGCAATCTTCGCCAGCGCCGGCCGACCGGGTTCCACCACCCAGCGAGCGGCATGATCGGCATCGACCGCATGCACGCCCAGGTCGATGAAGTGTTGGGCCGCGGCGCTTTTGCCGCTGCCGATGCCGCCGGTCAAGCCGAGAATCCAGGGTTTTTCCACAGGGGTATTCATTTCAGACCGACAAACTGCCAATAGAAGTCGGTTATTTGACCACCCCAGAGCAAGGCAATCCAGCCGGCAATGGCCAGATAGGGGCCGAAAGGGATTGGCGTCGAGGCCTGGGCCTTGCGCAGGCGCAGGTAAATCACACCGATGAGCGCGCCCACCAGCGATGACAAGACGATGGTCAGCGGCAGGATCTGCCAACCGCCCCAGGCGCCAAACATCGCCAGCAGCTTGAAATCGCCGTGACCCATGCCGTCCTTGCCGGTGGCCAGCTTGAACAGCCAGAACACCGTCCACAGCGCCATGTAGCCGGCAATGGCGCCCCACAACGCCTCTGGCAATGGCACGAACAGATCGAGGCTGTTGACGATCAGCCCCAGCCACATCAGTGGCAGTACCAGTACGTCAGGCAGCAGTTGATGTTCGGCGTCGATCAGGCTCATGGCCAGCAAGCCCCAGGTCAGGAGCATCGCCATGCCGGCTTGCCAGCCGAAACCGAAGTGCCAGGCAATGAAGGCCGACAGCAGGGCGCAGGCCAGTTCGGTCAGCGGATAGCGCTTGCTGATCGGTGCAGCGCAGGCCGCACAGCGCCCACGCAGGAACAGGAAACTGAACAGCGGAACGTTTTCCCTGGCACGAATCCGGTGACCGCAATGCGGACATTGGGAGTGGGGCAGCATCAGATTGTAGGTCGGCAACGGCGTTTCCCCGGGCAACCCGAGAATCTCGTGGGCCTGCACACGCCACTCGCGCTCGAGCATTTTCGGCAGCCGCCATACCAGTACATTGAGGAAACTGCCCACCAGCAGGCCAGCCACCCCGGCGATGACGACGAAAGCCAGTGGGAAGTGGGTCAGAATTTCGTTGAGGGGCATGTCAGATCGCTGAGCCGAGTTGGAAGATGGGCAGGTACATCGCGACCACCAGGCCGCCGACAATAACACCCAGCACCACCATGATGAACGGCTCCATCAGGCTGGTGAGGTTGTCGACCATATTGTCGACTTCATCCTCGTAAAAGCCGGCCACCTTGTCGAGCATGTCGTCGAGTGCGCCAGACTCCTCGCCAATGGCGGTCATCTGCACGGCCATGTTGGGAAAAATACCGGATGTGCGCATGGAGAAATTCAGCTGCATGCCCGTCGCAACGTCCTGCCGGATACGCAACACCGCGCGCTTGAACACAATGTTGCCGGTGGCGCCGGCCACCGATTCCAGGGCTTCGACCAGCGGCACCCCGGCGGCAAAGGTGGTCGAGAGCGTGCGGGCGAAACGGGCCACGGCGGATTTGTACATCAGCGTACCTATCAGCGGCAGTTTCAGCAGCCAGGCGTCCATGCGGTCGCGAAAAGCCTGTGAGGTTTTCAGTGCGTGGCGCACAGCGAAAGCGCCCGCGATCAATGCGCCCAGCAGCATCCACCACCAGGCTTGCATGAATTGCGACAGGCCGATGACCATCAGGGTGAAGGGAGGCAGTTCAGCGCCAAAGCCCTTGAAGACGGATTCGAATTGCGGCACCACCTTGACCAGCAGGATACCGGTCACGATGATGGCGACGCACACGACGATCAGCGGATAGGTCATGGCTTTCTTGATTTTCGCCTTGAGACGTTCGCTTTTTTCCTTGTAGGTCGCCACCCGTTCCAGCAGGGTATCCAGCGCGCCGGCCTGTTCCCCGGCATCCACCAGGTTGCAGTACAACTCATCGAAGTATTGCGGTTTTTTGCGCAGGGCCGCGGCGAAGCTGTTGCCTGCCGCCACTTCCTGTTTCACCTCATCGATCAGCTTGCCCATGGCCGGGTTATCGAAGCCTTCGGCGATGATGTCGAATGACTGCAGCAACGGCACCCCGGCTTTCATCATGGTCGCCATTTGCCGGGTGAAGAGGGCAATGTCCTGGGCCTTGATGCGCTTGCCCAGATTGAAGATCGACGTGGTTTTCCTGCGCACCTTGCCGGGGTTGATGCCTTGCTTGCGCAATTGCGCCTTGATCAGCGCCGGGTTCTGGCCACTCAACTCGCCCGTCACCCTGGTGCCTTTCCTGTCTGTGCCTTCCCAGGCGTACACGCTGGTTCTCGCTGCCTTGACTGCCATGTTCAGTCCTTGGTGACCCGGTTGATTTCTGCAAGGCTGGTAATGCCCTGCATGGCTTTGAGCAAGCCTGAGGTGCGCAGGTCGTTGAAGCCGTCCCTGCGCATCTGGTCATCGATTTGCAGTGCGTTGCCCTCGGCCATGATCAGCCGCTGCAGCTCCGGTGTGTTCTTCACCACTTCATAGATTCCCACTCGCCCCTTATATCCGCCGTTGCAGTGATCGCAGCCGACCGGCTCATAGATCGTGAATGTGCCGATGCGTTCCTCGGGAAAACCTTCCTTTAGTAATGTTTCGCGGGGGATCTCCAGGGGTGTGCGGCAATGGCTGCAGAGCTTGCGCGCCAGGCGCTGGGCAATGATCAGGCTGACGGAGGTGGCGATGTTGAAACCCTGGATGCCCATGTTGTGCAGGCGGGTCAGGGTTTGCGCGGCGCTGTTGGTGTGCAGGGTCGACAGCACCAGGTGCCCGGTCTGGGCGGCCTTGATGGCGATTTCGGCGGTTTCGAGGTCGCGGATTTCGCCCACCATGATGACGTCCGGGTCCTGGCGCAGGAACGAACGTAGCGCCTGGGCGAAGTCCATGCCCTGTTTCGGATTGACGTTGACCTGGTTGATGCCTTCCAGGTTGATCTCCACCGGGTCTTCGGCGGTCGAGATATTGATGTCCACGGTGTTGAGGATGTTCAGCCCGGTGTACAGCGAAACGGTCTTGCCCGAGCCGGTGGGGCCGGTGACCAGGATCATCCCCTGTGGCTGCCTGAGCGCAGCCATGTACAGGTCTTTCTGGTCGGGTTCATAGCCCAGGGCGTCAATGCCCATCCGGGCGCTGGTGGGGTCGAGAATCCGCAGCACCACTTTCTCGCCCCACAGCGTCGGCAGGGTGTTGACCCGCAAGTCGATGGATTTACTCTTTGACAGGCGCAGCTTGATTCGCCCGTCCTGGGGCTTGCGGCGCTCGGAGATGTCCAGGCTGGCCATGACCTTGAGCCGCGCGGCAATGCGATTGGCCAACTGGATGGGTGGCTTGGCCACCTCACGCAACATGCCGTCGGTGCGCATCCGCACCCGGTAGGTTTTTTCGTAAGGCTCGAAGTGCAGGTCGGAGGAATCGCTCCTGATCGCGTCGAGCAACATTTTGTGAACGAAACGCACCACCGGCGCGTCATCGGCTTCCTGGCCGACCGTTGCGTCCTGCCTGTCTTCGTTTGCTTCGATGTCTACGCCATTGAAGTCGACATCGGCCATTTCCTCGAGCCCCGTGGCCTGGGTGTCGAAGAATTTCTCGATAGCGTCGCTGAGCTTGTCTTCTTCGACCAGGATGGCTTCGGTGCTCAACCCTGTACTGAACTGGATGTCGTTGATGGCCTGGTGATTGGTCGGGTCGGAAACCCCCACGAACAATTTGTTGCCGCGGCGCCAGAGGGGCAGGGCGTGGTGCTTGCGTACCAGTTTCTCGCTGACCAGGCCTTTGGGCTGGGTGTCCTTGTCCAGGCAATGAAGGTCCAGCAAGGCCATGCCGAAATGCTCGGAGGCGATCTCTGCTACCTGACGGCTATTGACCAGTTTTTTTT
>Ga0079985_1160541_pt1 | contig 17001 bp, 15 predicted proteins | sample Hof3ISUMetaT_11_FD_73497 | JGI IMG/M metagenome (GOLD analysis project Ga0079985, IMG submission 73497) | Enriched soil aggregate microbial communities from Iowa State university to study microbial drivers of carbon cycling -... | ecosystem: Environmental > Terrestrial > Soil > Agricultural land... | reverse complement strand
GAAAAACTGCCTTCAAGGAGTGCGCCATGACGACGGCTGCCGAAATCCAACATCTGCAAGAACACGGCCTTTACTCGGGTGCCGACGAGCATGACGCCTGCGGCGTCGGCTTCGTGGCCCACATCAAGGGCGACAAGAGCCACAACATCGTCCAGCAGGCGCTGAAGATCCTTGAAAACCTGGACCACCGCGGCGCGGTGGGCGCCGACAAGCTCATGGGCGACGGCGCCGGCATCCTGATCCAGCTGCCCGACGCGCTCTATCGCGACGAAATGGCCAAGCAGGGCGTGGCGCTGCCGCCCCAGGGCGAATACGGCGTGGGCATGATCTTCCTGCCCAAGGAGCATGCCTCGCGCCTGGCCTGCGAACAGGAAATGGAACGCGCCATCAAGGCCGAAGGCCAGGTGCTGCTCGGCTGGCGCGACGTGCCGGTGAACCGCGAGATGCCCATGTCGCCTGCCGTGCGCGAGAAGGAGCCGATCCTGCGCCAGGTCTTCATCGGCCGCGGCACCGACGTGATCGTGCAGGACGCGCTCGAGCGCAAGCTCTACGTCATCCGCAAGACCGCCAGCGCCAACATCCAGCGCCTGAAGCTCAAGCACAGCAAGGAATACTACGTTCCCTCGATGTCCAGCCGCACCGTGGTCTACAAGGGCCTGCTGCTGGCCGACCAGGTGGGCGCCTACTACCTCGACCTGCAGGACAAGCGCTGCGTCTCGGCCCTGGGCCTGGTGCACCAGCGCTTCTCCACCAACACCTTCCCCGAGTGGCCGCTGGCCCACCCGTACCGCTATGTCGCCCACAACGGCGAAATCAACACGGTCAAGGGCAACTACAACTGGATGAAGGCGCGCGAAGGCGTGATGAGCTCGCCGGTGCTGGGCCCCGACCTGGCCAAGCTGTATCCGATCAGCTTCGCCGACCAGTCGGACACCGCCACCTTCGACAACTGCCTCGAGCTGCTGACGATGGCCGGCTACCCCATCAGCCAGGCCGTGATGATGATGATCCCCGAGCCGTGGGAGCAGCACACCACCATGGACACGCGCCGCCGCGCGTTCTACGAGTACCACGCCGCCATGCTCGAGCCGTGGGACGGCCCGGCGTCCATCGTGTTCACCGACGGCCGCCAGATCGGCGCCACGCTGGACCGCAACGGCCTGCGTCCGTCGCGCTACTGCGTCACCGACGACGACCTGGTCATCATGGCCTCCGAGTCGGGCGTGCTGCCCGTGCCCGAGCACAAGATCGTGCGCAAGTGGCGCCTGCAGCCGGGCAAGATGTTCCTGATCGACCTCGAGCAGGGCCGCATGATCGACGACGAGGAGGTCAAGGCGACGCTGGCCAACAGCAAGCCCTACAAGCAGTGGATCGAGAACCTGCGCATCAAGCTCGACAGCGTGCAGGCCGAGGCCACCGAAGCGCCGCAGTCCGACGTCAAGCTGCTCGACCTGCAGCAGGCCTTCGGCTACACGCAGGAAGACATCAAGTTCCTGATGAGCCCCATGGCGCAGGCCGGCGAAGAAGGCATCGGCTCGATGGGCAACGACAGCCCGCTGGCGGTGCTCTCCAGCAAGAACAAGCCGCTGTTCAACTACTTCAAGCAGCTGTTCGCGCAGGTGACCAACCCGCCGATCGACCCGATCCGCGAGGCGATCGTCATGTCGCTGGTGTCTTTCGTGGGCCCGAAGCCCAACCTGCTGGACATCAACCAGGTCAACCCGCCGATGCGGCTGGAACTGGCCCAGCCGATCCTGGACTTCGCCGACATGGCCAAGATCCGCGACATCGGCAAGTACACCCAGGGCAAGTTCAAGAGCTACACGCTCGACATCACCTACCCGCTGTCGTGGGGCGACGAAGGCGTCGAAGCCAAGCTGGCGTCGCTGTGCGCCGAGGCGGTCGACGCCATCAAGGGCGGCCACAACATCCTGATCGTCAGCGACCGCGGCGTGAGCGCCACCCAGGTGGCCATTCCGGCGCTGCTGGCCCTGTCGGCGGTGCACCAGTTCCTGGTGCGCGAAGGCCTGCGCACCACCGCCGGCCTGGTGGTCGAAACCGGCTCGGCGCGCGAGGTGCACCACTTCGGCGTGCTGGCCGGCTACGGTGCCGAGGCGGTGCATCCGTACCTGGCCATGGAAACCCTGGCCGCCATGCACGAAGACCTGCCCGGCGACCTGAGCGCCGAGAAGGCCATCTACAACTACGTGAAGGCGATCGGCAAGGGCCTGTCCAAGATCATGTCCAAGATGGGCGTGTCGACCTACATGAGCTACTGCGGCGCCCAGCTGTTCGAGGCCATCGGCCTGAACAACGAGACGGTGGGCAAGTACTTCACCGGCACCGCCAGCCGGGTGGAAGGCATCGGCGTGTTCGAGATCGCGCAGGAAGCCATCCGCATGCACAAGGCGGCCTTCGGCGACGACCCGGTGCTGTCCAACATGCTCGATGCGGGCGGCGAATACGCCTGGCGCACCCGCGGCGAAGAGCACATGTGGACGCCCGACGCCATCGCCAAGCTGCAACACAGCACGCGCGCCAACAACTTCGGCACCTACAAGGAATACGCGCAGATCATCAACGACCAGAGCCGCCGCCACCTGACGCTGCGCGGCCTGTTCGAGTTCAAGTTCGATCCGGCCAAGGCCATCGCGGTGGACGAGGTCGAGCCGGCCGCCGAGATCGTCAAGCGCTTCGCCACCGGCGCCATGTCGCTGGGCTCCATCAGCACCGAGGCGCATTCCACCCTGGCCATCGCCATGAACCGCATCGGCGGCAAGAGCAACACGGGCGAGGGCGGCGAAGACCCGATGCGCTACCGCAACGAGCTCAAGGGCATTCCGATCAAGCAGGGCGACACGCTCAAGAGCGTGATCGGCGCCGACAACGTCGAGGTCGACCTGCCGCTGCAGGACGGCGATTCGCTGCGCTCGCGCATCAAGCAGGTGGCCTCGGGCCGCTTCGGCGTCACCGCCGAGTACCTGTCGTCGGCCGACCAGATCCAGATCAAGATGGCCCAGGGCGCCAAGCCGGGCGAGGGCGGCCAGCTGCCCGGCGGCAAGGTGAGCAACTACATCGGCTTGCTGCGCTACTCGGTGCCTGGCGTGGGCCTGATCAGCCCGCCGCCGCACCACGACATCTATTCCATCGAGGATCTGGCGCAGCTCATCCACGACCTGAAGAACGTCGCGCCGCACTCGTCCATCAGCGTGAAGCTGGTCAGCGAGGTGGGCGTGGGCACCATCGCCGCGGGCGTGGCCAAGTGCAAGAGCGACCACGTGGTGATCGCCGGCCACGATGGCGGCACGGGCGCATCGCCCTGGTCGTCCATCAAGCATGCCGGCAGCCCGTGGGAGATCGGCCTGGCCGAAACGCAGCAGACGCTGGTGCTCAACCGCCTGCGCGGCCGCATCCGGGTGCAGGCCGACGGCCAGATGAAGACCGGCCGCGACGTCGCCATCGGCGCGCTGCTGGGCGCCGACGAATTCGGCTTCGCCACCGCGCCGCTGGTGGTCGAGGGCTGCATCATGATGCGCAAGTGCCACCTGAACACCTGCCCGGTGGGCGTGGCCACGCAAGACCCGGTGCTGCGCAAGAAGTTCTCGGGCAAGCCCGAGCACGTGGTGAACTACTTCTTCTTCGTCGCCGAGGAAGTTCGCCAGATCATGGCGCAGCTGGGCATCCGCAAGTTCGACGACCTCATCGGCCGCTCCGACCTGCTGGACATGCGCAAGGGCATCGAGCACTGGAAGGCACGCGGCCTGGACTTCGGCCGCCTGTTCGCCCAGCCGCGGGTGCCGGCCGACGTGCCGCGCTTCCATGTCGATGCCCAGGACCACGGCCTGGAAAAGAGCCTGGACGTCCGGCTCATCGAGAAGTCGCGCCCGGCCATCGACAAGGGCGAGAAGGTGCAGTTCATGGAGGTGGCGCGCAACGTCAACCGCTCGGTGGGCGCCATGCTCTCGGGCGCGCTGACCAAGGTGCATCCGCAGGGCCTGCCCGACGACTCGATCCGCATCCAGCTGGAAGGCACGGGCGGCCAGTCGTTCGGCGCGTTCCTGCAGCGCGGCATCACGCTCTACCTGATCGGCGACGCCAACGACTACACCGGCAAGGGCCTGTCGGGCGGCCGCGTGGTGGTGCGCCCCAGCCTCGAGTTCCGCGGCGAAGCCGCCCGCAACATCATCGTGGGCAACACGGCGCTGTACGGCGCCACCACGGGCGAGGCCTTCCTGTGCGGCGTGGCCGGCGAGCGCTTCGCGGTGCGCCTGTCGGGTGCCACCGCGGTGGTCGAAGGCACCGGCGACCACGGCTGCGAATACATGACCGGCGGCACGGTCGCGGTGCTGGGCAAGACCGGCCGCAACTTCGCCGCCGGCATGAGCGGCGGGGTGGCATTTGTCTACGACGAGGACGGCGAATTCGCCTCCCGCTGCAACATGGCCATGGTCTCGCTCGACAAGGTGCTCACCTCGGCCGAGCAGGCCGCCAGCGTCAAGCGCGGCCTGTGGCACGGCGGCCAGACCGACGAGGCGCTGCTGCGCAAGCTGCTGGAAGACCACCACCGCTGGACCGGCAGCAAGCGCGCACGCGAGCTGCTCGACCACTGGGCCACCGCGCGCACCCGCTTCGTGAAGGTGTTCCCCAACGAGTACAAGCGCGCGCTGTCCGAAATGCACGACCGCGAAGTCGAGGCCAGCAGCGCCGGCAACAACGCGCACGTGGGCCTGGAGCCGCACGCCACCCGCGCGCCGGCCAAGGTCTGAGCCGCGACGACGACCAGCACATAGAAATACAAGGAAAGCACGATGGGAAAGATCACCGGCTTCATGGAGCATGAGCGCATCGAAGAGGGCTACAAGCCCGTGCAGGAGCGCGTCAAGCACTACAAGGAATTCGTCGTCGGCCTGGACGCGGCGCAGGCCAAGATCCAGGGCGCGCGCTGCATGGACTGCGGCACGCCCTTCTGCAACAGCGGCTGCCCGGTCAACAACATCATTCCGGACTTCAACGACCTGGTGTACCGCAGCGACTGGCAAAGCGCCTTTGCGGTGCTCGACTCGACCAACAACTTCCCGGAGTTCACCGGCCGCATCTGCCCCGCGCCCTGCGAGGCGGCCTGCGTGCTGAACGTGAACGACGATGCGGTGGGCATCAAGTCGCTCGAGCACGCCATCATCGACCGCGCCTGGGACGAGGGCTGGGTGGCGCCGCGCGTCGCCCGCCACAAGACCGGCAAGAAGGTGGCGGTGGTGGGTTCGGGCCCGGCCGGCATGGCGGCGGCGCAGCAGCTGGCGCGCGCCGGCCACGACGTCACCCTGTTCGAGAAGAACGACCGCATCGGCGGCCTGCTGCGCTACGGCATTCCCGACTTCAAGATGGAGAAGTCGCACATCGACCGCCGCGTGGAGCAGATGAAGGCCGAAGGCGTGGTGTTCCGCACCGGCGTCATGGTGGGCGCCGCCAAGGACGCGCTGGGCAAGGGCTCGAAGGTGACCAACCTGGCCAAGGAAACCGTCACGCCCGAGCAGTTGCAGAAGGACTTCGACGCCGTCGTGCTGACCGGCGGCGCCGAGCAGTCGCGCGACCTGCCGGTGCCCGGGCGCGACCTCGACGGCATCCATTTCGCGATGGAATTCCTGCCGCAGCAAAACCGCGTGAACGCCGGCGACAAGGTCAAGGGCCAGATCCGCGCCGACGGCAAGCACGTCATCGTGATCGGCGGCGGCGACACCGGCTCGGACTGCGTGGGCACCAGCAACCGCCACGGCGCGGTGAGCGTGACCCAGTTCGAGCTGCTGCCCCAGCCGCCCGAAGAGGAAGACCGCCCGCTGACCTGGCCCTACTGGCCGATCAAGCTGCGCACCAGCTCCAGCCATGAAGAAGGCTGCGAGCGCGAATTCGCCATCTCGACCAAGGAATTCATCGGCGAGAAGGGCAAGGTCACCGGCCTGAAGACCGTCCGCGTCGAATGGAAGGACGGCAAGATGGTCGAGGTGCCGGGCAGCGAGCAGGTGCTCAAGGCCGACCTGGTGCTGCTGGCCATGGGCTTCGTGAGCCCGGTGTCGCCGGTGCTGGAGGCCTTCGGCGTCGAGAAGGACGCCCGCGGCAATGCCAAGGCCTCGGTCGACTTCATCGGCGGCTACGCCACCAACGTGCCCAAGGTGTTCGCCGCCGGCGACATGCGCCGCGGCCAGTCGCTGGTGGTCTGGGCCATCCGCGAAGGCCGCCAGGCCGCCCGCGCCGTGGACGAATTCCTCATGGGATTCAGCGACCTGCCCCGTTGAGCCAGGCCGTGGGTGCCCGGCCGGCACCATCCTTTATCATCGTATGACCGCGGAGCCGGGATTCCCTTGTGGGAGACCCGGCTCTCTTTTTTGCACGATGACAGATCTGGCCACTACTTCGCTCGTCGAATTCCGCGACCTCGTTTTCGGATACGAGTCGCGCGTCATCCTGGACGGCGTGTCCTTCCGGGTGCCGCGCGGCAAGGTCACGGCCATCATGGGCGCCTCGGGCGGCGGCAAGACCACCACCTTGCGCCTCGTCGGCGGCCAGCTGCGTGCGCGGCGCGGCGCCGTGCTGTTCGACGGCCACGACGTGGCCGGGCTGGACAACGAGCAGCTGTACAAGGCGCGCCGGCGCATGGGCATGCTGTTCCAGTTCGGTGCGCTGTTCACCGACATGAGCGTGTTCGACAACGTGGCGTTTCCGCTGCGCGAGCACACCGAACTGCCCGAGGTGCTGGTGCGCGACATCGTGCTGATGAAGCTCGAGGCCGTCGGCCTGCGCGGCGCCCGCGAGCTCATGCCCAGCGAAATCTCGGGCGGCATGGCCCGCCGCGTGGCGCTGGCGCGTGCCATTGCGCTCGACCCGGAACTGGTGATGTACGACGAACCCTTCGCCGGCCTCGATCCGATCTCGCTGGGCACCGCGGCGCAGCTCATCCGCCGCCTGAACGATTCCCTGGGCCTGACCAGCATCGTGGTGTCGCACGACCTGGAAGAGACCTTCGGCATTGCCGACCATGTGGTGATCCTGGCCAACGGCAAGGTGGCCGCCGAGGGCGCGCCCGCGCAGGTGCGCGAGAGCGACGACCCGCTGGTGCACCAGTTCGTCAATGCGCTGTCCGAAGGGCCTGTGCATTTCCACTATCCGGGCCTGAGCGTGGCCGACGATTTCGGCCATGTGCACGGAGGCCGCCCATGAGCTGGTGGCGTCCGTCCGACGTGGGCTTTGCCGTGCGCTCCAAGCTGGCCGACCTGGGCTGGGGTGCGCAGCTGTTCGTCCGGCTGCTGGCGCATGCCGCCAACAGCCTGCGCCGCTTCGAGCTGGTGCGCGACCAGATCCATTTCCTGGGCAACTATTCGCTGGCGATCATCGCGGTGTCGGGCCTGTTCGTCGGCTTCGTGCTGGGGCTGCAGGGCTACTACACGCTGCAGCGCTACGGCTCGGCCGATGCGCTGGGCCTGCTGGTGGCCCTGAGCCTGGTGCGCGAACTCGGCCCGGTGGTGGCGGCGCTGCTGTTCGCCGGACGGGCCGGCACCTCGCTCACGGCCGAGATCGGCCTGATGAAGGCCGGCGAGCAGCTGAGCGCCATGGAGATGATGGCGGTCGACCCGGTGCAGCGCATCCTGGCGCCGCGCTTCTGGGCCGGCGTGATCACCATGCCCTTGCTGGCGGCGGTGTTCAGCGCCGTCGGCGTGATGGGCGGCTACGTGGTGGGCGTGGTCATGCTGGGTGTCGATTCGGGCGCCTTCTGGGGCCAGATGCAGGGCGGGGTCGACGTCTGGCGCGACGTGGGCAACGGCGTCGTCAAGAGCCTGGTGTTCGGGCTCACCGTCACTTTCATCGCGCTGCTGCAAGGCTACGAGGCGCAGCCGACGCCCGAGGGCGTGTCGCGCGCCACGACGCGAACCGTGGTCATGGCCTCGCTGGCCGTGCTCGGCCTGGACTTCGTGCTCACGGCCATGATGTTCAGCATCTGAAGGAACAAGGGATAGGTATGCAACGCTCGAAGAATGATGTGTGGGTCGGATTGTTCGTGCTGCTCGGCGCGGCAGCCCTGCTGTTCCTGGCCCTGCAGTCGGCCAACCTGCTCAGCCTGAACTTCCAGAGCACCTACAAGGTGACCGCGCGCTTCGACAACATCGGCGGCCTGAAGCCGCAGACGGCCGTCAAGAGCGCCGGCGTGGTGGTCGGCCGTGTCGAATCCATCACTTTCGACGACAAGAGTTTCCAGGCCGACGTAACGATTGCAATGCAAAGCCGTTACAGTTTCCCCAGGGACAGCTCCCTCAAGATCCTGACCAGCGGCCTGCTCGGCGAGCAGTACATCGGCATCGAGGCCGGTGCCGACGAGAAGAATCTCCAGGCGGGCGACCGCATCAGCGCCACCCAGTCGGCCGTGGTGCTGGAAAACCTGATCAGCCAGTTTCTCTACAGCAAGGCGGCCGAAGGCAGCCCCGCTGCAGGGGGCAACAATAAGAAATGAAGCTCATCTCGAACCGCTCAGCCGCGACCCGCGTTCGCGGCGCTCAAGTGCGGCGGCTCATGGCCGCCGCGGCCGCCGTCGCCGGCCTGGCCGGCTGCGCCACCGGGCCGCAGGCCAACCCGGTCGATCCGCTGGAGCCGTTCAACCGCGGCGTCACCCGCTTCAACGACGCGGTCGACGATGCCGTCATGCGTCCGGTGGCCGTCGCCTACGAAAGCGCCGTGCCGCAGCTCGTTCGCACGGGCGTCAGCAACTTCTTCAACAACCTGGTCGACGTCTGGAGCTTCGCCAACAGCGTGATGCAACTGCGCGCCGAGCGCAGCGCGCAGACCTTCATGCGGGTGAACGTCAACACCTTCTTCGGCCTGGGCGGGCTGCTCGACGTCGCGTCCGAGGCCGGCCTGGAGCGCTTCCGCGAGGATTTCGGCCAGACCCTGGGGCGCTACGGCGTTGGTCCGGGCCCGTACCTGGTGCTGCCGATCCTCGGGCCTTCGACGGTGCGCGACACGGCGGCCCTCCCGGTGGACTACTACGGCGGCCTGATCTCGAACGTGGGCGACATTCCGGTGCGCAACACGCTGTACGCCATGCGGCTTGTCGACGCTCGCGCCCAGCTGCTGCCGGTCGATCGCCTGCTGCGCGATGCCGCGCTCGACCGCTATTCGCTCACGCGCGACGTGTTCCTGCAGCGCCGGCGCAACGACGTCTACGACGGCAACCCGCCCGACGAGCCCTGAGCCCCAAGGCCTGCGCCTACGGCGCCACGGGAACCTGACGCACGATGCCGACCCCAAAGGGGACTGGAACATCGTGTGATGCAACGAACACAAGGGACTTTCACATCATGAAGAATCAATCGACGACCGCTCTTCTCCAACGCCGTGGCTTTGCCCGGGTGCTGATGGCCGGCGCGCTGCTGGTGGGCGCGGCCATCGGCCTGGCGCCGCTGGCCCGTGCGGCCGACGAGGCGCCCGACGCGCTGGTCAAGCGCCTGACCACCGACGTGCTGCAGACCCTCAAGACCGACAAGTCGATCAAGGCCGGCGACATCTCCAAGATCATGCAGCTGGTCGACTCCAAGATCATGCCCAACGTCAACTTCCAGCGCATGACCGCCTCTGCGGTCGGCCCGAAGTGGCGCGAGGCCACGCCCGAGCAGCAAAAGCGCCTGCAGGACGGCTTCAAGCTGCTGCTGGTGCGCACCTATGCCGGCGCGCTCGACCAGGTGACCGACCAGGAAGTCACGGTCAAGCCCTTCCGCGGCTCGGCCGACGACAAGGAAGTGCTCGTGCGCACCGAGGTGCGCGGCGGCGGCGAGCCGGTCCAGCTCGACTATCGCCTGGAGAAAACCCCGGGCGAGGCGGGCGGCTGGAAGATCTACAACCTGAACGTGCTGGGCATCTGGCTGGTCGATACCTACCGCAGCCAGTTCACCCAGGAAATCAACGCCAAGGGCATCGACGGCCTGATCGCCGCCCTGGAGGCCCGCAACAAGGCCGGCGCCACCGGCGCCAAGAGCTGATCGATGCGGTCGCGGCCATGATGCTGGTCCTGCCCCCGAAGCTGACCCACGACGAGGCGCCGGCCTGCATGCGGATGCTGCAGGAAGGCATCGCCGGGCAGAACGGCTCGTCCACCATCGTGGATGCCAGCGCGCTGGAGCATTTCGACTCCTCCGCCCTGGCCATCCTGCTCGAATGCCGGCGCGAAGCCATGGCGCTCGGGCGCGGTTTCGCTGTCAAGGGCCTGCCCGGCCGCCTGCGCGAACTGGGCTCGCTCTACGGCGTGGCCGCGCTGCTGCCGGCGGCGCCCTGACGCCAAGCGGCCACCGCCACGGCCGCTGCCATGGCCACCGCCACGGCCGCTGCCACGGCCGCCGTGGGCGAGGGACATACCTGCCCCGGTAAAATCTCGGGCTCCCATGCCCGCCATCTCCTTCCAGTCGGTCTCCAAGACCTATCCCCCTTCGCGCCAGCAGCGGGCCCAAGGCAAGCCGGGCCTGAAGGCCCTGAACGACGTCAGCTTCGACATCCAGGAAGGCGAGTTCTTCGGCCTCCTGGGGCCCAACGGCGCGGGCAAGACCACGCTGATCAGCATCCTGGCGGGCCTGTCGCATCCCACGGCCGGCGCGGTGCGCGTCAACGGATTCGACGTCCAGACACAGTTTGCCGATGCCCGGCGCCAGCTGGGCGTGGTGCCGCAGGAGCTGGTGTTCGACCCGTTCTTCAACGTGCGCGAGGCGCTGCGCATCCAGTCGGGCTACTTCGGCATCCGCCACAACGACGACTGGATCGACGAGCTACTCAGCAGCCTGGGCCTGGCCGACAAGGCCCATGCCAACATGCGCCAGCTGTCGGGCGGCATGAAGCGCCGCGTGCTGGTGGCCCAGGCCCTGGTGCACAAGCCGCCGGTGATCGTGCTGGACGAGCCGACGGCCGGCGTCGACGTCGAGTTGCGCCAGACCCTCTGGCAGTTCGTGGCCCGGCTCAACAAAGAGGGCAGCACCGTGCTGCTCACCACCCATTACCTGGAAGAAGCCGAGGCCCTGTGCAACCGCATCGCCATGCTCAAGCAGGGCCGTGTGATCGCGCTCGACCGCACCAGCGAGCTGCTGCGCTCGGCCGCCAGCAACGTGCTGCGCTTCAAGACCGACGGCCAGCTGCCGTGGGAAATCGCCCGCAATGCCCGCATCACCGGCCGCATCGTCCAGTTGCCGGCGCAGAACGCGCACGAAGTGGAGCAGCTGCTGGCCGCCATCCGCCAGGCCGGGTTGGCGGTGGAAGACGTCGAGATGCGCAAGGCCGACCTGGAAGACGTGTTCATCGACCTGATGGCCGGCGAGCAGACTCCGCTGGAGGTGGCGCGATGATGATCACCGCGACCGGCTGGCGTGCGCTTCTCTACAAGGAAGTGCTGCGTTTCTGGAAGGTCGGCTTCCAGACAGTGGGCGCACCCGTGCTCACCGCGGTGCTCTACCTGATGGTCTTCGGCCACGTGCTGGAAGACCATGTGAAGGTGTACGGCAGCGTCAGCTACACCGCCTTCCTCATTCCGGGCCTGGTGATGATGAGCGTTCTGCAGAATGCCTTTGCCAACAGCTCTTCGTCGCTGATCCAGAGCAAGATCATGGGCAACCTGGTGTTCGTGCTGCTCACGCCGCTGTCGCACTGGGGCTGGTTCTTCGCCTACGTGGGCTCGTCCATCGTGCGCGGCCTGGCAGTGGGCCTGGGCGTGTTCATCGTGTGCCTGTTCTTTGCCGTGCCCGGCTTCACCCAGCCGCTGTGGGTGCTGGCATTCGCCTTCCTGGGCGCCGCCATGCTCGGCACCCTGGGGCTGATCGCCGGACTGTGGTCGGAGAAGTTCGACCAGATGGCGGTGTTCCAGAACTTCCTGATCATGCCCATGACCTTCCTGTCGGGCGTGTTCTATTCCATTCATTCGCTGCCGCCGTTCTGGCAGAAGGTGAGCCACCTCAATCCGTTCTTCTACATGATCGACGGCTTCCGGTATGGCTTCTTCGGCGTGAGCGATGCCTCGCCGTGGCTGAGCCTGGGCATCGTGGGCGGCGCCTGGCTGGCCGTCAGTGCGCTGGCCGTGCATCTTCTGCGCATCGGCTACAAGATCCGAGGTTGATTCCATGACCGCCGACGAACTCAAATCCATCATCGCCGCCAGCCTGCCGTGCGAGCACATCGCGCTCGAAGGCGACGGACGGCATTGGTACGCCACCATCGTTTCGGCCGAATTCGAGGGCAAGCGCCCGATCGCGCGGCACCAGCGGGTCTACAAGACGCTCGGTGAGAAAATGCATACCGACGAGGTGCATGCCCTGTCGATGAAGACCTTCACGCCGGCCGAGTGGGCCGCCCAACCCAAGGCCTGACCTACACCATGGACAAATTGCTGATTCGCGGCGGGCACCAGCTCCGCGGCGAAGTGACCGTTTCCGGCGCCAAGAACGCCGCCCTGCCCGAGCTGTGCGCAGCCCTGCTCACCGACCAGCCGGTGGTGCTGCACAACGTGCCGCGCCTGCAGGACGTGGCCACCATGCTCAAGCTGGTGCGCAACATGGGCGTGGCGGCCGAGCGCGACGACAACGGCACCGTGCGCCTCGATGCGCGCGACCTCACCCACCCCGAGGCACCGTACGAGCTGGTGAAGACCATGCGCGCGTCGGTGCTGGCGCTGGGCCCGCTGCTCGCCCGCTTCGGCCATGCCAAGGTGTCGCTGCCCGGGGGCTGCGCCATCGGCTCGCGCCCGGTCGACCAGCACATCAAGGGCCTGCAGGCCATGGGCGCCGACATCAGCGTGGAGCACGGCTACATGGTGGCCCGGCTGCAAGGCGGCCTCGAGCGGCTGCAGGGCGCGCAGATCACCACCGACATGGTCACCGTCACCGGCACCGAGAATTTCCTGATGGCCGCCGCCCTGGCCGAGGGTGAGACGCTGCTGGAAAACGCCGCCCAGGAACCCGAAATCACCGACCTGGCCGAGATGCTGATCGCCATGGGCGCGAAGATCGAAGGCCATGGCACCAGCCGCATCCGCATCCAGGGCGTCGAGCGCCTGAAGGGCTGCGAGCACCGCGTGGTGGCCGACCGCATCGAAGCCGGCACCTTCCTCTGCGCCGTGGCCGCCACCGGCGGCGACGTGCTGCTGCGCCATGGCCGCGCCGACCACCTCGATGCGGTGATCGACAAGCTGCGCGATGCCGGCGCCGAGGTGAGCGCGGTGGAAGATGGCATCCGCGTGCGCGCCAGCGGCCGCCTGAAGGCGCAGAGCTTCCGCACCACCGAATACCCGGGCTTCCCGACCGACATGCAGGCGCAGTTCATGGCGCTGAACGTGATCGCCGACGGCACCTCGAAGGTGACCGAGACCATCTTCGAAAACCGCTTCATGCACGTCAACGAGATGATGCGCCTGGGCGCCAACATCCAGACCGACGGCAAGGTGGCGGTGATCGAGGGCGTGACGCAGCTTTCGGGCGCCACCGTGATGGCCACCGACCTGCGCGCCTCGGCCAGCCTGGTCATTGCCGGCCTGGTGGCCGACGGCGAGACGCTGGTCGACCGCATCTATCACCTCGATCGCGGCTACGACCGCATGGAAAGCAAGCTGCGCAGCATCGGTGCCGACATCGAGCGCGTGACGGGAGCCGCATCGTGATCACGCTGGCGCTGTCCAAGGGACGCATCTTCGAGGAAACCATGCCGCTGCTGGCCGCGGCCGGCATCGAGGTCACCGAAGACCCGGAGAAGTCGCGCAAGCTCATCCTGGGCACCACCCGGCCCGACGTGCGCGTCGTGCTGGTGCGCGCATCGGACGTGCCCACCTACGTTCAGTACGGCGGCGCCGACCTGGGCGTGACCGGCCTGGACGTGCTGCTCGAGCACGGCAACCAGGGCCTGTACCAGCCGCTCGACCTGAAGAGCGCCGCCTGCCGCCTGAGCGTGGCGGTGCGCGGCGACTACGACTATGCCAACGCCGTGCGCCAGGGCGCCCGCATCAAGGTGGCCACCAAGTACGTCGGCCTGGCACGCGAGTTCTTCGCCAGCAAGGGCGTGCACGTCGACCTGATCAAGCTCTACGGCAGCATGGAGCTGGCGCCGCTGACCGGCCTGGCCGACGCCATCGTCGACCTGGTGTCCACCGGCAACACCCTGCGCGCCAACCAGCTGGTCGAAGTGGAGCGCATCATGGACATCAGCGCGCGCCTGGTGGTGAACCAGGCGGCGCTCAAGCTCAAGCGCGAGCCCATCCGCCACATCATCGACGCCTTCGCGTCCGCCATTCCCGCCGACAAGCAATGAGCACCAACGCCGCCCCCGTCCGACTGTCCACCGCCGCCGCCAGCTTCGAGGCTGACTTCAAGGCGCGGCTGCATTGGTCCGCGGACGCGGATGCCGCCATCGAGAAGACGGTGGCCGACATCCTGGCCGACGTGCAGCGGCGCGGCGATGCGGCGGTGCTCGAATACACCAACCGCTTCGACCGGCTGAATGCGCAATCGCTGGGCCAGCTCGAGCTCACCAAGGCAGAGCTGAAGGCCGCCTTCGAGGCGCTGCCTGCGGTGCAGCGCGAGGCGCTGGAAGCGGCCGCGCGACGGGTCCGCAGCTATCACGAGGCGCAGAAGAAGGCCAGCGGCGAAAGCTGGAGCTACCGCGACGAAGACGGCACGCTGCTGGGCCAGAAGGTCACGCCGCTGGACCGCGTGGGCATCTATGTTCCGGGCGGCAAGGCGGCTTATCCGTCCAGCGTGCTGATGAACGCCATTCCGGCCCATGTGGCCGGCGTGGGCGAGATCATCATGGTCGTGCCGACGCCCGGCGGCGAGAAGAACCAGCTGGTGCTGGCCGCCGCCTATGTGGCCGGCGTCACGCGCGCCTTCACCATCGGCGGTGCGCAGGCGGTGGCCGCGCTGGCCTACGGCACGGCCACCGTGCCGGCGGTCGACAAGATCACCGGCCCCGGCAACGCCTACGTGGCGGCGGCCAAGCGCCGCGTGTTCGGCACGGTGGGCATCGACATGATCGCCGGCCCCAGCGAGATCCTGGTGCTGGCCGACGGCAGCACCCCGCCCGAATGGGTCGCCATGGACCTCTTCAGCCAGGCCGAGCACGACGAGCTGGCGCAGAGCATCCTGCTGTGCCCGGATGCCGCCTACATCGACAAGGTCCAGGCCGAGATCGACCGCCTGCTGCCGGCCATGCCGCGCGCCGGAATCATCGCCGCCTCGCTCAATGGCCGCGGCGCGCTCATCCACACGCGCAGCATGGAAGAAGCCTGCGAGATCAGCAACCGCATCGCGCCAGAGCACCTCGAAGTGAGCAGCCGCGAGCCGCACCGCTGGGAGCCGCTGCTGCGCCATGCGGGCGCGATCTTCCTGGGCGCCTTCACCAGCGAAAGCCTGGGCGACTACTGCGCCGGCCCGAACCACGTGCTGCCCACCAGCGGCACCGCGCGCTTTTCCAGCCCGCTGGGCGTGTACGACTTCCAGAAGCGCAGCAGCCTGATCGAGGTGAGCGCCGCAGGCGCGCAGGTGCTGGGCCCCATCGCGGTCACGCTGGCCGAAGGCGAGGGCCTGCAGGCGCACGCCGAAGCCGCCCGCATGCGGCTGGGCAAGTAGCCATGCGCCTGGCACGCGCGTTCCTGGCGCTTGCGCCGCTGCTGATGGCCGCCAGCGTGGCGCAGGCCATGAGCATCCGCGAGATGCGCAGCCTGGAGGCCAACGAGAAGGACGGCAAGACCTACGCCAACTACTACCTGGTGGGCGTGATGGAAGGCCTGCGCGAGGCCAGCGACACGGCCGTGCGCGACGGGCGCAAGCCGATCTTCTGCGTGGATGGCCGGCGCCTCGAGCCCTCGATGGCGCGGTCGCTCTACCAGGCCGAACTCAGCCGCAACGCCGACCGGTACGAGGCCGACATGCCGGTGCAGCTGGTCGTGAAGGCTGCCCTGCAGAACAGCTACCGCTGCACCCATTGAAGACCAACCGACACATGACTGCCGACATCGCCGCCGCTTCCCCCCTGCAACGCATCCGTGCCGACGTGCAGGGCATGCATGCCTATGCCGTGCAGGATTCGCGCGGCATGGTCAAGCTGGACGCCATGGAAAACCCGTTCGGCCTGCCGCCCGAGCTGCAGGCCGAGCTGGGCCGGCGCCTGGGCGCGGTGGCCATCAACCGCTATCCGGGCGAGCGCGTGGCCGACCTGCAGCGCGCCCTGGCGCAATACGCGGGCTTGCCGGACGGCTTTAGCCTGATGCTGGGCAACGGCTCGGACGAACTCATCTCGCTGCTGGCCATGGCCTGCGACCTGCCGGGCGCCAGCATCCTGGCGCCGGTGCCGGGCTTCGTGATGTACGCCATGAGCGCGCAGCTGCAGGGGCTGCGGTTCGTCGGCGTGCCGCTCACCGCCGATTTCGAGCTCGACGAAGCCGCCATGCTGGCCGCCATCGCGCAGGAGCGGCCGGCCATCGTGTACCTGGCCTATCCCAACAACCCGACCGCCAACCTGTGGGACGACGCCGCCATCGAGCGCATCGTCCAGGCGCAGGGCGCGGCGGGCGGCCTGGTCGTGATCGACGAGGCCTACCAGCCCTTCGCCTCGCGCAGCTACATCGACCGCATTGCGCGGCACGGGCATGTGCTGCTGATGCGCACGCTCAGCAAGTTCGGCCTGGCCGGCGCGCGCCTGGGCTACCTGATGGGTCCGTCGGCGCTCATCGCCGAGGTCGACAAGCTGCGCCCGCCCTACAACATCAGCGTGCTCAACTGCGAGTGCGCGCTGTTCGCGCTGGAGCATGCGGATGTGTTTGCCGCGCAGGCCGGCCAGATCCGCGAGCAGCGCGAGTGGATCTTCGCCGCGCTGGCCCGCCTGCCCGGCGTGAAGACCTGGCCCAGCCAGGCCAACATGATCCTGGTGCGCGTGCCCGATGCCAGCAAAACCTTCGAGGGCATGAAGGCCCGGGGCGTGCTCGTGAAGAACATTTCTAAAATGCAC
>Ga0079985_1017118_pt1 | contig 17440 bp, 12 predicted proteins | sample Hof3ISUMetaT_11_FD_73497 | JGI IMG/M metagenome (GOLD analysis project Ga0079985, IMG submission 73497) | Enriched soil aggregate microbial communities from Iowa State university to study microbial drivers of carbon cycling -... | ecosystem: Environmental > Terrestrial > Soil > Agricultural land... | reverse complement strand
CTTGATAACATTAACGGTAAAGGTATGGTTTCAGTAGAAGAAGGAGTGCCAGATTTCCCATTCTACGCGATCATGGATGAAATCATCATCCAAAACCAATCCGTTTCGGCAACGATCGAGAAATATGTAATCCCTGGTCAAGAAGCGTTGGATAAACTCGCGAAAAAATAATTGAGAAATGAATCAATTTCATAATGATAGTATGATTATGAAATTGATTCAGTCAGTAAACAAAAGTAAGAAAGGAGGGGTGTGCCGTACAGACCGGTACACCCTTCTTATATCTCAGAAGGTATCATATTCATCATTGAATTATGAATTTGATACAAGTAAGCATTGAACGAAATTCGTCGCGCAGCGCACTAAATAGGGGGGCTGACATTGAAAGGGAAAGTAATTCTTAAGAAAGTGGCATTATCTGCGATAAGTGTCATGCTCATGATCGGGCTGCTAGGTACCGGACCCCAGGTAGCAGCTATGAATGAGAACATGGGTACAACGATTGAAGATAAGGACCCAGGCGATGAACTGTTCGCCCTGCTTCAAAAGCGTGATGTCTATTCTAAATACATTGCCCAGTATGAGGATGCTAAGCTTCCCGAACGGGAAATTGTGATCGAAGCAGCCGAATATAACCATATTGAGGGTGATGGCTTTGAGAAGCTTGACCAATATCAAGGGCAGAGCGGTACATCCCTTTTGACAGGTGAGCATGGAAGCGCTACGTGGACGGTAAATATACCGGAAACAGGTTTATATCATATATCAGCATTATATTATCCGACTGAAGGTAAGAGCTCCAGTATCGAGCGGTCGTTCCTAATCGACGGTGAATTTCCTTTTAAGGAAGCCGCATATTTACAATTTGACCGGATTTGGGACAACGAGTTGAACGAGATTAAGCAGGATAACCGCGGCAATGATCTGCGGCCCAAACAAATCGAGAAGCCGGAATGGCGAGAAATGATATTCAAAGATTCCGAAGGCTATTATGAGCATCCTTTCCAATTTTATTTGACAGCAGGTTCTCATACACTAACGCTTACATCACAAAGAGAGCCTATGGTTATACGTCAGTTGAAGCTTTATCAACATCAAACTCCCGATTCCTATGAGCAAATGTTAAAGCGCTATCAATCAGAAGGCTTGAAGGAAACGAAAGGACATCTGATTACGGTCCAAGGGGAGGCTGCTGTCGCAAAGTCCTCGCCTATGTTGTATCCAGTATCAGAACGAACGAGTCCAGCCGTATTCCCTTACAGTCCCAACAAGATTAAAGTCAATACAATAGGCGGTTACAACTGGCGGGTTCCCGGTCAATGGGTAGAATGGGAATTTGATGCGCCGGAAACCGGGTTATACAATATTGCTTTCAAAACGCAACAAAATTGGGTGCGCGGTATTTATTCTACGCGAAAATTAACAATCGATGGTGAAGTGCCGTTCGCTGAAATGGAGAATGTCGCATTCAAATTTAGGAATGACTATCAAATGGAAGTTATGGGCGGCGATGAACCTTATTTATTCAAGCTAGAGAAGGGTAAACATACGATTCGTATGGAAGCTACTCTCGGCGTATTTGCTTCGCTTGTACGCGAAGTAGAGGCCAGCCTTTTAAATCTAAATAACATGTACCGAAAAATTGTAATGATTACCGGGACCGCGCCGGATGCAGTGCGTGATTACCGATTAGAGAAGCAAATTCCGAGTTTGCTTCCAACTTTTGCAGAGGAAAGCAAGCGATTGAAACGAATCGCTAAGGAAGTCGTCGAATTATCCGGCACAACTGGGGAACAAGAAGCATTGCTCAAAACGATGGCAACTCAGTTGGACGAGATGATCGACGAGCCGGACACGATTCCGAGAAGATTAACCAACTATAAGATCAATACCGGCGGTATGGGGACGTGGTTACTTAAAGCTAGGGAAATACCGCTTGAAATCGATAGTATATATATCGCATCGCCTAACAAGAAATTACCGAAGAAAGGAATGGGCTTCTTTGCTGGAATATGGCATGAAATCCGCACCTTCTTCTATTCATTCATTATTAATTATAACGATATCGGGGACACCTCCGACGGTACGGAATCACGAAGCATTACCGTTTGGATCGGGAGCGGACGCGACCAAGCCAATATCATTAAAGCTTTGATTGATGAATCTTTCACGCCGAAGTCGTATATCCGAGTTAATTTTAAGCTCGTACAAATGCAAAATCTATTGCCAGCGACCCTCGCTGGTCAGGGACCGGATATCGCCATGCAAATCGGCAATGACGTTCCCGTCAATTATGGCATGCGTCATGCCTCGGTCGATTTAACCCGATTCGCTGATTTTGAAGAGGTGTCCAAACGATTCCGTCCTAGTGCGTTAGTTCCTTATACTTTCGAAAAGGGAGTTTACGCATTACCAGAAACGCAAACGTTTAACATGCTTTTCTATCGGAAGGATGTACTGAGTGAACTGGGATTAGCCATTCCAGAAACATGGGATGATGTGGCTCATTTGCTAGCAGTCCTCAATAAAAATCGAATGGACTTTGGAATGCCGCTTGTACAACCAACACCGGCTTATCCCGGTGAGAATATTCCAATCAACTCGATGTTTGCGCTTCTGTTAATGCAGAACAACGGAGATTTCTACCGCAATAACAACAGAGAATCGGATTTGGACTCCCGAATCGGGGTCGAATCATTCAAGCAATGGACCGAATACTATACCGATTATAAGTTGGAACGTGAATTTGACTTTCCAAACCGATTCCGCACCGGCCAAATGCCAATTGGAATTGCAGATTATACGACCTATAACCAGCTGACCGTTTTTGCTCCGGAAATTCGCGGTATGTGGGGCTTTGTACCGGTTCCTGGCACGGTCCAGGCTGATGGCTCTATACGTCGTGATGTGCCTAGCGGAGGCAACGGAACGATTATGCTGGAGAAGGCGAAGGACAAAGATGCGGCTTGGGAGTTTATGAAATGGTGGACCAGTGAAGATATTCAAGTCGAATTCGGTCGGGGAATGGAAGGCTTGATGGGTGCTGCAGCCCGTTATCCAACTGCGAATATTGCTGCGCTCGACAAGCTGCCTTGGCCAGTTAATGATTACAAAAACTTGAAAGCGCAATTTGATCATGTGAGGGGTATTCCTGAAGTGCCTGGCGGTTATTTCACGGGACGTCACTTACAAAATGCTTTCTATCGCGTTGTTGTCAATGCGAAGAGCGAGGCACGGGAATCTATCATTGATTATGTTCAATACATCCATGATGAAATTCGTTCCAAACGAAAAGAATTTGGGCTTCCCCAATAAAAGGAGGGTATAAGAATGGATAATGCGAGCCAACAACAGACATTGCCCGGTCTTTCGAAGGGGAAGCCCTTGGGGCCCACCACCTGGTGGTCGCTCAAGAAGCAGCAGATCAAGGCAAATAAGCATTCGTACGTTCTGCTTGCTCCTTACATGGTGTTGTTCACCATGTTTACGATTATCCCGGTCATTATTTCGTTGCTTATAAGCTTTACCTATTTCAATCTGTTGGAGTTTCCTAAGTTTATTGGCTGGCAGAACTATACGCGATTATTCCTGGAAGACGATATCTTTCTGATCGCGATTAAGAATACGCTGCTGTTCGCCGCCATTACAGGGCCCCTCAGCTATGTAGCCTGTTTCTTGTTTGCATGGATTATTAATGAGTTGCGGCCAAAAATGCGGGCATTTATGACATTAGTCTTCTATGCTCCGTCAATTTCGGGAAACGTGTTTTTCATATGGCTGATGATTTTCTCCGGTGACCGATACGGAATTTTGAATGGTTTCTTAATAAACTGGGGATTAAGATTAGAACCTGTTCAATGGTTGAAAACTGAAGCTCTCATCTTACCCATTATTATTCTTGTTCAACTGTGGTTAAGTCTTGGAACCGGTTTCCTGGCCTTTATCGCGGGTTTACAAACGGTTGATCGGACTTTATATGAAGCTGGTGCGATGGACGGCGTGAAAAATCGCTGGCAGGAACTGTGGTACATTACGCTTCCTTCGATGCGGCCGCAACTGATGTTTGGCGCTGTTATCCAGCTGACCGCTTCATTCGCTGTTGCCGATGTATCCATCTATCTTGCAGGATTCCCGAGCGTCAACTATGCAGCTGAAACTGTAGTTACTCACTTGATTGATTTCGGTACAATCCGTTTTGAGATGGGCTTCGCCTCCACGATCGCAACTGTATTGTTTATCCTTATGGTCGGAACGAACCTTGTTGTTCAAAAATTATTGCGTAAGGTAGGTGAGTGACCAGATGAATCTCGTACTTAAGATGCGAAGAAAACAGGTAAACAGATCGTTTGCGGGTAACTTTTTCCTGTTTGTATTTCTGGCCATTACGGGTGCTTTTATGGCGATCCCACTTGTTTACGCGATAAATGCTGCTTTCAAACCGCTTGATGAGATTTTCCTGTTTCCACCTAGACTGTTCGTACGTAATCCAACCTTTCAAAACTTTGCTGACTTAGTAAACTTGCTGGGACAATCTTGGGTTCCCTTCTCCCGGTATATATTCAATACCGTATTTATTACAGGAGCAGGTGTAGTTGGTCACGTATTGTTAGCTTCCGCTGCAGCCTACGCACTGGCGAAGCATGAGTTTCCTGGGAAGAAGACGATCTTTACAATTGTTGTCCTATCGCTCATGTTTGCCTATCAAGTTACGGCCATCCCTAACTATATGATTATGGCTAAGATTGGTTTAGTGGACACGTACTGGGCTGTTATTTTGCCGGCGTTTTCTTATTCACTCGGACTTTATTTAATGAAGCAATTTATGGAACAAATTCCGGATGTGCTATTAGAGGCGGCGAAGATCGATGGAGCAAGTGAGTATCGAATCTTCTGGCAAATTGTGATGCCTAACGTTAAACCTGCTTGGTTAACACTGATCATTTTGTTATTCCAGCAGCTATGGGGGACGGACGGCAATGGCTTCATTTATAGCGAACAATTAAAAACTCTTCACTTTGCAGCTAACCAGATCGTCCAAGGCGGGATTGCAAGGGCAGGGGTAGGCGCTGCAGTTGCGTTAATCCTAATGAGCGTACCGATCACGATATTTGTTTTTTCGCAAAGTCGTATTATCGAGACAATGGCAACGTCCGGCATGAAGGATTAGGGGGGAGCGACCATGAGATTGAAGAGATTGCTTTTGATATTGGCAGTCATGGGTTTGATTGTGACAATCGGCGCTCCACCTGTCATCGCATCGGCGCCGTTCGAGGCTTATACGTATAACTATTATGAGGATTCCGTTCCGTTGCCGGCGCCATTCCTGCCTGAGCGATCTGTCTCAGGTATTGATTTAGGCGTAGGCGCCTTCAAGGATCCTAATGATATGTTTGTAACAGAAGATGGATTCATCTATATATTGGATAGCGGCAATAGACGAATCTTAATCTTGGACAGCGATTGGAATGTCATTCGCTCCATTACCTCGTTCAGTCATGATGGCGCAGATGATCACTTTGCGAACCCAAGCGGAATAGTTGTATCCGATAACAATCAGATTTATGTGGCGGATACCGACAATAATCGAATTGTTGTACTTACTAACGAAGGTGAGTTTGTAAAAATCGTGAGCAATCCGCAATCTGACATTTTGCCGGCAGACTTTAGATTCATCCCACTTAAAGTGACCGTTGATAGTGCAGACCGGATATTCGTTGTTGCGCGCGGTGTGTTTGAAGGCTTAATGCAGTTCGACGATAAAGGAGCTTTCCTCGGATATGTCGGTACCATCAACGTGACGCAGTCCTTTGCCGATAAAGTGTGGCGCAAGCTGTCAACGAAAGCCCAGAAGGCGAGAATGCAGCTTTATATCCCGACGGAATTTTCCAATATTGATATCGATCACAAAGGCTTTATTTACTCCACTAACATTGATATGAATACGCAAAAACCGATTAAGCGGTTGAACCCTTCCGGTCAGGATGTCATTAAGAGTTTTGGCTATTATCCGAACAGGGGCGATATTCGTTATCGAATCCGGGGCAATAATTCAGGTCCGTCCAAATTAATAGACATTAAGGTCATTGGCGGCGGTATGTATACCGTACTGGATTCACTTCGCGGACGATTATTCACGTATAACGATGAGGGCGAGCTGCTTTACGCTTTTGGCGGAAGAGGCACACAGCTTGGGGTATTCAATATACCGGTAGCGGTAGAGAGAATTGACGATAAACTCCTGGTCATGGATCGAGGGAAAAACAATATCGTCGTATTCAGGCCAACCGAATTCGGCAGTGCCATCCATAGAGCTGTTACTTTGCATTATAACGGCGATGATGCTGAGGCGGTCGATGTCTGGAAGGACGTCATTCGTATTAATACGAACTATGACATTGCTTATGTCGGGATTGGCAAATCACTGCTGATGGAGAAGAAGAATAAGGAAGCCATGGAATATTTCAAGCTGGGGATGCAACGCAAGTATTATTCCATCGCTTTTAAACGTTATCGCAGAGAAATTATGCAAGAGCATTTTGGTACGTTTTTATCGGTATTAGTCACCGTAATTGTGCTTCTTATATCGTTCCGGATCTTTAGAAAATGGAGATTGAGGAGGGCTGGCCGCCATGAAGCAGGAGCATTATAAATTTCCGTTCCATGTTATCCTGCATCCGTTCGATGGATTCTGGGATATGAAGTATGAAGGAAAAGGCAAGGTACGGATCGCATTGCTCATCCTGGCTCTGCTCGTACTTAACATCACGATACAGAAACAATTTGCCGGTTTTCTCGTCAATTTCGCAGATCCGCGGTATTTGAACAGTTTGGTTGACTTGCAATATACCGTACTGCCATTCATCTTGTTCTGCATCGCAAACTGGTCGATTACAACGCTTATGGAAGGCGAGGGTAAGTTCAAAGAGATTGTCATGGCTACGGGCTACGCGCTATTGCCAATCGTAATCATCAACTTCCCGCTCACTTTTATAAGCCGATTTTTGACCCAAGAAGAGACTGCATTTTATGTTTTGTTTAATGGTTTTGCCGTCATCTGGTTTTTGTACTTGCTGTTCGTTGGAATAATGACTGTTCATCAATATTCGGCGAGTAAAACGGTTATCACGTTGATACTTACTGTAATTGCTATGGGAATTGTCGTCTTCCTTGGAACGTTGGCTTACAGTATGGCGATGCAAATCTATTGGTTTATCTATGATGTATACCGTGAATTAATATTCCGTACTTAGAGGAGGCCACACCTATGAGAAAACGAACGAAATGGTATGCGGTGCTGGCTTGCTTTCTAATTGTCGGTATCGTTTCCTTATCTATTTATTGGGTCAACAAAGGCGCACCTGCAATAAACGTTACTTCTTATAGTCTAGGGACAAATGAGCCTGCTCAAGGGTCAGAGCTTACCTTCTTGCAAGGCGTTAATGCGGCTGGACCAGATATGAAGCTTGTGGCACAAACGGAGAAACTAGCCTTATATTTCCATCAGGAAACGACGGAAATTGCTGTCCTCAATAAGTCAAACGGTGAATTATGGCGAAGCAATCCGGCTGATAGAGAGGCAGATCCCAAGGCGTCGCCGTATGAGAAAAGCTTGCTATCCTCACAGTTTAGCCTCACGTTTCGAGATTCATTTGGTAAAGTGTATACTTTCCTAAACTATGAGGAAAGCACGAGCCGTAAACAGTTCCAGGCAGAAAGCTTTAACAACGGAATTCGAATTACTTATACGCTTGGAGACATGTCGTTAGGTATCGATGTTTTGCCAAAGTTTATTAGTGTAGCGCGTATGGAGGAGAAGGTTCTTAGCAAGCTGGATGAAGCGACTGCCAAATATGTGCGTGTTCGCTACACACCGGTTAAATCGAATCCGGATGTTCTGGAACGTCTGGATACAGCCGTTTCCAGACAGCTTGTTCTTGTAAGAATGATCGATGCTTTCCAGAAGGCAGGCTATACAGAGGAAGACTTGGCCTTCGATAATGAAGAGAACGGTTTGCCCGGCGGTGCCGCAGGCGATAAGCCTAACTTTACCGTGCCTCTGGAATATCGATTGGATGGCGATAAGCTCATCGTGACGGTCCCCTCTAGTCGTATTGAGGAATCGGAAGGCTACAAAATCCGAATGCTCAATCTGCTTCCGTTCTTCGGTGCAGCTAGTGAGGAAGAACAAGGTTATATGCTCGTGCCGGATGGCTCCGGGAGCTTGATCTATTTAAATAACGGTAAAGTAAAAGATGAAATATATGCGCAACGTGTTTATGGCGAGGATGAGAATAACAACAGCGGTCGACGCGGGCAAGTGGCAGAATCCGCTCGATTGCCCGTCTTTGGTCTCAAATCAACGAACAATGCGTGGTTTGCCGAGATTACGAAGGGTGACGGAATTGCAAGCATCAATGCGGATATAAGCGGGCGCACGAATATCTACAACAACATATTTGCCAGCTTTGCCCTGCGCGGAGAAGATACGCTTGAATTGTTCAAGGGCAACCAAGTAGAAGAAATTAAGTTGCTGTCTGAGCCTCATTTTGAAGGGGATGTTGAAGTCAGCTATAGTTTCCTTTCAGGCAAGGAAGCTAATTATTCCGGGATGGCGAAAGTATACCGAGAACAACTAGAGAATAGAAACGTGTTAAATCCGCTAAATGTAGAAAATCAAATCCCTTTCTATGTGAGTGTGCTGGGCGCTATCGATAAACGGAAAACGATACTCGGTGTGCCATATAAAGGTATGGTTGCGATGACGAGCTTCGATCAGGCTGCACATATTGCGGATCAATTGCAGGCGGATGGTGTTCATAATATCCGTATGCGTTATTTGGGGTGGTTCAATGATGGTCTTGAACATAAGATACCAGCCAAAGTGAAATTAGACAGTGCACTAGGTAGTAAATCGAAATTACAAGCATTAGCAGCCAAACTGGAAAAAATGGGAGGCAAGCTCTACCCGGACGTATCCTTCCAGCATGTTTATTGGGATGATCTCCATTTCGCACCTGCATCTGATGCGGCGCGCTTCATTACCCGCGAGCAGGCAGCGAGAACGCCATTTAACCGCGCTTTTAATACGATGGATTTCAATTTAGGAACGTATTATTTACTTTCGCCGGCTAAACTGCCTTATTATGTCGATCGCTTTATTAAAGGATACGATAAATTTAAGATCAATGCGGTCTCGCTTCGTGATCTGGGCGATTTGGTACATGCCGATTATCGAGTAAATCGTGTTATCTTTCGTGATGTAGCAAAAAATATTGTTAGTGAGCAGATGGGGAAAATGAAGGAAGCGTATCCGGATGTGATGGTATCTGGAGGCAATGCATATGCATTTGCGTACACCAATCAGATTGTGAATGTTCCGACCTCTTCGAGTGTATTCAATATTACCGATGAGGAGGTACCTTTTTACCAAATGGTGGTGCATGGTTATATTGACTACGCAGGATCTCCGATTAACCTGGACAATCAGCAAGATGTAAGCGAACAATTGTTGCGCTCCGTTGAAATGGGAGCTGCCCCTCATTTCTTATGGTCGCAAGAATCTTCCTCCAAGCTGAAATTTACGCGCTTTGATACGATGTTCTCAACAGCGTATACGTCATGGTATGACATGGCAGTGGAGATGTACAATCGGGCGAACAGTGTACTAGCCAGTGTTCGTTCCAATATCATGGTAGGGCATGTTATCCATCAGAAGGGTGTTGTCGAGGTTCAATATGACGGCGGGACGTCGATATTCGTCAACTACACCAATAAGCCGGTCACGGTAAACGGAACGATGATTGAAGCCAGAAACTTTACGGTAGGCGGTGGTAACCAATGAATTTTAAAAAGATAACGTTGACGCAGAAGCGAGCGTTTCTAGGATTAGTTTTTATACTGCCGTGGTTAATTGGTTTCATCTTTCTGTTCGCTGCACCGCTAATTCAATCGATTAAATTTAGTCTCAGCGATTTAAAGGTTGCTCCTGGCGGATATGAACTAACTTTCATTGGCATGAAAAATTTTCACAATGCCTTGTTTGTAGACGCTAATTTCAATCGGATTCTAACGGAATCCGTAACAGAGATGGCTTGGAACGTACCGATGATTCTTTTCTTCAGTCTCTTCTCGGCGGTTCTATTGAATCAAAAGTTTAAAGGGCGCGCATTAGCAAGAGCAGTATTCTTCCTGCCAGTTATTCTCGCATCCGGCGCGATTGCTTCCGCTCAATCGTCAGGGCTCATCCAATTGACGGGGAGCTCTGAGATTGCCAAGGAGCTGGGCGAGCAACAGAATGGGTTTGATATTCTGTCACTTGTCTTCTTACTAGACAATGCCGGACTTCCGGAATTCTTCATTAATTACATTATTGACGCAGTCATGCGAATCTACGAAATCATCCGGAGCTCGGGGGTTCAAATTCTGATTTTCCTCGCAGCTTTGCAGTCCGTTCCACCGGCGATGTATGAGGTAGCGAAGATTGAAGGCGCTACTCCTTATGAATCATTCTGGAAAATTACTTTTCCGATGGTGAGTCCGCTTATCCTAACGAACATTATTTACACCATCATAGACTCATTTGCGAACAGTACAGTAACGGAGACGATCTATACGACGGCATTTCAATCACAGAACTTCGGCCTTAGTGCGGCGATGTCATGGCTGTACACCCTTGTCGTTAGCCTAATTCTAGTCATCATCGGTGTGTTGATCTCTAGAAAAGTATTCTACTACAACTGACAATTACGGAAGGAGGGGACAGTGAAATGGCATCCAAACTACTGCAAAACGAAGCGGTCGTCTATCGACTTCAAAAGACAAAAAATAAATCAATGGAATGGCTTTGGGCGTTAGTCCGAACGATTCTAATTGTTGGGATCTCGTTCGTTATTCTCTATCCGATCATGCGGCAGGTTTCCGTCGCATTTAAGGATAAGATGGATATTTACAATCCAACGATCTATATGGTGCCGATTAACTTCACGCTAGAAAACATCAAGTATGCGATGGGTGTGCTCAATTATTGGCCTATGCTTGGAAACACGGCTATGTTTGTAACGGCAACCATGTTGCTGCAGGTTATCTCCTGCGCGCTTGCCGGTTACGGCTTTGCGAGATTTTCGTTCCCAGGCAGAAATGTTTTATTTTCGCTGGTCGTTCTGACGATTCTCATTCCAATGAGCACACTTATGGTGCCGATGTACTTGCATTTTCGCAGCTTCGATGTCCTTGGCATGATCAACTTGATCACTGGCAAGGATGGTGTGAATTTATTGAATACTTACTGGCCTTCGATGATAACGGCTGCAACAGCTAATGGATTGAAGTCAGGCTTGTACATTTATATTTTCCGCCAGTTTTTCCGCGGTCTCCCGAAGGAAATCGAAGAATCAGCATTGATCGATGGAGCAGGCGGTTTTCGAACATTTTTCCGCATTATGCTGCCCAACTCGATTCCTTCAATCGTGACCGTAGGATTGTTTGCTTTTGTATGGCAATATAACGATACATTCTATGCTTCCTTGTTCATGAGTGAAAGTAATTTAATGTCGATAAAGGTTGCATCATTACCAGCAAATACGAATCAATATTTGCCGGTTCTGCTAGGCTATGGCACTAATCCAGATCTGAGAGCGGATCCCAATCACGTTTCAATGGTTGTGGATACAGGAATACTTCTGGCGATTATTCCACTGATTGCAATGTATTTATTCGTTCAACGTTACTTTGTGGAAAGTGTGGAACGCACAGGGGTCGTCGGCTAATCCAGTTTTTTGGAGCGGTTCTTTGAGCGGCAATCGCCGTTTGGGAACCGCTTTTCATAACTTATTCGAATGTCTAGAGCCGTTTATGCTCGGAGAGAAGGTGATCAGATGAGCGCTATCGTCAGGAGCAAGTGGATGGTGGCGGGCGTGATATTCGTTACCCTAGCTTTAGTGGTGTTTGTTGTTCTAACTTCGGGGAAGAATGGATCAACGGATGAAAAGACGAACACGGATTTGGTAGCGGAAGAGGAAGCCCCCACGAACAGAACGAATCCATCGATATCGGATGTTCAGGCCAATCTTCAATCGGTCGGCTTGTTTGAGATGCTTGAACTGACGATTGGATTAGAGGCCGATTACGAAAATCCATATGACCCGAAACAAGTAGACCTGTTTGCGGAGTTCGTCTCCCCTACGGGCAAACCTTGGAAAATCAATGGGTTCTATGATGGAGAGAGCTGGCGGTTACGATTTTCCCCTGATGAACTTGGCGAGTGGTCTTATAAGCTGCTAGTGCAGGATAGAGTGGGGAAATATTCAGGCGCTGATGGGAAATTCGCGGTAACTGCTACCGGCCATCCAGGCTGGATCCAGTTATCCGAATCTAATAAGCGATTTCTTGAATATCGCAATGGTCAATCCTTTTATGGTATCAATCTTGCGTATCCATGGGGAATTACAGACTTTACGTTAGATCGAGTCGCGCAGAATGGAGTCAACTTACTGACTTATTGGAATGGCAACTATGATAATTCCGGCGGCGGCGGCGGAAAAAATCAACTGGAATCCAAAATAGCAGGCATAGGTCAATACGACATTCGGAAGGCCAATCGGATTGATGAACTGCTTGTCAGTTTTGAGGATCGGGACTTACATATGAATTTTGTAATTTGGCCGCACGATTCGCTTGCGGATCAAATTCCAGGCTGGCCCTCTACTTGGAAGATGAGCGCATATTCGGCTCTTGGCGAAGCAGTAGATTTCTACGAAGATCAACAAATGTGGGAATATCAAGAGAAGCTTTATCGGTATATCATTGCACGCTGGGGTCATAGCAGGGCTCTTGGCATATGGGATATTATTTGTGAGATCAACGGCACAGATGGGTGGTCATTTGGCCGTGAGGCAGCTGCCAATGCATGGGCCAAAAAAACGCACGACTTTTTCAAAGAGAATGATCCTTATGGTCATCCGACAATGGGCTCGATGGCGGGAGGACAAGGGGATTACTGGGACTTCGGGTACAAAACCTTCGATCTTGCAGACCGAGAAAATTACTACGATCTGCACTTCAGCGCCTATGCAGAAGACATACAGAAACGGTGGAACAGCTACGAAAAACCGATCATCATAGGTGAAACAGGCAATGTGACGGATGTAAATCTTTATCATCATGCAGCTTGGGTTTCGTTAGTGAATGGATTGGCATCCGCTCCTACTTGGTGGGACATCACCAAGGTGAATGATGAGATGTTATCGCAAATGAAATCACTCGCTGCCTTTGTGAAGCAGATTGATTTCTTGGAGCCTCGTGTGCCGGTTATTGCTGAAACGAGCAATATGGAGAAGAAGCTGGATGCCTCTATTATATTCGAGGACGGTCAATCGATAGACGATTGGAGTATCCCTGAATGGGCAGAAGCGAATAAAGATGCAAAGGGCACGCGATCGAAAATTCAATTGACTGAGGACAGCGATCATTCGGTTGTATCGGCTGATCTATGGTTTGCAACCGGTACATTCTCACAAGGCGTGATGCTGCAAACGGCTCCTGTTACAGACTGGTCAAGTTATGATCAGCTTACTATGGATGTATATGTAGGGGATACGAATGTATCCGGGCTTCGTGCGGTTCCAGTCGTGTTTCCGGAAGGCCAATGGAATGAGGTAGCAGAATCTAACAGCACGGCGCTTCAGCCGGGTCAATGGACCAAAGTTGTCATCCCGTTCTCGTCAGCTCTGGAGAAGTATTGGCGTAATATTGCGATGATCCCGGAAGATTATGAGAAGATCACACAGTGGGGATTGAAAGTATATACCGGAAATTCCCCATCCGAATGGAATCCGACTACAATTAGCATCCGCAATGTAAAGCTGGAATCCAGTCGTGCACCAGTTGTGACGGTTAAGGAGGCGGAAGCATGGGTCATGCAAGGTGACAAGCTATCATACGGTTGGACCGTCAGCGAACACCGTGATCTTGCCGGCATTCAAGTGAAGCTGCCGAATTGGCAACCGGGCAGCTATCTAGTTCGATGGTACGACACTTGGGATGGTGTGTACCTTACCGAAAGTTCGGTTCAATCTGTGGATGGAACACTCCTATTGACTGCACCACAAACAAAGCGAACCGATCTAGCGTTCACAATACAAGCTGAATAATAACATGCGAGGCTGAGAGGACTGGTGGAGAAGATGAATCAGAAAAACCGATATAAGGTTAAGCCAAGCTTAATTAATCCTAATGCGGATAACAGCGCTAGGCGATTAATGGCTTATCTTTGTGATATGTATGGAACTAAGATGCTGACAGGTCAGCAAATTGGCGTAGTATCGATTCCTGAGTTGGAAATTATTAAACGGGAAACGGGTTTTTATCCTGCCGTTTGCGGGTACGATTTTATGAATTATTCGCCATCTCGAACGGAACGGGGAACGATTGGACAGGACACAGATTTGGCTTTGGATTGGTGGAAGGATGGCGGTATTGTCACCTTTTGCTGGCATTGGAATGCACCTAAGGATCTGATCGACCTGCCGCCGGACCGCAGCTGGGGAAGCGGGTTTTATACGAAGGCGACAACGTTCGATATTGAGAAAGCGATGAATGACACAGCATCGGAAGACTATCAGCTGATCATAAGAGACATCGATGTGATAGCGGAGGAGCTTAAGCGTTTGCAGCAAGCAGGAGTCCCCGTGTTATGGCGACCGTTGCATGAAGCAAGCGGCGGTTGGTTCTGGTGGGGAGCGAAAGGGCCGGAGCCTTGTATTCAGCTGTGGAAGCTGATGTACGAGCGGCTCACTCAAATGCATCAATTGAACAATCTGATTTGGGTTTGGAACGGTCAGCATAAAGACTGGTATCCAGGCGATGAATTCGTGGATATTATCGGGGAAGACATTTATCCGCCGGAGAGAGATTATTCCTCACAGTTATCGCGCTTTCAACAAGCCCTTTCCTATACAGAGACAAACAAAATAATCGCTCTTTCGGAAAACGGAACACTGCCTGATCCTGATGAGATGATTAAGGACAACGCGCTATGGCTTTGGAATTGCACATGGTATGGCACATTCCTGTTTGAGAAGATCGAAGATAATCTGGTGTATGCGGAACGTTACACGGAAGGGGAAATGTTGCGCAAAATATACAACCACTCTCTGACGATTACTAGAGATCAATTACCGGACTTAACTACGTATCCACTGCCGAATCTTTAAAGTAAACTTTTTTCAAATCAAATAAAGGGAGCGCTCCAGAGTCGGATGACTGTGGGCGCTCTCTTAAATTTAGACTCTGTTAATTTTTGATAACTCTTCGAAATCTTACTTTCAGTTACCTGTCAGATGGTAAGAGATATAGGAATAGTATATACTGGATTAATAAAATTGAAACAGGAAGAAAAATGAGGTGATTTTATTTTAGAAAAACTCAGGAAAATTAATATGAAAACTGCTGTATTTATGGGAATTATTTTTTACTCTTTGACTATCTTAATCCACTTTCTTATTATAAGCAAAAGTATTCCATTCACATGGGTTAATGGTGGAAGGTCTGAATCATTCGCTGAACAGCTACCAATATCTGTTATAAATATCGTTATTTCTATTATTGGAGTAGTTTTTACGTTGATTGTTGGTAGAATTAAACTATATAAATACAAAAGAGGAATAACCGTTATATGTTGGTTTTTTGTTGTACTTTGGTCTTTTGGATTTATACAACAATTGTTTGGAACACCTTTTGAAAAAATGGTTTGTTCGTTAGTATTGCTTATTGGAGTTATCTCGAACTTGCGTATGGCGATTGAAAAAAAATAGATGTAACTATTTAATTAATAAGTTTGTGAACAATTACACTTAAACTAAAGGGGTGCGTTAGTTTAACAAGCAAATAGTATAAAAATGGAACTTCCACGAATTGGGAACTTCCATTTTTATAAGTAATATCAACATTAAACTTTAACAGAGCCTAAATTTAAAGAGTAATACTCCGTCAATAAGTGGAGAAGTCCGGCAGATCCTCTAAAGTAATTACATCAGGGTGATGGTAAGTTTTGATCAACTGTTCATTGCTCGTGACGGAAGGATCGGTACACCAATATCCCCACCAAGGCATGTACCAGAGCCAGTTGGCCCGGTTAGCTCTTAGCAAAGCGGGATCGGGGATTGGACCATTCTCGGTTAGAGCGACCGGCTTACGTCCATTCGTTAAGGCGACCGCATATTCGTATGGGCATAGCAATGGGCCATAATTTCCGGCAGGCTCGTACACGTCATCACCGACCAGATCCACGAATTCATCACCAGGATACCAAGCGGGATTCGGTGCATTCCAGACCCAAATCAGATTGTTTAATTGATGGTAATTGACATACCGATCAAACATGAAACGATATAGTGCTTTGTAAGCTTCGGGGCCTTTCGCGCCCCACCAGAACCAGCGGCCGTCTGCTTCATGAAGCGGGCGCCATAATACAGGTACACGCGCCTCGCGGAGCTTCTTTAAATGCTCGGCAATGGTGTCCATATCACGTAGCAAAGCCTCGTAGGATGCGGTTCCTGGCTGAAGGGCTTCATTCAAATCAAAATCGGTTTGTTTCGTGTAGAATGTTTTATCTTCGCCTCCGAGGGGAGCAAACCAATGCCAACAAATCGTTACGATACCGCCTTGCTGGGTATGCCATTCGATCGCTTTTCCGAGTGTTCCTTTATTGCCCTCGATTTCGATAATAGCGTCCTCACTCATATTGTTCGTTGTCGTAGCATGCGAATAGCTCAATAAATCAAACCCTTTAAGGGCGGGCAGCTTGCCGGTAAGGCTATGGATATGATCGATCTCCAGTCCTGCAACCGAGTTTGTATGCTGACCCGTAATGAGTTTGTTTCCATAGACGGAGGACAGATAGCGCATTAAGGTTCGGCATTCCTTCGTTGCAGCCGGATTAACGAGATCGAATAAAGGTCTGGAACGGACAGGCTCGGAGCTTGGAATGAGCATTAAATGCTTAAGAACAACCTTTCCTCTCGCATTGGTAAGTGTAAAGGTGTTCTCGCCTTTGGCTAACCAGGCCGTGCAGGCAATGAAATCCGCAGCTTGTTCCGAAGCATTGAACAGCACCCAGCCATAAGTTAGACCGTTTATGTACAGGGAACAGCGTTCAGAGCTAGGTCGTGCATCATAGTGAAATACAATTTGAAAGAAACCATCTTCTTCAATAATAACTTGCGTTTTTATAGCATTTTCCTCGGTTGTAAAGCTAGTTAATATTGTTTCGTTTCTTTGTGCAGTCAATCTAGCAGCCCCCCTGATCATTCTATTCAATCGCAGATCCTATGTAGATTATACCGTGAATCTATGTTTCTTCTCAATTCATAAAAACAAATATATCCAAAATTGGTGCTTGATAATTCTATATTGATATGCTATGGTTTTCATAAATAAAGCGGAT
>Ga0079985_1017928_pt1 | contig 17938 bp, 21 predicted proteins | sample Hof3ISUMetaT_11_FD_73497 | JGI IMG/M metagenome (GOLD analysis project Ga0079985, IMG submission 73497) | Enriched soil aggregate microbial communities from Iowa State university to study microbial drivers of carbon cycling -... | ecosystem: Environmental > Terrestrial > Soil > Agricultural land... | reverse complement strand
TTCGTTAGTTGGCGGTGCGTATTAAGCGCCGCAATGTTGTGGTTAATTCTCATTGATAAATTCCTCCTTGAATGTGTATATATTTCCGCATCCTTGCGGAAGCCCGGGACATAGGTCGGCCGCCCTATAATCTCTTGCTATATAATATATCGAACGTTACTGGACAAATGTTAATAGCACTCGACAAAAAAGATATTTATTTTTATATTTCTACTTATCAACATTAAGAAATAGTAGATTCTAACCGTTGGCTCAAACGATCCATGTTCTGATGGACTTGACTATAAAGAAGCGTGCCAATTACCTCATGAGCATCTCGACAATCAGACATAAATTTGCCGAATACCTCTATCAAGAGCCTTACCTTCTCCGCAGGATCGATTTGAAAACGCACTGACGGCGTTGATTTCAGGAACATTTCATATTCAACACGGATAAGTGGCAACAAGAGTACTGTCATATACTTGTTCTTCATCCATCGCTTAAACAGCTTGTCAAATCTGGGTAAAGTACGATTAATTTGTTGTTCATTATGGTTGAATGTATAGCTGTCGAGCTTCCTCATGACGTTCAGCAGTTCATTATAAATGATTAAGAACTGTTCATACTCCTGCTTTAGTATCTCTGCCTGCTTCTTCATGTACGACAAATCGTAACAGAATTCCTTGTTACCCCTATACCAATCCGGTTCCACAACACACTCGTTTAGCTCCCGTTCGATGACTTCGCTAAGCTTCATATATATCGTTCCCTCAATTTTGGCGCCGCCAATTGTCGTATTAATCACTTTAATATGACGCGGTATATGGACTAACATAGCTTCCATCTGCTTCTTAGCTGCAATATGGCCATAGCTGGAGAACGTCATCTCGCCATCGACGCTTTCCACTTCGATTAAGTCAGCGCGCTCCTTATCCATGAGCTCTGTGGGCCGCCCGTTGTAGCTGATTCCACCGGCATAATATTGATTATTGCGATAACCGAAGTTCTGCCCGACTAAAATGACATGACTACAGTTTAATTTAGCCAACAATTCCAGCGTTAACACAGCGATCGAGGGTGCATCGGAAATCACTTCCTTATTCTTTAGCAACTCCTCTGCACCAAACAAAAATGCACTGATTGGATCTTGGCCGGTAAGCATATGCAACTTCGGTCCCGGATACATCTCTACGGTGTTATAACTGCCGCTGGAACCGAAGATTAGCGGGATCGAATTAATCCCTTGTGTAATAATCTCCTCATACACAATGTGATTATGTAAGGTAGGGTCATAGGCTGTCACAGCATCGGGGTAGATACCATGATTAATAAGTGCTTTGTTGGCTGAACCAACTGCGAACACATAGGCCAACCCTTCATCTTTAATTCGTCGAATGTTGTCAAGCTCCTCATTAAGTGATGGACCAGCAGCTACAAGTAACACCGGTTTTCCTTGGAAAAATTGCTTCTTCTGTCGAAGTATACTCGGAGTTTCAAGAACCTCCTTGAAATTATTGCCACTGTTTATCGTCCATAACTTTTCGTAACCCAGATTCGTATGTATTGCGCTTCGTTTATCCAGAATCATTTTCCTAAACTGCTCTTCGAAATGCGCGGTATAACTCTTCAGCATGACTCTATATGCTGGTTGTGATACATATAACACAGGATCCTTCACCTGTTCAACAAAGTGCGATAGCTGTTGCACCATCTCCCCCTCGGAATCACCCATATAAATATGCCGTAAATTCTTAAAGGCAAAATCTCGAAGGCTGTATGTACAGAGAAAATGATAGAGAATAGCTGGATTTGGTTCATAGATCGTAAAGGGCGTCTCTCCCAACTTTTCCTGCATAGCGCGAATATGATAACCGAGCCCTAAACCATAGAAGAAAACATGCTGCGATGGCAATAGTTCGAACTGTTCAATGAATTTCTCCGCTTCGTTCTGCGGATCATATTTGCTATGTACATAATAAGTTTGTCCTTCGCGGTCTACTGCTAGGTTCGGATGGCCATTCTTCGCAGGGATGACTTGGATAGGTTGCTGCCGCAGCAGTTCCTCCATCTGCTTGATCTTTTCCAGCACGACCGGAAATCGATTACGCAGAATTAGCAGATTATCGCTAAGAATCATTCTTGGACACCTTCTTCATTCGTGATTTGGTGTAGTTCATGTTGTAACTTCTCTATCTGCGGTAAAATTTCGTATTGAAGCAAATCGCCAATTGTTGTGTGATCCTGCTGTTCCATACCTTCTAACAATTCAGACATCGTTTGACTAAGAGCCAACCCAATCTCGGGAAAAACTGCCACGTTGCTATACGGAATTGCCAGATCGCCAATTAGTCTGATTAGTTGCGTCAGCCATTCAACACCTTCGAGGAAGGACTGGAATTGTTGCCACGTCTCTTGAGTTGGAGTCTGATAATACTGCGTACTAAGTTGAGGTAATTGTTGGATAGCTTGCGCGCAATAGGCATAAGATGATGCGATCAACTCATCAGCAAATTGCTTAATTGTGACCACATTTATATCGATGCGCTTGATCTCAGACAACTGTTGCATAATGTATTCTTGGTAATCCCCATATATCTCCTTGCCGTCAACCGTCATTTGACTAATATGCAATTTATGCTCCACCAGCAGAGCAGCCATTCTATTGAACAATATCTCCACATCGGGAGCTGTATTCGCTACCTGCCACGTTTGGTCTTGGAATAAAACTTCCATACTATGTAGCACCCCTTCGTATAATCCTCTTATTTCTGTTTATCGGTTGAATCGCTCTTCATATTTAGTTGAGTTTCTTAATCACCTTAGCTGGAATACCGGCTGCCACTGTAAAATCAGGTACATCTTTCGTCACAACAGCTCCTGCTGCCACAACAGCATGATGACCGATGGTCACTCCCGGAAGAATAATGACACCATACCCAATCCATGCACCATCACAAATTTGAATGCTCTTGAATGTATGTCCTTGATCAGCGATCTTCATCTGTGGATTATCATAATTATGATTGCTTACTGTCATATACACATTCGGACCGAGCAATACATCATTACCGATAACAACTTTGCAGTTTTCTTGATTATCCGCATAGATGCTAGTAAAAGGCCTAAGTGTCACATTATTGCCAATCTCCACATTCTGCGTTCCTACAATTGTAACCATCGGTCGAATATCGACATTCTTTCCAACTTTGGATATTTTTCGAATCAAGAACTTACGCAGGCTTTTAAAATAGAGCAACCAATGTGTCGACACAATGTCCGGCCCAAACCTGTTGCGAGCCATCGTTTCACCGCTCCTTCTTCTGATGCAATTCAGAGGCTTTGTCATGAAGTACAGAGAATTCATTCTGGAAATAATGCTCCGCCAGCACTCCCATAAGCTCGAAGTCCTCTTCTGAATCAATATCGAGGACAGCGGTATCCTGCATGAGAACAATATCGAAATTGCCGTCGAATGGAGATCTTCGGATCCTATTCTCCAAACTGTCCCTTCTGTAACAGTATATGGAGGCATTCATATCATACACCTGCGGTGCCTGCTGTCTGGTTACATAGGTGCTATCTATTATTTTTCGCGATACACCATCACGAGTTTCTACCATATTAAAGTATGGGTTGCGCCTTGCATTCACAACAGAGAATACAACATCGGCATTTTTACAACTTTCCAGCTTGTGTAGCGCAGCCTCGATATCCTCAACTTTTCGTAAGGGCGAGGTGATGTCCAGGTCAATTACTCTGTCATATGTTGTTCTGCTGTTCTGCTCCATTGAAATTACAGAGTGAACAATGACCGGAATCTTAGGTGAGTCATCGCGAGCAAGCTCCTCGGGCCTCTTGACACATGTAACTGCTTCAAGACCGCTGACCAACTGAATTAGCTGCTCGCTATCACTGTTGACACATATGTCAACTCTGTGAGCAGGATTCCTGTCCTTAAACTGTAAAGCAGCAGCCACCGTATAATAAATAAGTGGTATTCCGCGCAGCTCCCTAGTATTCTTGCTACGAACTCCTTTTGAACCCTTTCTGCCGCATATCGTGATCAGAATGTTCATCCCTGTTGTCTCCCTGTAGACAGTTTTAATACTTCATAGGCATGATGCACATAAGCGAGAGGCTTAGGTACAGTATGCTCAGCAGATGGCTGACCTGGGCTATTCAGAATCAACTCGAGAAAATGCCTCATCTCAGCGACATACATACTTGTACTACTAGTTGATAAATCTATCGTTCCTCTATTATCGGAATAATGAATGCGATTTGTTAAGAAATCACCCGTGATCAGGCCATCTCGCGTATACAATTCAATCTTGCGCTGCGGGACACGACCGAAGTAATCCAGGTGTACCTCGATCAGCTTGTCCTTATAAGCGGCAATATAGACTGCTATATCTTCACTGTCGATTTCAAGCTCCGAGAAGGTCCCTGACAAGCTGTATACCTGTTCAGGGAAGCCGAACAGGTGAGTAATGTAATCCCATTCGTGGATTAAGTCCGTTCGGACTCCACCACCCTCGTTGTTCTTAGCACTATACACCGTTCGATAGTCGACACCCTCTCGCCAATCCGGAAGATAGCTGGAGCAGATTACTCGAATATTATAGATCGACTCTTCTTTAACGATCTGCTCGAGTGCCTGTACCACGCCAGTATATCGCAATGGCGCTGCAACGTAATAGATACCACCTGCACGCCATGGCATATCTTCTATGCTGTAGTTAGTTGAATCGAATAGTGGTTTCTCGATGAACATATGCTTGCATCTACCTAGCAGATTCATAATTGCTTTATAATGCTGTCCAGTAGGATTAGTAATAAAAGCAATATCATACTGGCTATCAAGAACGGCTAAGTCGTATACTTCCTTATCGATCATTGTGCCAACGTCTTCAATTAATGGCTTGTCTGTACTGCGAAGTGCATGAATCTCTAACGGTAGGTCGAGCTCCCTACACAATTCTGATAGATTAGTTAGATGCCTTCTCCCTATTGACCCCAAACCATTGAAGATTACCTTCATTGTGCTATTCCCTCGATCCTATCGATGAAAGCGAGCGTTGTCAGATCGTCAGCGAACGTATATCTAGCCAGATCTTCCTGTCCCTCGATCTCTCCGATGAATGCAATTAGCTCCTCTAAATAAGCATTTTCGATAATATTGGCTGCGTATCTCTGGTCCTGATCGACCTCTTGATACGTTTCTATCGATTCCATCTGCTTAGCTTCTAAGTTATACATGGACAAGCCTTGAGGTGTTCCATCCCACAGAATGTGGAGCTGCTCCGAATATACCTCTAAGCTTCTAACAGCCTTCCTGGATACTACATCGACATGCAACACACCTTTATGTCCGCTCTCATGCTCCAATGTCACCATATAGCTATCAGGATAATCGATCTCAAGTGAGCTGATCTTATCCTTGACCACATGATAATGAGCAATCGGTCCGAACGTTCGAATGATCCACGGAAGCTCTATCGCGAACAATTCTCTGCATCCGTTCGTTGATCGATTCCCTACGAAGAAATCCTTATAGCTCTCCCAAGGATGCCAATCTGGCAAATACTGACCAACATGATAGCGGTAATGCGTTTTACTACTTGTTGAATGTACTTTAAGCTGTATGTACTCAATTTCCTTGCGGTATAGGAGCGTTGATGAGAGGAATAATTTGAGATTACGGACTTTAGCTTGCTCGATAATATTCTCACAGCTATCCAATAGTAAGTTGATCTCAGAAAAAACATGCAGCTGCTTCTCCAGACATACCAAGGTCAGAACAGGATGCGTTTGGGGTGAGGTGCAGATAAGCGCGCCAATTGGTTGCTCGTTATTGATTGCACTTTCTAAATCAGCATAAGTGCGAACGTCGTAAAGCTGCTCCACTTCTTCTCGTCTGTCCAATCTTGTATCAACACCGCAAACCCGAACGTTATCTGCAAAGTGTCCGGTAAGCAGCTTGATTCTCCGCTTGCCCATAGAACCAAGACCGATGACTACGAGCTTCATGGTTCCACCTCCAGTCTTTATAGATCGTAAAATGTTTTTTTCAAATCAATTCCCTTAGCTAAAGCATTCTTGATTTCCACAATGATACGATCTGATGTATGATCTCGCTCGTAAGGATTGACAATGTCCTTGATCTTTTCCCTAAATTCAACCGATAATACTTGATTCAAGCTGTTTGCGATCTCTTCCTTATCCGCTCCACAGTTTACGATTGACTCGGCTTGCAGGCGTCCCTTCTGCCTGTCTCCGATATTGATAGTCGGCACGTGGAAGGAAGGTGCTTCAATGATGCCACTGGATGAATTCCCTATGACGGCATCCACAAATTGCAGCGCACTCAGATAGCGGGTTTGACCCATAGAAGTAAAGGCAATTGCCTTATCGGGATTGTTGTTAGCATATTGGTCAATCATCGCATTGATCGTTCTACCCTCGGTATCCGAGTTGGCCTTTGTAAATATAATTCGTACATGCTTAAACTCATCTAATGCGGTAAGAAGACTGGTGAACTGGCTCTCCGATGTTGATTGCTCCAGAGTCACCGGATGGTACGTCACCATCACTGTTGTGCGGTCGAAATGAAAGCCAAGCTGCTCTTCCAGTTGTGCCCTCGATAGCAACGGTATACTCTTAATGTTCTCGATGCCCAAAGCTCCTACATGGAAAACCCGCTCAGGTGCCTCGCCTAGCTGTATAACCCTGTTCCTATATACCTCCGTACTCGTGAAGTGCAAATAGCTCATCTTCGTTATACTATGTCGGAACGCCTCATCGAAGGCGCCTTGTGTTGTCTCCCCGCCATGCAGATGTGCAACGGGTATCCGTGCGACGGATGCCGCACTGACTGCAGCGAATATCTCATAACGATCACCGAGTACAACGATCATATCTGGCTTTAGCCTTTCATAGGCTTCGCAGAAGCTGATCATCGCTAATCCCATTGACTTAGATATACCAATCGGCGTGTCAGAGCTCAGCACGATTTCTATCCGCTCATCGATCACAAAGCCGTCCTTCTCAATATCCGTATAAGTCATACCAAATTCAGGCGAAAGATGCGTGCCTGTTGCAATCACTTGTAATTGAATTCCTTCTTCAGGATAAAGCTTGTTCATTAGCGGTCGCAGTAAACCGTATTCTGCGCGGGTCCCTGTAATCACACATATCCGTTTCATAACTCGATCAACTCGTCTTCTTGGAAGCTGCGCGACGCTATCTTCCCCAGTACTTCATCCCAGCGCATTGGGCTTATGCCGTTACCCGGTCTTTTTACTGTCACATTATGCGCTGTGAATATTTCGCCTTGCTGAATGGCTTGAGCAGCAACTAGACTTTTCCTTGCGATATTTAGATTCTTCTGTTCAGAAGCGGATAATCGCTTGATTCCATCGCCCAACGCCTGTTCAATATTCCGTATCCCCGCAACCATTTTCTTTAATTCATGAGGCTCCAGGCTGGCGCGATGATCCGGACCTTCCATTGTCTTATCTAGTGTAAAATGCTTCTCTATGACGGTTGCACCTAAAGCCACAGCTGCAATCGGCACTTCAATGCCTAACGTATGATCTGAATAGCCGACCTCGACTTGGAACACGTCCTTCATAGTCTGCATCGCGCGCAGATTCACATCACTCATCGGTGTTGGATATTCCGTATTACATTGCAGAACAATGATATCCCTAGTTCCACTATCTCTAAGAATATGTAGTGCCTGCTCAATCTCAACTAATGTGGACATTCCTGTAGAAAGGATGACTTTCTTCTGCAGCCTGCCAATCTTCCTTAGGTACGGTAAATTCGTAATTTCCCCCGACGGAACCTTGAATATGTCCAGACCCAATCTTACCAACAGATCAACGCTCTCCAGATCAAAAGCAGAGGATAGGAACATCACGCCCTTGGAAGCCGCATAGTCTATCAGCTCTTGATGCTTATCATAATCCAGTTCCAGTTTCTTGATCATGCTGAACTGGCTCTCTTCATCCCCTGTCGTCTCGGTCTGATACTGTGCTTTTCCGGCACTTCTCGTCACCAACTTCTCCGCCTTGAAGCTTTGGAATTTGATCGCATCGGCTCCTGCTGCACTGCCCTGCTCAATTAGTTGCTTAGCAATGTCTATGCTTCCGTTATGATTCACCCCGGCTTCCGCAATAATAAACACTTTACTCATCTTCATATCTCTCCACTTCTCTGCAAGGATTTCCATACGCTTTCGCATTCGAGCCAATATCCCTCACAACGACACTACCCGCTCCAATCATCACATCATGGCCAATGTCGATCTGTTGAATAACCGTAGAATTCACACCAATGTGTGTTCTATCGCCTATAACAACCTGACCACTTAGCACACTTCCAGGAGCAATATGGCAGAAGGCTCCAACTGTACAATCATGCTCAATAATCGCACCTGTATTCACGATACTGTGAGCACCAACTATTGCCCCCGCATTAATAATTGCACCTTTACCTACATACACACCTTCACCAATAACCACATTGCGGGATATGGTAGCCGTTCGATCAATGAACGACGGAAACTCGAATCCGATCTGACGCGCTTTATGATACAGCTTCTGCCGAAGGTCGGGGCTACCAACGCTTCCAACCGTTATACATGCATACGTAATGCCTTTGGCGTAATATCCAGCAAGTTCATCATCTGTTCCGATGATTTCGATCCCATTCGTCCACTTGCCGACGTTGTCAGCTACATCTATAATACCAATGATGTTATAATCCTGTAGCTCCCGAATTGAATCAATCAAACTGTTGCAGTGACCGCCGCCGCCGATCAGGATGAGATCTCTCATTTATTGACTCCCAGCCTTTCCAGCATGTGCTCCATTTCCTTCATTTGCCCCATATCCAGCCAAGCATTGTCGCTCACCGGGTACACACCGATCTTTTCGCCTTTTTTTATGTATAAATTGATCAATTCAGTAATGTGGAAAAAAGTATCCTTAGGAATATCAGCCAGTGTCTCCGGTTCAAGAATATACATACCCGTGTTTACCAACAAATCGTATTCCGGTTTCTCAACCAACTGCCGCACTTCGCTGGAATCGTTGATTTCAACTACTCCGTAAGGGATCGCATACTGCTTTAACGAGGTGATCATCGTGATCTTATTCTTATTCTCCTTATGATGCAGCAACATCTCGGAGTAATTTCCGTCAATCAGAATATCGCAATTACTGACGAAGAACGTATCCTTTAGTTGGCCTTCCAGTAACGAAAGACTACCTGCCGTACCCAACGGTTTTTCTTCCTCCACATAATTCACTTCATACTTTTTCTCTTCCAGCTCGTTAAAATAAGCCTTAATCATACTTTTCTTATAATTGACGGTCAGATAAAATTTTTCGCATCCATACTCTGTAAACCGATTAATAATCCGTTCTATGATCGTCTGATCACCAATCGGTATAAGGGGCTTAGGAATAATCTTGGTATAGGGCTCTAGTCGCGTTCCTTTCCCTCCCGCCATAATGACCACCATATTATCCAGCTTGTTATAATGATTTAATTTGTGCTCGAAGTTATCATTCCAGAAGATGATGTCAATAACTTCGTCCTTTTCATTAATGACCGGTAAGGCCTCAATCATCTTCTCTCGCAAAATAAGTTTTGCCTTTTCACGATCCTTTTCGCGAACGAACTTCGGCGTTGCATTCATGATGAACGCAACGTCGCTTTGTAGATCGCCGTTCTTCAAGATCCAGCGCCTGATGTCGCCATCAGTCACCGTACCCTTCAGCTTCATTCCACTCGTTACGATCAGGATTTTCCTTGCCGTATCATCCAACTTCTTAATCGCTTCCTTGACGGATATGTGCTCATCAATGATTAAATCAATCAGCTTCATCGTTGCACCTCTTTCTGGCCTGTCTGAAGCTTTGATAAGACAGCAACAACCGTTTCCACGTCAGCTGTCTCCAGATTCGTGCTACAAGGAATATTCAATAACCTATCCGCATAATATACTGCCTTCTTAATATGATAGCTTTGATTATTTTGATAGGGTCTTTGTTGATGAATCAAGCCCCATACCGGTCTAGTTTGGATATTGTGGTTGGCTAATTCCTTCAGCAATTCATCCCTACTCAAAGGAAATTGGCTATTATCGATAACGAGCGAATAAAACCAATAATTGGGCCTTGTTGAAGCGTTGAACGGAAACATCGATAATCCCGCTAGCTGCTCGATCCGCTCGCGATACAGTTCATAGTTACGCGTTTTGATCGCGATGAATAACTCTAGCTGCTCCAATTGCGCGACTCCTAATGCCGCCTGCAGGTTCGTCATTCTATAATTGTAACCGATTTCATGATGAATATAGTTCAACCCATCATCCTTAGCTTGTCCTCCGAGGTACCTCGCCTTGCGGACTAGCGCCGGGTCACGCGCGACCAACATACCGCCTCCACCAGTCGTCATAATCTTATTGCCATTAAAAGAGAACACGCCAAAATCACCGATTGTTCCCGCGAACTTACCGCTGAATCTGCCAGAAGTACAATATGTGCCTAACGCTTCCGTCGCATCCTCCACAACTTTCAAGCGATATGCTGAGGCGATATCCATCAGTTTTTCCATGTCGATCATATTACCAAACACATGAACGACAACAATCGCACGAATGATTCGCTTCGTCTTGGTATTGACTAATCCTTCTTCTGACAATAAACATTCCTCTTTGCAGAACGTCTCAAGCTTGTCCAAATCCATGTTCAACGTATCATCGCAGTCCATAAATACAGGCTCAGCGCCCACATAAGTGACAGGATTAACAGCAGCTATAAAAGTAAGGGTAGGCACAAGGACTTCATCGCCCGCTCCTGTCCCCGCAAGTTTTAGGGCCAAGTGCAGTCCAGCAGTTCCACTCTGACAAGCGGCAGCCGCTTCGACATTTAGATAAGCAGCCATATTCCGCTCGAATTCATCAACGAATCCTCCGGCGGTAGACACCCACTCCGATTCTACTGCTTTTGCTACATATTGCATTTCATTGCCACTGAGGTTTGGCACCGATAACGGAATGAACTTGCCCATCACCATTCCCCCTATACATTGTAGATATCCACTTTATATTTATCTATATTGTGCTCCAGCCAGCTAATCGTCGCTGCAAGCCCTTCCTGAATGTTATACCGCGGTTCCCAATCGGTTAATTTCCGAATCTTCTCATTTGAGCCGAGCAGTCGATTAACCTCGCTTTTCTCCGGCCTTAATCGCTGTTCGTCACACAGGATCCTCGCATTGGGATTGATTTGACGGATAAGTTCCTCAGTCAGTTCACCGATGGAGATTTCCGTCTGTGTGGCAATGTTAATCTCTTCGCCTATCGTTTGCGTGGATTTGGCAATTGCGATAAAACCCTGGGTTGTATCCTTCACATAGTTAAAATCTCTCGTTGGCGTCAATGCGCCCAACTCGATCTCCTGTTTACCAGCCAATAGCTGCGTAATAATGGTAGGGATGACTGCCCTAGCGGACTGTCTTGGCCCATATGTATTGAAAGGTCTGACGATCGTCACGGGCAGGTTAAAGCTCCTGTAGAACGATTCTGCCAATCTGTCAGCCCCAATCTTAGTCGCTGAATAGGGTGATTGACCTTGGAATGGATGCAATTCGTCGATCGGAACATACTGTGCTGTACCATAAACTTCAGATGTAGAGGTGATCAGTATTCGACTCGTTCCTAGGCTCCGTGCTGCTTGCAAGACATTTAATGTTCCCTTTATATTCGTATCCACATAAGAGTCAGGGGAGTGATAGCTGAATGGAATGGCAATTAATGCTGCCAGATGATACACCTCATCCATTCCGCTCATCGCTTCGGCAACACCATGAGGATCACGGATATCCCCGGTGAACACCTCTACTTCTTTCATTACATCCCGCGATACATTGTCCAGCCATCCCCAATTATTGAACGAGTTGTAATATGCAAAAGCTTTAACTTCTGATCCCTGCGCAACCAAGTCTTCTACTAGATGACTACCGATAAACCCGTCTGCACCTGTTACAAGCACTTTGGTCATGCCATCACCCGCCCTTCTTCTCTGTCTTCAACAATTGAGCGAGCTGCTTTAATGTAGTGGATGTCTGAACGGCTTCAACGTTCGAACTCTGGATATCCTCAAACAATTCCTTACGCAGAATGCTGACTTCCTTCGGTGCACGAATGCCCAGCTTGACTGTATCTCCCTCTGAACTAAGTACAATAATTTCAATGTTGCCATCTATAATGATCGACTCATTATTTTTCCGGGAAAGTACCAGCATCTCTTTAACCCCCCTGTGTCGACGCAGATTCGGGTTCCAAGAGCGGTACGCGAATCCCATAAGTACTGTTATGTAATACACACTGCATGCCTTGTTGGGTAGAGCGATTGATCACCAATGGCGCCATCAAATTAATCGTCGATTGCAACGGATTCGCGGGCACAATCACAATAGACAGAATCATGATAGTTGAAACATCCTGGATGCCGAGCTCCTCCTGAATATCAGGAGAAAGCTCCCACTCGTAATCTGGGAAGAACATGAAAGGATCCGTCACCACGAACGAAACGTCCTCATCGTCCACACTTTCCAGGTGGAAAAATGGCGCTTCTTCCTCACGTGTTATTAGAGTAAATTGGCTATACCTTTCAAAACCAAGTAAACCTTTTGAAAACGTAATAATGTTGTCCTTATCCTCTGCCAACTGCTACTCCCCCAGTCCATTCCGTATTATTCTATCCTACAAAAATAATAGCCGCAGGTCTATACCTACAGCTTTCCTCATACCAAAATATCCAGCGATGGCGGTGTGATCTCTACACTACCATATTGTTGCATATAAATATCGAGCTTGCCTCTTTGATAATGGAGTTCGGGTGCAGTAGGAAAGGTCTGCAATCTAACACCGCCCAGTTCCACGTTAATGATAGGCTTATTAGCTTCATAGTAGATATCCACATTATCACAGGAGGCTTCCCCGACATAATCAAATTCCGGGAAGCTTACGCGAACGTCCTTCGCCAATTCTGCGATAGCGTTGCCGCCTAGATGGATAGCCGCCATTCGATTTCCCTTATCAACGATTCTAGCAATTCCATTCATCGCCACACTGCGAGCCTGATCATGAATGCGATCCATTACGACTGTCACACCGGCCCTTGCTAGTGCATCCCACGCCTTGCTCTGATCGATATGAAGTGTACCGTTGGGTTGCTTTATGGATAGCTTCGCTGGGGTCTGCTCCAAATTAAACGTAGCTGGTGACTGCCGTTGTTCAACGATCGCACGACCCGCTTGGATCCCGATTTGAGCATACGTTTGATGGATTTGAATGCTCGGGAAATTCATCACATCAATCCTCCACTACCGAAGAAAATCCATAAGGCTAGGCATAATAAGTCTGGATCCGGCGGAAAGTGAAGCTTGGTACACATTCTCGGCCATCTTAAGATTCGTGATGACGATTGCCATATCCGCATCTTCCGTCTTCGTTGTTAACGCCTGAAGGTTGATTCCGATGTCTAGCAGTCGATCCTCGGCTAGTTCAAGGCGGTTCATCTTCGCACCAACGTCTGCACGCACTTCCAGAACAACCTCCATGCGAGAATCGATCTTGCCAAGCATCGAACTAATGGCACTGAAGTTGCTCTCATCCAAGGCGAGCATTAGATCATCCATGAGGCGGAACATATTGTCTTCATTCTCGTCCGTGCCGAATATTTGGTTCCCGTTGATGTTGACAGCCATTTTCACTCCAGCTCCGACTTCGAACTTGATCTCCCCAATATCTGCAAGCTCTGATACCGGATCTGCGGTAGAGTAAGGCGGTTTGTCCGTCATCTGTCCATTGAACACATATTTGCCGTTAAATTGGCTGTTCGCAATATTGAGTAATTGCTCCTTTAGTTGCTCAATCTCAATGCGAACGGTCTGCAACGCGTCATCGGGGTTAGAGCCATTCGCAGCGCCGACGGTTAGCTCCCGCACGCGATGAAGGACACTTCCAGTCTGTTCCATCATTTTATCGGTGTAACTCATCCAAGAAATAGCGGCATCCACATTCGCTCTATATTGCTCATTAGCCGAATATTCACTGCGATATCTCATAGAAAAGCTAATACCTACCGGATCATCCGATGGTTTATTAATTTTGCGACCTGTAGATAATTGATTTTGCATCGTGTCCATACGCAACATATTGCTGTTCAAATTGCGTAACAACTGAATGCTCATCATGCCCTGCGTCACTCTGGAAGTCATATTCTCACCTCGCTACTTTTTTGTCTAGAACCGCTATCTTCCGACAACACCCATACCATTTATGATTTTATCAAGCATCTCATCGAACGTCGTTAGCACGCGAGCCGCAGCATTGTAGGCGTGCTGATATTTAATCATATTGGCCATTTCTTCATCCAGCGATACGCCGCTAACGGATTGACGATTCATCTCGACCTGACCGACCAATACTTTCAGATTCTGTGCTTGCCGGGACGCTTCCTGCGACTGAACACCCAATCCGCCTACAATCGATTGAAACATCTCATCAACCGTACCTTGACCGTCCACTTTAACCAATCGGAGACCGGCTATGAGCAGAGCCAGATCGTTATTCCCTTTGACAACGAATTCATTGCCATCCTTATCAAGTGCGATTCGATTGGATGTCACAATCTTCGAAACATCCGCTACAATGTCTGGATTTACCCTTAAGCTGAGCGCTTCTTGGCCTGGTGTTAAGGTGAAAAATGGAACTCCCGTCGAACCATCCATCGCATAACCAAGTTGATGCAATCCATTCATTCCGTTGACAATTACCGTTAATGGCGATGTCAATGTGCGGTTCGAAAACGAGTCAGAATATGTAACTCCCCCGATCACCGTTCCTTCCGGCAGGACTGAACCTTGCGGTAATGTCACTTCCATTGGGCCATTGACGAGCGAGTTTACTAACTGGTTTAAGTCCTGAATATATCCTTCCACAAGCGTATCACGCGAGTAGATCATGCCGTATATCTCGCCGCTAGTGAGTTCCGAATTGAAATTTCCCTCAAGAAATGCGCTGTCAACGGTTACATTCTTATCGTTACCGTTAACAAGCTCTGTCGATCCCATTCGAACGGTATAACCGTTCTGTGTTTCTTCAACCGTCACGTTAATAAGCTGGGAAATTTCATCTACCAACAAATTTCGCTGATCTCGAAGATCGTTTGCGTTGTTGCCGAAGCCTTCGATCTTGTAGATTTCATTATTCAAATTGGCAATTTGCCCAAGCAGCGTATCCACTCGTGCACCCTTGATCGCAACGCTGGAGGTAAGATCCGCTTTCAAATTGTTTAGCTGTTTCGCTGAGTGGCTAAGCGCGTCGGTTAGTGCTAGCGCACGTTCCTTGACTAACACTCGAGCGGTTAGATTTTCCGGGGATTTGCTAAGCTCCTGCCAAGCGTTCCAGAACCCTTCGATAACCTGCCGAATACCGGTGTCCGAAGGCTCATTGATGATCGCCTCCAGCTTCTCAAGGGTATCTGCCTTTATCGTCCACTCCCCAAAAAACTTGCTCTCATTATAAAATTGATCGTCCAGAAAACTCTCACGAATTCGCTTAATATAATCAAACTCAACACCTGTGCCGAGCTGACCGGGCGTATTGCTGCGCTGCAAACCGGGCGCTTCCATTGGAATAGAAGACACCAGATTAACCACTTGGCGGGAATACCCCTTCGTGTTGGCATTGGCCATATTATGCGCAGTAGTCTGAAGTGCGGTCTGTTGCGCAAACAAGCTTCGCTTGGCGGTTTCCAGTCCCATGAAGGTGGATCTCATAACTTAATTCCCCCCTTGATTACGCCCGTGTATCGAACCAGGCGTTCTTCTTGCCTTTGGCGTTATAGGTAGTTCCCGATTGCGATGGATTTCCATAGATCGGGTCTTGGCCGAAGCCACCCGTATATAAATCAAGCGAATAATTGATATAGGCGAGCGATTGTTCGATCAGCTTCTGATTGTTCGCGTTCACACTTTCGATCTGTTTAATCGTGTCGAACAGCTGTTGCTGAGAATCCTGCACTCTTCGTTGATCCGCTGGATCAGCAACCAGTTGTAAAATATCACTTACCGTCATGGACGGATTCGGCCTTAAACCCGCCGCCGCCACAAAATGAACGATCGCCGCTCTCCACTTGGCTTCGACGTCGGCGACCTGCTTGACTAGCTTGTTCTCTTGATTCACAATCGCGGCAAGCTCGTTCACTTGATTGTTCACCAGCGCCTCGCGTTTGCGCTCGCCGAGCTGTAGCAGCGTACGATGCAACGCATGCAGCGCGTCAATATGGTCTATCACAGCCTTAATCGGCATCGAATTCACCTACCTCGTGGATTATCGGGTTAGTTCTGGTTGTTCTTGAAGTAAGCAAGCATCTTGCCGGCAATTTTGTCGGCATCCACTTTATACGTACCACTCGACACAGCATCCTTCAGCTCGTTCAGCTTAGCCGCCTTGGCCGGGTCGGATGCCGCAAGCTCCTGCGATTCCAACAGCTTCAAAGCTTCCTCAGAGAACTTGACTTCATCCTTCGCGCCGCTCTTCTTGTCCACAGACATCTGTCCGCCCGTTGCAAGATGCTTACGATAAGGATTCGCCGCACCAAGTCGATTGACATCATTGATCTTCATGATCTTCCACTCCGTTCTTCCCCTTGCACAAAATAAAAAGGAAACCGATTCTACTTCTTATTATCGGTTCCCTGCGTTGTTTTTTTTATAGCTAAATTATTCTTTACCTTTAATTCGATATGTGAGCGCTTCGCGCAAAGCCCTTTCTTGATCCTTCCGCTGCTGGTCCTGCTCCTTCGCCATATTCATGTCCTTGGCCAACCGCTGCCTACATACGTCACACATGCCGCCTTCACGAATGAGAACTCCGCAAACCTCGCATGGATAAGACAAATTGGGAGCGTTGTATAGCGAAATACGCCCTTCGCGTATGAATTTCGTAATTTGCTTTACTGAGACATCAACCGCTTCGCTCAGGTCATTGATCGTTGTTCCGCGGTTTTCACGCAAGAACGTTACACAACGTTCATATTCTGCATCCACTTCTTTCGCACAAGCCGGGCAAATGTCCTTAAGTCCCTTGGCAAATATTTTGCCGCACTTCGGACAGTTCGCAATATTCAATCCCATTACCGGTTCCTCCTTGCACGTTCCATTCTTTGTCACTATTTTATATGATTCGACAAGATCATACAAGCATAAAAGATGCTAACGCGCCCATGTCAAACCGTACACAGGTGCGTCCAACGATTGGCGGATGGCCTTCGCACATTCGTTCAACGTGCTACCAGTCGTATAAACGTCGTCTAGTAGAAGAATGGGGGTAGCTTGGAATGCTGGTGTATGGAAAGTAGGTGCGTTCGTTATAGTTGGTTCAACATTCGTTAATGCCAGGTTTCGGGCGGCCACAATGGGAGGTAGCTCAATAGGTTCGGCTTCGAATACACCGCTTAAGTCGCGTAATCGTTCAGCGCGGGTTTTGTAGCTTTGCTTGTCCGTATGCTGGGTGCGGCGGAGTATCGCCCGGACAGGAATCCCGAAGGCAGCACCAAGTCGTCGAGCGATGAGCTCGGTCTGATTAAAACCGCGTTCCGCGTATCTTTCTTCACTTAGTGGCACATACGTGATAAAAGCGACATGCTTCTTCTTCAGCTTGAACTCAGATAAGAGACGCTCCAATACCCCCTCCATCATCCCTGCAAAAAGAACCTGCAACCGCTCATCCCCACGATACTTCAACCGGCTTAGCCACTCTTTCATCACAGCATCATAACGAACCGCACTGCGGTTGCATATGAATTGCGAATCATGACGCCGCGGGCAATCCGGACAATCCTCATAACGCCCACACGATTGGCATTGG
>Ga0079985_1167473_pt1 | contig 18123 bp, 16 predicted proteins | sample Hof3ISUMetaT_11_FD_73497 | JGI IMG/M metagenome (GOLD analysis project Ga0079985, IMG submission 73497) | Enriched soil aggregate microbial communities from Iowa State university to study microbial drivers of carbon cycling -... | ecosystem: Environmental > Terrestrial > Soil > Agricultural land... | reverse complement strand
GCCCCATCCGGCCGTCGCGCCCGCCACGCCTGTGGCCGTCCGCGACACGGCAACCGTTGCCATGATCCCCGCCGCATGCCTGCCCCGTTTCGTCCCGCGCCGTGACGGGCGAATGATGCCGTTTGCGCGCCTGTTTGCCGTGGCGGTGTGGCTGACCGTGGTCGGCGCCGGCACGCTGGCGCCGCTGTCGGACAGTGCCGCGCAGGCCTCCGCGCCGCCAGCGGCGCCGCGCGATTTCGCCGCCGAACGCAAGGCGATCGGCGATTCACGCGCGTGGACCAACTATCGCTTCGCCACGGCGGAACGCGCGTGTTACGACAAGTTCTTCGTCACCCATTGCATCGACGAGGCGAAGGAAGTGCAGCGCCAGGAATTGCAGGTATTGCGCCAGCGCGACCTGGAAGTGGGCGAAGCCGAGCGCGCCCAGCGTGCGGCCGACCGCGATCGCGAACAGGCGTTGCGCCGGGCCGAGTTCGAAGCTGGCCAGCCCAAGCGCAGCGCGAACGAACAGGCCAGCCGAGAGTCGTTCGAAAAGAAGCAGCAGGCGCAGCAACTGCGCGACGCGCAGCACCAGGCCGACGCACCGAAGCGCTCGGCCAACGCGCAGTCCTACCAGCAGAAGCAGGCCGACTACGACGCCCGCATGCGCGAGGCGCAGAGCAAGGGTGCGGAACAGGCACGGCAGCGCGAAGAGAACGTCAAGGCGTACGAGGCCAAGCAGCGCGAGGCCGAACAGCGCCGAAAGGATCAGGAAGAGCGACGGGCCAAGGCGAAAGAGCAGCAGGGGCAGGCGTCGGCGCCGCGTCCCTTCGGTTTCTGAGCCGGCCGGCGGCCAGGCCAGCCTGTTTTGGGAAGACGCGGCGGGGAGATGCACATGGACGATAACCTGAATACCCTCGAACGGCAGATCATGGACCTGCAGATCGAGCACCGCGACCTGGACTACCTGATCGACCGGCTGGCGGACGACCCGACCCACGACGAACTCCAGCTCCGGCGGCTGAAGAAGCGCCGCCTCAAGCTGAAGGACGCCATCACCCTGCTGCAACTCCAGCTCGAACCCGACGTGCCGGCCTGAGCGCGGCGCACGCCGACACTGACAGCGCCACATGGCGCGAACCCTGAGCCTTACCCGCCTTGACCATCCTGACCGATCCGACCGAACTGCCAGAGCCGGACGCAGACACCGACAGCCCGGCGCCAGCGCAGGCCGAGCTGGTTCCCGCGTCCGCCGTCCCCGCCAACCACGCCAGCGAACTGGCCACGATCTTTGCCGAAACCGGCACGCTGGCGCAGGGCATTCCGGGCTATCGTCCGCGCCACGCGCAGCAGCAGATGGCCGAGGCCGTGGCCGGCGCGATCGAGCGCAGCGACACGGTGATCGTCGAGGCCGGGACCGGTACGGGCAAGACCTTTGCCTACCTGGTCCCCGCCATGCTCTGGGGCGGCAAGGTGGTGCTTTCCACCGGCACCAAGAACCTGCAGGACCAGCTTTTCCTGCGCGATATCCCGACTGTGCGGCGCGCGCTCAATGTGCCGATCTCGGTATCGCTGCTCAAGGGCCGGGCCAACTATCTGTGCCACTATCACCTTGAACGCGCGCAGGCCAACGGCAGGCTCGCGTCCAAGCAGGACGCGGCATGGCTGCGCGACATCGCGCGCTTTGCCAAGACCACCACGTCGGGCGACAAGGCAGAACTGGCCGAGGTGCCCGAGAATGCGCCGGTGTGGCAACTGGTGACCTCGACCCGGGACAACTGCCTGGGTTCGGAGTGCCCGAACTACAAGGACTGTTTCGTGATGCGGGCCCGCAAGGAAGCCCAGCAGGCCGACGTGGTGGTGGTGAACCACCATCTGTTCTTTGCCGATGTGGTGCTGCGCGACACCGGCATGGCCGAATTGCTGCCGGCGGCGAACACGATCATCTTCGACGAGGCGCACCAGCTTCCCGACACGGCCACGCTGTTCTTTGGCGAGACGCTGTCGACCAGCCAGCTGCTGGAGATCTGCCGCGACACGGTAGCCGAAGGGCTGTCGCATGCGCGCGATGCGGTCGACTGGGTTGCCATCGCAGCGCCGCTGGAACGCGCCACGCGCGACCTGCGCCTGGCGTTCAGCAAGGAGAATGCGCGCCTGGCGCTGGGCCAGATCGAGGCCGACCGGCGTATTGGCGAGCCGTTCTTCGACACGCTGGATACGCTCGAAGAGGCGCTGTCGATCTTCGTCGAGCATCTCGAAAGCCAGGCCGAGCGGGCCGAGACGCTCCAGCAATGCCACCGGCGCGCCGTCGAGCTGCAGCAGCGGCTGGAAGCGTGGCGGGACGAAGGCAAGGCGTTCGCCGTACCTGCCCCGCAAGCGGCAGACACGGCGGACACGGCGGACGAAGCCCCGCAGGCGCCCGCTGCAACGCCGCCGGCCGCGCCGGCGCAGTTCGGCCCCGAGACCGTGCGCTGGGTTGAGGTGTTCTCGCACACCGTGCAGCTGCACCGTACCCCGCTATCGATCGCGCCGATCTTTACGCGGCAGCGCGAAGGGCATCCGCGCGCATGGGTGTTTACATCGGCTACGCTGTCGGTGAAGGGCAACTTCACGCACTATGCCGCGCAACTGGGGCTCAACAAGGACAATTCGCTGACCTTGCCGAGCCCGTTCGATTACGGCAAGCAGGGCCTGCTGTACGTCCCGCGGGATATGCCGCCGCCTAATTCGGCTCAGTTCACCGATGCGGTGGTGGCGGCGGCGCTGCCGCTGATCGAGGCCGCCGGCGGGCGCACGTTCCTGTTGTGTACGACGCTGCGCGCGGTGCAGCGCGCCTCGGACCTGCTCTACGATGCCTTTGCCGAGCGCGGACTCGAACTGCCGTTGCTGGTGCAGGGGCAGGCCAGCCGCACGGAACTGCTCGACCGGTTCCGCGAACTCGGCAACGCGGTGCTCGTGGGCAGCCAGAGCTTCTGGGAAGGCGTGGATGTGCGTGGCGAGGCGTTGTCGCTGGTCATCATCGACAAGCTCCCGTTCGCGCCGCCCGATGACCCGGTGCTCGCCGCGCGCATGGAGGTGCTGCAGAAGAAGGGCCTGAGCCCGTTTGCGGTACACCAGCTGCCGCATGCGGTGATCACGCTGAAGCAGGGCGCCGGGCGGCTGATCCGCTCGGAATCCGACCGCGGCGTGCTGGCCATCTGCGATACGCGGCTGGTCGAGAAGCCCTATGGCCGCCAGATCTGGCAAAGCCTGCCGCCCTTCACGCGAACGCGCGAGGCGCAGACCGTGGTGCGCTTCCTCGAATCCCTGCGGGACAGGGAGAAGGGAGAGGGCGAAAGCCAAAACAACGACGGGGACGCAGGCGAGGACAAGGACGGCGCGCAGCAGGACTGAGCCGCGTAGCCTGTGCCGTCATCCAACAAGAAACGGGACAATCCTTGCGGATTTGTCCCGTTCCTGTGTGCGTTGCAGGGTCAGTACCCTGCGTCGCCGCCGATCAGAACACTTCCCACCACGATTTGTCCTTGCGGCGCTCGCCGTACTTGATGTAGTCGCTGTTGGGGAAGTTGCGTTCCATCACGCGTGCCGTATCGTCGCGCAGGTCCTTCATGCCGAGCGAGTCGTACGAGCGGATCATGATGTACAGCGCTTCCTCGTTGGCCGGGGCGCCGTCGTAGTCCTTGAGCGACTGCTGGGCCCGGTTGACCGCCGCGAGGTAGGCGCCGCGCTTGTAGTAGTAGCGGGCGGCGTGGACCTCGTGCTGGGCCAGCGAGTTGACGATGTACTGCATGCGCGCGGTGGCGTCAGGCGTGTACTTGCTGTCCGGGTACTTGGTGACGAGCGTATTGAAGGCGTCGTAGGCCGCGCGGGCCGCCTTCGGGTCGCGCTCGCTCAGGTCCTGGCCGGAAAAGCGGCCGAGCCAGCCCAGGTTGTCGTTGAAGTTGATCAGGCCCTTGAGGTAGTAGGCGTAATCGATATTCGGGTGGCTCGGGTGCAGCTGGATGAAGCGATCCACCGCGGCCAGTGCCGCCGCCGTCTCGCCATCCTTGTAGCTGGCGTAGGCGGTATCGATCTGGGCTTGCTGCGCGTAGCGGCCGAACGGATAGCGGCCCTCGAGCTTTTCGTAGAGCTTGACGGCGCGTGTGTAGTCGCCGCCGTCCAGGGCGTCCTTGGCTTCCGAATATAATTTGTTGGCCGACCAGCCGGCAGTCTCGTCGGGCTGGTCAGCGAGCAGGCCGCATGCCGACAGCATGACGCAGCCGCCTGCGAGCAGAATCGCTCCAAATCCCGCGCGCCAATTTGCGCGCTTCATGCTCAGCAATTGCATGGGCAACGTATCCCGGATGAAGAAAAATAGCGTCAAGCATTATAGCCCAAGCCCCCAGCCAGAATCCGGCGCGGGAACACAGTCACCCGGTCAGGTGCGCGTCCAGGCATCCCTGGCCGACAACGATGAGGTCGACGACTTCGCCGACGAGGTGCCTCCGGCACCTGCGGCAGATCTTGCCATACCGCTGATCCTTGAAGTCGACAGTGCCGCACATGGCGAGCGCCTGGACAAGCTCCTGGCTCGGCATTTCAGCGAATTCTCGCGCAGCCGGCTGCAACAGTGGATCGAAAGCGGCGCCGTGCGCGTCGACGGCGAAGTGCGCCGGCCGCGCGATGCGGTGCAGATGGGCAACCGCATCGAGGTACAACCGCAGGCCGCGCCGGAATCGCAGGCGTTCGCCGCGGAAGACGTGCCGCTGGACATCGTGTACGAAGATGAAACGCTGCTCGTCGTCAACAAGCCGGCCGGGCTGGTCGTGCATCCGGCCGCTGGCAACTGGAGCGGCACGGTGCTCAACGGGTTGCTGCACCGTTACCCTGGCGCGGCGGCCTTGCCGCGCGCGGGCATCGTGCATCGGCTCGACAAGGAAACCACGGGACTGATGGTCGTGGCGCGCACGCTGACGGCGCAGACCGACCTCGTGCGCCAGCTGCAGGCGCGTACGGTCAAGCGAACGTATCTCGCGCTGGTGTGGGGTCGCACGTACGACGAAGGCACCATCGATGCGCCGATCGGCCGCGATCCGCGCGAGCGCACGCGCATGGCCATTGTCCATACCAGCAGCGGCAAGCCGTCGCGCACGCATTTCCGCACGCTGGCGACGGTGCCGCTCGGGCGCAGCTTCGTGTCGATGGTGCGGTGCCAGCTCGAAACCGGGCGCACGCACCAGATCCGCGTGCATTTCGAATCGATCGGCCATCCGCTTGTGGGCGATCCCGTCTACTTCCGCGCCACGCAACGCGGCCAGCGGCCGGCCGTGCGCGTGCAGCTGCCGGTGCCCTTCGAGCGGCAGGCCCTGCATGCATTCAAGCTGGGTCTGGTGCACCCGGCCACGGGCAAGGCGGTGAAGTGGACCGCGCAACCTCCGGAAGACCTCCAGGCCCTGATCGATGCACTCGACTTTTCTGCCGGTGGAAACGAAAGCGATGCCGATGAGGAGGACTGGGACGAAGATTGGGAAGACGGTCCCGAGATCATTTGGGCCGCTGGGGACGACGATGACGACTGATCCCGCGTGGCTCCAGCCGGACTGGCCCGCGCCCGCCTCGGTGCGCGCGTTGTCCACCACGCGGGCGGGCGGCGTGAGCCGTGGCGTGTATGGGCGGGACGGCGGTGAACCGGGCGGTCTTAACCTCGGTACGCATGTCGGGGATGATCCCGCGCATGTCGCCGAAAACCGTGCGCGGCTGGCCGCACAGTTGCCGGCCATGCCGCTGTGGCTGGAGCAGGTTCATGGCTGCGCGGTGGCCACGGTCGATCATCTCGCAAAGCCAGGCGCGGCGGCTCCGCGCGCCGATGCGAGCGTGGCGGTCGCGCCCGGGGAGGTGTGCGCGATCATGACCGCGGACTGCCTGCCCGTGCTGTTGTGCGATGCCGAGGGGACCGTGGTGGGCGCCGCGCACGCGGGATGGCGCGGCCTGTGCAGCGGCGTGATCGAGGCCACGCTGTCGCGCATGCAGGCCGCGCGCGGCAAATCTTCGTCGCGCTGGCTTGCCTGGCTGGGGCCCGCGATCGGACCCGGGTCCTTCGAGGTCGGTGCCGAGGTGCGTGACGCCTTTCTGGCGCAGGCCCGGGCAGGCGAGCATGCGGCCGTGGACGCTGCCTTCCGGCCTGGCGCTGAAGGCAAGTATATGGCCGACATCTACTCGCTGGCCCGCACGCGCCTGGCCCGTGGGGGTTGCACGGACGTCTACGGTGGCGATGCCTGCACGGTATCCGACCCGCAGCGCTTCTATTCCTATCGGCGCGACGGCGTGACGGGCCGCATGGCCAGCCTCGTCTGGCTCTCAAGCTGAACCGGTAGCGGGCCGCTTACTGCGGCCCGCTTTCGCCGGACCCGGCGCTTTCGTCTTCGCGTGCGCGTTCGGCGCGCGCTTCCTCCGCCTTGCGGCGCTGCCGCCGGCCGGGCGTCCCCATGATGTAGAGCACCAGCGCCACCGGTGCGGCGCCATAGAGCAGGAACGTGGCGACGCCGGCAACGATGCTGTGCTCGGTGATCGCCATCATCAGAGCCACGTAGAGCCATCCGATGGCTACGATGTACATGAAACTTTCATCCTTTGCAGATAGGCTTTCGCGCTGGTCCCGGAGCCCGCGTCTCCCTACCGGCAGGTAGGTTTTCCGGGTGTGTGGGCCGACGCAGTTTTCCGCATTGACAGCGCGTACATTGCAAGGCAACAATGACTTCGAATGTTGCGGAATCCCGCGTAGTTTCCTTGTTTTTGCCGGCAAGCATACCGCATGGCGCTGCCATGCCGGAGTGCGATGCAAGCCGGGCAGGGGACGTTATCCAGATCGAAGGGATAGCTGCATGTGGAAGTCCTGGGTGCCCCTGGTCGCGGGTGCATTGACAGGTCGATCCGGATTGCGTCTCCAGATGCATAAGTGCCGGCCAGGGCAATGTCCCGGGAGCCGGTCTGACATAGTGACGGCAGAGAGACATTAACATCATGGCGACCGGCAAAGGTGCGGCAGCTTCCACAGCGGAAGACAAGTCCCAACCGTTCAAATTTCCGCCGGGGCCATTGGATCCAGCAACATGGCTGGAGTGGTCCCGTCAGTGGCAAGGCCCTCAGGGCAACGGCACGGGGCTTCCCCCGGGCTTTCCCGGCTTCCCCGGATTCGAGGCGTTCGGTGCCAGCCCGCTGGCCGGCGTCAAGATCGACCCGGCCCTGCTCACGGAAATCCAGCAGCGCTACATGCGCGACTTTGCCGACCTGTGGCGTGGCCTGGCGGAAGGCGATACCGAATCCGGCGGCAAGCTGCACGACCGTCGCTTTGCCAGCGAAGCCTGGCACAAGAACGCGCCGTATCGGTACACCGCCGCGTTCTACCTGCTCAATGCGCGCGTGCTGACGGAGATGGCCGAGGCCGTCGAGGCGGATCCCAAGACGCGCCAGCGTATCCGCTTCGCCGTGTCGCAATGGGTCGACGCCATGTCGCCCGCCAATTTCCTGGCCACCAATCCCGATGCGCAGAACCGGCTGATCGAGTCCGGCGGCGAGTCGCTGCGGGCCGGCGTGCGCAACATGCTGGAAGACCTGGGCCGCGGCAAGATTTCGCAGACCGACGAGAGCGCGTTTGAAGTGGGCCGCAACGTAGCGGTCACGGAAGGGTCGGTCGTCTACGAAAACGAATTCTTCCAGTTGCTGCAATACAAGCCGCTGACCGACAAGGTCTACGCGCGCCCGTTGCTGCTGGTGCCGCCTTGCATCAACAAGTTCTACATCCTTGACCTGCAGCCGGAAAGCTCGCTGGTACGGTACGCGGTAGAGCAGGGCCACACGGTGTTCCTGGTCTCATGGCGCAATCCCGATGCCAGCATGGCCGACCGCACGTGGGACGACTACATCGAGCATGCGGCCATCCGCGCGATCGAAGTGGTGCGCGATATCAGCGGCCAGGACCAGATCAACGCGCTGGGCTTCTGCGTGGGCGGGACCATCATTTCCACTGCACTGGCGGTGCTGGAGGCGCGCGGCGAACGACCGGTGGCGAGCCTGACGCTGCTGACCACGTTGCTTGACTTCAGCGATACCGGCATCCTTGACGTATTCGTCGACGAAGCTCACGTCAAGCTGCGCGAAGCCACGCTTGGCGGCGCGTCCGGGACGCCATGCGGACTGTTGCGCGGTGTGGAACTGGCCAATACGTTCTCGTTCCTGCGCCCGAACGACCTGGTCTGGAACTACGTGGTCGACAACTACCTGAAGGGCAAGACGCCGGTGCCGTTCGACCTGCTGTTCTGGAACGGCGACGCCACCAACCTGCCGGGCGCGTGGTACTGCTGGTACCTGCGCCATACGTACCTGCAGGACGAACTGAAGGTGCCCGGCAAGCTAACCGTCTGCGACGCGCCGGTCGACCTGAGCGCCATCGATGTGCCGACCTATATCTACGGCTCGCGCGAAGACCACATCGTGCCGTGGGTGGCGGCGTATTCATCGACCGCGTTGCTCAAGAACAAGCTGCGCTTCGTGCTCGGCGCATCCGGGCACATTGCCGGCGTTATCAACCCGCCGGCCAAGAACAAGCGCAGCCACTGGACCAATGAGGCCCTGCCGGCTTCAGCGCAAGAATGGCTGGCTGGTGCCGAGGAACATCACGGCAGCTGGTGGCCGGACTGGATGAACTGGCTCGGCAAGCAGGCCGGCGCCAAGCGTGCCGCGCCGACCGGCTATGGCAATGCGCGCTATCCCGCCATCGAACCCGCGCCTGGCCGCTACGTCAAAGCCAAGGCATGACTCTTGCGAATGGTCCCGGTAACGCGACCATCCGCTGACCACCCGATATACCCTTTGAGAGGACTGCAAATGACCGATATCGTCATCGTTTCCGCCGCCCGTACCGCCGTAGGCAAGTTTGGCGGTTCGCTCGCGAAGATTCCCGCGCCGGAGCTGGGCGCCATCGCCATCAAGGCAGCGCTGGAGCGTGCTGGCATAAAGCCCGAACAGGTGAGCGAAGTGATCATGGGCCAGGTGCTGACGGCCGGTTCCGGCCAGAACCCGGCCCGCCAGGCGTCGATCAAGGCCGGCCTGCCGGCGTCGGTGCCGGCCATGACCATCAACAAGGTGTGCGGATCGGGCCTGAAGGCCGTGATGCTGGCCGCCAACGCGATCGTGGCCGGCGATGCGGAGATCGTGGTGGCGGGCGGCCAGGAAAACATGAGTGCCGCGCCGCACGTGCTGCCGGGCTCGCGCGACGGCTTCCGCATGGGCGACGCCAAGCTGGTCGACACCATGATCGTGGACGGCCTGTGGGACGTGTACAACCAGTACCACATGGGCGTCACCGCGGAGAACGTTGCCAAGGAATACGGCATTACCCGCGAAGCGCAGGATGAGTTCGCCGTGGCTTCGCAGAACAAGGCCGAGGCTGCGCAGAAGGCGGGCAAGTTCAATGATGAAATCGTCCCGGTCATGATTCCCCAGCGCAAGGGCGATCCCGTTGCCTTCGACAAGGACGAGTACATCCGCCAGGGTGCCACGCTGGACAGCATGGCCGGCCTGAAGCCCGCGTTCGACAAGGCTGGCACGGTGACCGCCGCCAATGCTTCCGGCCTTAACGACGGTGCGGCCGCAGTGGTCGTGATGTCGGCCGCCAAGGCCAAGGAACTGGGCCTGACGCCGCTGGCCACGATCAAGGCCTACGCCAATGCCGGTGTGGACCCGAAGGTCATGGGCATGGGCCCGGTGCCGGCGTCCAAGCGTGCACTGTCGCGCGCGGGCTGGGGCGTGCAAGACCTTGACCTGATGGAAATCAACGAGGCCTTTGCCGCGCAGGCGCTGGCCGTGCACCAGCAGATGGGCTGGGACACGTCCAAGATCAACGTGAATGGCGGCGCCATCGCCATCGGCCACCCGATCGGCGCATCGGGCTGCCGTATCCTGGTGACGCTGCTGCACGAGATGAAGCGCCGCGACGCGAAGAAGGGCCTGGCCTCGCTGTGCATCGGCGGCGGCATGGGCGTGGCGCTGGCTGTCGAACGCAAGTAATAATGGGGTGTGCCTTGGGCGCGCGGCGGTTCGCGCGTCCCGGGCGAAGATAACGAAGAGCCAATCAAGGAGTGGACATGACTCAGCGCATTGCATATGTGACCGGCGGTATGGGCGGCATCGGGACCGCTATCTGCCAACGTCTCGCCAAGGATGGCTTCCGCGTGGTGGCCGGTTGCGGCCCCAATTCACCGCGTCGCGAGCGGTGGCTCGAACAGCAGAAGGCGCTCGGCTTCGACTTCGTTGCTTCCGAAGGCAACGTGGCGGACTGGGATTCGACCAAGGCTGCTTTCGACAAGGTGAAGGCCGAAGTCGGCGAGGTCGATGTGCTGATCAACAACGCGGGTATCACCCGTGACGTGGTGTTCCGCAAGATGACCCGTGCCGACTGGGACGCGGTGATCGACACCAACCTGACGTCGCTGTTCAACGTGACCAAGCAGGTCATCGACGGCATGGTCGATCGCGGTTTTGGCCGCATCGTCAATATCTCGTCGGTGAACGGGCAGAAGGGTCAGTTCGGCCAGACCAACTATTCCACCGCCAAGGCTGGCCTGCACGGCTTCACCATGGCGCTGGCGCAGGAAGTCGCGACCAAGGGCGTGACGGTGAATACCGTTTCGCCCGGCTATATCGCTACCGACATGGTCAAGTCGATCCGCCAGGACGTGCTGGACAAGATCGTCGGCACCATCCCGGTCAAGCGCCTGGGCGAGCCGTCGGAAATCGCGTCCATCTGTGCATGGCTGTCGTCGGAGGAATCGGGCTTCTCGACGGGCGCCGACTTCTCGCTGAACGGCGGTTTGCATATGGGCTGATCGCGCTCTGCATACTGCGCGAACGTACCGTTTTTGCGGTGCAGCCAGCGCAGCGCACAAGGCGTTGTCAAACATGAATTGCGGGCCCTTGGGGGCCCGCAATTCCTTTGTGCGTGCGGGTTTTCCTTAAGCTACCCGGCTTTTCTTAGTGCTTTGTTGGGCATAGAATCAAGGCATCAGCACGGCTGGCACCAATGTCGTGCAACGTGCGGCCTTCGCGGGGGCGAAGGCAATGAGCCACTGGCGGCTGAATCCGCGATGACCCGCGACGAATTCGCGACGATTCCGCGACGATTCCGCGAGTGCGCACATAGAAACTTTTCACGACCTTCCGGATGGCCCGGCACTACCGGTTTGCGCACTGCACCGTATGCGGTGCAGCAGCGCCCATCAGCGACGACAAGAGGACAGAGCACCGATGGCCACGAGCAAAAAAGGCGCAGAGCGACTGATCAAGAAATATCCCAATCGCAGGCTCTACGACACTCAGACCAGCACCTACATCACCCTGGCCGACGTGAAGCAGCTCGTCATGGAGTCAGAGGACTTCAAGGTCGTGGACGCCAAGTCCGGTGATGAGCTGACGCGCAGCATCCTGCTGCAGATCATCCTGGAAGAAGAAACCGGTGGCGTGCCGATGTTCTCCAGCGCCATGCTGTCGCAGATCATCCGCTTCTATGGCCACGCCATGCAGGGCATGATGGGCACTTACCTGGAAAAGAACATCCAGGCCTTCATCGACATCCAGAGCAAGCTGGCCGAGAACTCCAAGGGCCTGTATTCCGGCGAGGCCTTCAGCCCCGACATGTGGTCCCAGTTCATGAACATGCAGGGACCGATGATGCAGGGCATGATGAGCAACTACATCGAGCAGAGCAAGAACCTGTTCGTGCAGATGCAGGAGCAGATGCAGAGCCAGGCGAAGAATATGTTCGGGACGTTCCCGTTCAATCAGCCGGAAAAGAAGTAAGAAGTACCGGCGGCGGGCCGCCCGGTTCGCTGCCTCGCCTCCTGCGCTGTTCCGGTGTTCTGCGGGGCTGCGCCCAAACAGGTAAAATGCGCCCCTCCTGAACTGGCGGCTCATCTTGCGGATTCGCCTGCAGCGCGATATCCCGATGCCTCCCAGCTTCCACCGTTCCGAACTGGCGCCGCTCGAATCCGGCGCATCCCCATTGGCCCTGGCCTGACCATGAGCCGGCTTTTCCTTGCCCCGATGGAGGGGCTCGCCGATTATGTGCTGCGCGATGTCCTGACTGGCCTGGGCGGCTATGACGGGTGCGTCTCCGAGTTCGTCCGGGTGACGGGCTCGCTGCTCCCGGGGCGCGTCTACGAACGTGACACCCCGGAAATCCTGCAGGGCGGCTACACCATGGCGGGTACGCCGATGGTGATCCAGCTGCTTGGTAGCGATCCAGCATGGATGGCGCGAAATGCGGCCTATGCCGCGACCATGTCTCCCCATGGTGTTGACCTGAACTTCGGTTGCCCGGCCAAGGTCGTCAACCGGCACGGTGGCGGCGCCATGCTGCTGGCGCATCCCGAGCAGCTGCATCGCATCGTGTCCGCGGTGCGCGCGGCGGTCCCCGCACATATCAAGGTCACGGCCAAGATGCGGCTTGGCGTCTCGGATACGGCCCTGGCGCTCGATTGCGCCACGGCGCTGGCGGAAGGTGGGGCCGCGTCGCTGGTGGTGCATGCCCGCACGCGCGACCATGGTTATCGTCCCCCGGCGCACTGGGAATGGATCGCTCGCATCGCTGACACCATCGACATTCCGGTCATTGCCAACGGCGAAGTCTGGTCCGTCGCCGATTGGGAGCGTTGCCGCGCGGTCAGCGGCTGCGCCGATGTGATGATCGGGCGTGGCGCGGTATCGGACCCATTCCTGGCCCTGCGTATCCGCGGGCTCATGGATAGCACGCCATCGGACGAGGAGTGGCCGCTGGTCCAGCGCCAGATTGCCGGTTATCTGCGCAAGCTGCACGACCGGATTGATGCCGGCAATGAGCATGGCCGGGTGAAATTGTGGCTGAGCTATCTCAAGCGGACCTGGCCGGAGGCTGCGGCGCTGCACGCAGCGATCCGCCGGATCCATGACTCGGCACAGATCGAGCAGGTGCTGCAAAGTTTTCCGGACGTCACGTCCGGACAAATCCCCGAATCAAGCGCGGGTTCGGCTGCCCGGCCATGTCTGGTCCGAGACGCCGGATAAACTTCGCAAACGGTTAAAATACAGGGTTCCGTGCGGCGCCAGGCGGCCGTGTCCGGCCTCCGTCCAGATAACCCGATATACTCCGCCCCGCCTGTCCTATATTCGCTTTCCCCGTGAAAAATCCTTCAGAATCAATGACCCAGAAAGACCAAAGTCCGCGCGTGGGTTTCGTTTCGCTTGGCTGTCCCAAGGCTTTGGTTGACTCCGAGCAGATCATCACCCAGTTGCGCGCCGAGGGTTACGCCATCAGCGGCACCTATGACGGCGCCGACCTGGTCGTGGTCAACACCTGCGGCTTTATCGACGAAGCCGTGCAGGAAAGCCTGGACGCCATCGGCGAGGCGCTGAACGAGAATGGCAAGGTCATCGTGACCGGCTGCCTGGGGGCCAAGAAGGACGCGGCGGGACAAGACATTGTGTCGTCGGTCCATCCGAAGGTGCTGGCCGTTACCGGCCCGCATGCGCTGGGCGAGGTCATGCAGGCGGTGCACACGCACTTGCCCAAGCCGCATGACCCGTTCAAGGACCTGGTGCCGGCGGCAGGCATCAAGCTCACGCCAAAGCACTACGCCTACCTGAAGATTTCGGAAGGCTGCAACCACCGTTGCTCGTTCTGCATCATCCCGTCGATGCGCGGCGACCTGGTGTCGCGCCCGGTGGCCGAGGTCATGCTGGAAGCCGAGAACCTGTTCAAGTCCGGCGTCAAGGAACTGCTGGTGATCTCGCAGGACACGAGCGCCTACGGCGTCGACGTGAAATATCGTACCGGCTTCTGGGATGGCCGCCCGCTCAAGACGCGGATGACCGAACTGGTGGCCGCACTGGGCGAACTGGCGGCGCAGTACGGCGCCTGGGTGCGCCTGCACTACGTTTATCCGTACCCGCACGTCGACGAGATCATCCCGCTGATGAACGGTGGCCATGTGCTGCCGTACCTCGACGTGCCGCTGCAGCACGCCCATCCGGACGTACTCAAGCGCATGAAGCGCCCGGCCAATGCCGAGAAAACCCTGGACCGCATTCGCGCCTGGCGCGAGGTGTGCCCGGACCTGACCATCCGCAGCACCTTTATCGCCGGCTTCCCGGGCGAGACCGAGGCCGAGTTCCAGACCCTGCTGGATTTCATCGCCGAGGCCGAACTGGACCGCGTGGGCTGCTTCGCCTACTCGCCGGTGGAGGGCGCGACCGCCAATGACCTGCCTGGTGCGCTGCCCGACGAAGTGCGCGAGGAACGCCGCGCGCGCTTTATGGAAGTGGCCGAGGAAGTCTCGGCACGCCGCCTGCAGCGCAAGGTCGGCCAGACCCTGCGCGTGCTGGTGGACGAGGTGAACCAGGAGGGCGGCATCGGCCGCTCTTCTGCCGACGCCCCGGAGATCGACGGCCTGGTCTATATCGCGCCGCCGGAGAAGGCATCGCAGCGCTATCGGGCCGGCGACTTCGTCCAGGTGACGATCACGGGCGCCGACGGGCACGACCTGTGGGGTGAAGCCCAATAAAGCGGCTTTTACTGCCCATACCTTTAGGTAAAAGTACGTTCGTTCGATTTCCCCGCGATGCCGCTATACTGTGCACCGCAACATAACCTCATGGAGACGAGACATGACGCGTGAAGTCGTAGTGGTGAGTGGCGTACGTACGGCAATCGGGACCTTTGGCGGCAGCCTGAAGGACATGGCACCGGTCGATATGGGCGCGCTCGTGGTGCGTGAAGCGCTTTCGCGCGCCAAAGTGTCCGGCGATGACGTTGGCCACGTCGTGTTCGGCAATGTGATCCAGACCGAGCCGCGCGACATGTACCTGGGCCGCGTGGCGGCCGTCAACGGCGGCGTAACGACCAATGCGCCCGCGCTGACCGTGAACCGCCTGTGCGGCTCGGGCCTGCAGGCGATTGTCAGCGCCGCGCAGACCATCCTGCTGGGCGATGCCGACATCGCCATCGGTGGCGGTGCCGAAAGCATGAGCCGCGCGCCGTACCTGGCGCCTGCCGCCCGCTGGGGCGCGCGCATGGGCGATGCCACCATGGTCGACATGATGCTCGGTGCGCTGCACGACCCGTTCCATCGCATCCACATGGGCGTCACGGCCGAGAACGTGGCCAAGGAATACGACATCAGCCGCAGCCAGCAGGACGAAGCCGCGCTGGAATCGCACCGCCGCGCCTCGGCCGCGATCAAGGCCGGCTATTTCAAGGACCAGATCGTTCCGGTGACGCTCAAGAGCCGCAAGGGCGAAGTGAGCTTCGACACGGACGAGCACGTGCGCCATGACGCCACCATCGACGACATGACCAAGCTCAAGCCGGTCTTCGTCAAGGAAAACGGCACGGTGACCGCGGGTAACGCCTCGGGCCTGAACGATGCCGCCGCCGCGGTGGTGCTGATGGAGCGTGCCGAGGCCGAGCGCCGCGGCCTGAAGCCGCTGGCCCGCCTGGTGTCGTACGGCCATGCCGGTGTGGATCCGAAAACCATGGGCATCGGCCCGGTGCCGGCCACGAAAATCGCGCTGGAGCGCGCTGGCCTGTCGGTGTCCGACCTGGACGTGATCGAAGCCAACGAAGCCTTTGCCGCGCAGGCCTGCGCGGTGACCAAGGCGCTGGGCCTGGACCCGGCCAAGGTCAATCCGAACGGCTCCGGCATTTCGCTCGGCCACCCGATCGGCGCCACCGGCGCACTGATCACGGTCAAGGCACTGTACGAGCTGCAGCGCGTGCAAGGCCGCTATGCGCTGGTGACGATGTGCATTGGTGGTGGCCAGGGTATCGCCGCGATCTTCGAGCGCGTCTGAGTCTTGCCTATGCATCGTCGCCCCTCGTTTCAGCGCCTTTCGCTGGCCGGCCTGGCTGCCGCGCTGGCGCTTGCAGGGGCGGGGCTGGCGCGGGCCGCGGATGACAAGGATTTGTCGAGCGGCCCGGCAGCCAGTGCAGGGGACCTGGGCCTGAGCCAGGCCATCCGCGAAGGCGAGGCGCGCCGTGGCGCGGCGCCTTCCGCCGGCGTAGCGATGGCACCGCTCGCGCCGCGCCCGGAATACGCCAGGCTGCCTGTCTACGTCGGCAAGGTCGGCGACAAGCCGGTGCGCCTGCGCATCGGCCCCAAGCCGGACGAGCGTGACAGCCTGCGCGGCGAATACACCACCAATGGCGTGCCCGGCGTGCGCCTGCTGGCTGGCGAGTGGGAGGACGGCAACTTCCTGATGGAAGAGTCCGACGACGGCACCCGCGTCTCCGGCAACTGGGAAGGCACCATCGACGCGAGCGGCGCCGTGCGCGGCACCTGGACCGATGCCTTCAACCAGGCTGTTGTGCTTCCCTTCTTCATCCGCCCGTCCGGAAGCGTGCTGGTGATCCCCCCTTCCGACATGACCCCCGGTAGCGCAGTCACCTACGCGCCTGCGCCGCCCAAATCGACCGTCCAGGGTCGCTGAGTCGGGCTTCCCGGTGGCGCTACCGGCATTTGCTGGTAAGCTCGAACGGTTATCACGTCCGTTTCATGTGCGCCGTGCAATGCGGTGCCGCATGTCAGCCATCAAGGAATCCGCCGTGTCCGATCCTACTTCCGACAAGCCCGCGTCGAGCCCTGCCTCCCATTACATCCAGACTGTTGCGGTCCAGCCCGAACTGGATATCGCACCGGGCTTCGATTCGTTTTCTCCCGCCACGCACCGCGGTTCGACCGTGGTCTTCCAGAACCTGGCCGAACTGCGCTCTTACGGCGACCGCAGCACCACTTACTGGCGCTACGGCCTGCATGCCACGCCGACCAGCGAAGCGCTGTGCCAGCATCTGGCCCTGCTAGAAGGCGCTAGCCATACGCTGCTGCTGCCCTCCGGGCTGGCGGCGATCTCGCTGGTCTATTTCGCGCTGCTCAAGAGCGGTGACGACGTGCTGGTGCCGGACAACGTCTACGGCCCCAACCGCGATCATGGCGAATGGCTGGCCCGCGATTTCGGCGTGACAGTGCGCTACTACGATCCGATGATCGGCAGCGGCATTGCCGGCCTGATCCAGCCCAATACGCGGCTGATCTGGATGGAGTCGCCGGGCTCCGTGACCATGGAGGTACCGGACAGCCGGGCGATCGTCGCCGCGGCCAAGGCCCGCGGCGTGCTGACGGCCATCGACAATACCTGGTCAGCCGGCCTCTACTTCCGGCCGTTCGATATGGGGATCGACATCTCGGTGCAGGCTCTGACCAAGTACCAGTCCGGCGGCAGCGACGTCCTGATGGGCGCCGTGCTGACGCGGGACGACGACTTGCAAGCCCGCCTGAAGCGCACGCGCATGCTGATGGGCTGGGGCGTTTCCGCCGACGACTGCCACCTGGTGCTGCGTTCGCTGCCAAGCCTGCCCGTGCGGCTGGCCGCGCACGACCGTGGCGCACGCGAGGTGGCCGAGTGGCTGCACCAGCGGCCTGAGGTCGTGCGCGTGCTGCATCCAGCGCTGCCGGACTGCCCCGGCCACGCCCATTGGCGCCGCGACTTCAGCGGTGCGAGCGGCCTGTTCGCGATCATCCTGCACGACAAGTATTCGCGCGAGCAGGTTGATGCCTTCGTCGAAGCGCTGCGGCTGTTCGCGATCGGCTGGTCGTGGGGCGGCGCGCATAGCCTGGCCGTGCCTTACCACGTGCCGACCATGCGCCCCGCGGGCAGCTGGCCGCCGGCGGGCTGGCAGCATGCCGGCGAACTGGTGCGCCTTTATATCGGCCTTGAAGACACGCGTGACCTCATCGCGGACTTGCGCCAGGCGCTAGAGCAACTCGGCGGCTGACCGGTGCCGACCGGCTAGCTCGCGCGCAGTGCGACGTCGAGCCGGTCGACCACTTCGGCCCAGTCGGCATCTTCCGCGATCTCGTTGCGCAGCATGGCGGCCTGCGCTGGCGTCCAGAACGGCGCGTCGGCGAGTTCAACGTTGCCAGGCAGCTTCCCGTGCGTCTCGATGAAATCGGCGATGCTGGGCGGATCGCTGGGTAATCCCAACTGGGCAAACAGCTCGGAAAAGCGATGAAAGGCGCTTTGCATGATGAGGGGGCTCCGCTTCTGGGTTTGTCACTCAAGCTAGTGTAGGGCACACGGGTC
>Ga0079985_1019164_pt1 | contig 18949 bp, 21 predicted proteins | sample Hof3ISUMetaT_11_FD_73497 | JGI IMG/M metagenome (GOLD analysis project Ga0079985, IMG submission 73497) | Enriched soil aggregate microbial communities from Iowa State university to study microbial drivers of carbon cycling -... | ecosystem: Environmental > Terrestrial > Soil > Agricultural land... | reverse complement strand
ATTGAACAACAACCAGGTTCTTCCTACATTCTTTTATATTGAATCAATATTCGTGAATGAGATCAATACCCGTGGAAGGGGGCAAACGAGTGGCCGATACGCTAGTCATCGTGGAATCACCGGCAAAAGCCAAAACAATAGGGAAATACTTAGGCAGCAAATATATCGTCAAAGCATCAATGGGTCACATTCGCGATTTGCCAAAAAGCCAAATTGGCGTAGAGGTAAAGCAAAACTTTGAACCCAAATACATTACCATTCGCGGCAAAGGCTCTGTGCTGAAGGAATTGAAGGATGCCAGCAAAAAAGTAAGCAAAATCTTCCTTGCAGCTGACCCGGATCGTGAAGGGGAAGCGATTGCTTGGCATTTGGCTCATTACTTGGACGTGGATGAAAATACAGCTTGTCGCGTTGTCTTTAATGAAATAACGAAACAAGCGGTGAAGGACGCCTTCAAAACTCCGCGCAAAATCAACATGGATTTGGTTTATGCCCAACAAGCTCGCCGAATTCTGGATCGGCTTGTCGGTTATAAGATCAGCCCGCTCTTATGGAAAAAGGTAAAGAAAGGGCTGTCTGCTGGGCGCGTACAATCCGTTGCAGTCAAAATTATTAAAGATCGTGAAAATGAGATTAATGCTTTTGTGCCGGAGGAGTATTGGTCCATAACTGCTATTCTTGCGATTCGCAATACAGAATTCAACGCAAAGTTTTACGGACGGAAGGGTGAAAAGCTGGAGCTTCATAATGAAGCGCAAACCCAAGAGGTCCTCTCTGCGATCAATAACGCCGAATATATCGTGAATGAAGTCAAAGAAAAGGAACGTCTTCGGAATCCAGCACCACCTTTTATTACGAGCTCCTTGCAACAGGAGGCCGCTCGCAAATTGAATTTCCGCGCTGCCAAGACGATGCAAGTTGCACAGCAACTTTATGAAGGCGTTGATCTGGGCAAGGAAGGCACCGTTGGACTCATCACGTATATGAGAACAGATTCAACTCGTCTTTCCCCGATTGCAATCGAAGAAATACGAACGTATATAGAGCGCAAATATGGCGCGGATTATGTGCCGAGCGAACCTCGTCAATACACCAAGAAGAATGCTGCGAATGCACAGGATGCGCATGAGGCCATTCGTCCTACTTCCGCTGAACGCCATCCAGACGAGATGAAAGCGTATTTAAGCCGCGATCAGCATCGTCTCTATAAGCTCATATGGGATCGCTCTATTGCCTGTCAGATGACTTCTGCCGTGCTTGATACGGTTACTGTGGATATTGCGGCTAATGATTATTTATTTCGCGCGAACGGCTCAACGGTGAAGTTTCCTGGCTTCATGAAGGTGTATATCGAGGGCAATGATGAAGGAACACAGGAAGAGGAAGGGATTTTGCCGCCGTTAAAGATGGGCGATCCTCTGAAATTCCGTGAAATCGATCCGAAGCAGCATTTCACTCAGCCGCCGCCGCGCTATACGGAAGCTAGGCTTGTTAAAGCGCTTGAAGAACTTGGAATTGGCAGACCAAGCACTTATGCCCCGACACTGGAGACGATTCAGAAGCGTGGTTATGTAGCGATTGAGGAGAAGAAGTTTTTTCCAACTGAGCTTGGTGAACTGGTCATCCAATTGATGGAAGAATTTTTTCCGGAAATATTGAATACCGAATTTACTGCCGAAATGGAAGAAAATCTCGATCAAATCGGCGAAGGTACCGAAAATTGGGTGCAAGTGCTGGATGAATTTTATCAACAATTTCAACAGCGTTTATCTGTGGCCGAAGAGGAAATGAAAGAAATCGAAATTAAAGATGAGGTTTCTGACGAAATATGCGAGAAATGCGGTAGTCACTTCGTCTACAAAATGGGGCGTTTCGGAAAGTTTCTAGCTTGCTCTGGATTTCCGGATTGCCGCAATACGAAGCCGATCGTGAAGGACATCGGAGTCACCTGCCCGAAATGCAAGGAAGGACAGATCATTGAACGCCGCAGCAAAAAGGGACGAATCTTCTATGGTTGTAATACGTACCCGCAATGTGATTTTGTATCCTGGGATAAGCCAGTAGCCAAACCATGTCCGAATTGTGCCGGGATGCTGATCGAGAAGAACAGCAGGGCAGGCAAAGAAATCCGATGCGTGCAATGTGACTATAAGGAAGAGGTAAACGATTAGTGTCAACTTTGCAAAGCGTTACCGTTATCGGGGCAGGCCTTGCAGGCAGCGAAGCAGCTTGGCAAATTGCCCAGCAAGGTATCCCAGTTGTTTTATATGAGATGCGACCTGTCAGGCAGACACCTGCGCATCATACCGATCAATTCGCCGAACTTGTATGCAGCAATTCTCTTCGTGCTGCTGGATTAACGAATGCAGTTGGCGTGCTTAAGGAAGAAATGCGTCTCCAGAATTCCCTTATTATGGCCTGTGCTGATTTACATGCTGTTCCGGCCGGTGGAGCGCTTGCCGTTGACCGGGAAGGATTCTCAGGTGAAGTAACCTCCCGTTTACGCAACAACCCGTTGATCGAGGTTCGTAACAGTGAGGTTACCGATATACCCGAGGGCATTGTTGTCGTTGCGACTGGCCCCTTGACTACACCGGCATTATCCTCTGAGCTGCAAGCGATGTTCGGTGAACAATATTTGTACTTTTACGATGCCGCTGCTCCGATTATTGAGCGCGATTCGATCGACATGGATAAAGTATTCTTAGCGTCCCGATATGATAAAGGGGATGCAGCCTATTTGAATTGTCCAATGAACGAGCAAGAATTTAACACATTCTACGAGGCATTAATAAGCGCTGAAACAGCTCCGATGAAAGATTTCGAAAAGGAGCTTTACTTTGAAGGCTGCATGCCGATTGAGGTTATGGCCGCTCGCGGTAAGCGAACTATGCTGTTCGGACCGATGAAGCGGGTTGGTCTCGATGATCCGCGAACGGGCAGATGGCCTTATGCGGTAGTTCAGTTAAGGCAAGATAATTCGGCAGGAAGCTTATATAATATGGTTGGATTTCAGACCCACCTGAAGTGGGGCGAACAAAAAAGGGTTTTTTCGCTGATCCCGGGACTTGAGCACGCTGAGATTGTCCGTTATGGCGTTATGCATCGAAATACGTTTATTAATTCGCCTAAGTTGCTGAAGCCGACCTATCAATTTCACGGACGTCCCAACTTGTTGATTGCCGGACAAATGACAGGTGTTGAAGGTTATGTGGAATCTGCGGCATCCGGACTAATTGCCGGTCAGAACGCTGCTCGAATCGCGCAGGATAAATCCTGTCTGATCTATCCGCAGGATACTGTAATGGGCAGTATGGCCGCCTATATTACATCAACAGACTTTCGCCATTTCCAGCCGATGAACGCCAACTTTGGCTTACTTCCGCCTTACCCTCATCGATTCCGCAATAAGAAGGATCGTTATGAGCATCTGGCGAAACGCGCGCTAGCGCGGATGCATCAGTTCATAAAAGAACAATAGAAATGACGGTGAACTTAGATGGAGAACGAAATCTCACGGTTCATTGCTTATTTACAGATTGAGAAAGGTTCTTCGCCCCATACGACGGACAATTATGCCAAAGACCTGCAACAATTTCGCGCTTTTATGGCGAGGGAACAGTTGAATGATTTACGTACAATCACTTACATAAATGTACGTACTTTTTTGGCTGAATTGCAGCAGCAGGATTATGCTAAACGAAGCGTCTCGCGAAAGCTGTCGGCGCTTCGTTCATTTTTTAATTTCTTGGTTAGAGAGGAAATGCTGGAAACGAGCCCCTTCCATTTTGTACGGACACCTAAACTAGATAAGAAGCTTCCGAAATTCCTGTACGTTGAAGAAATGGAAGAGCTGTTGGGGTTGCCTGATCCGCACACCGAATATGGCAGGCGCGACCGCGCCATACTGGAAACGTTATATGCGAGCGGTATGCGGGTTAGTGAGCTTGTAGGTCTAAATCTCGCCTCGCTTGATCTCGGAATCGGCGTTGCGCTTGTATTCGGTAAGGGAGCTAAGGAACGATATGTGCCGCTAGGCGAACATGCGGTTGAGGCGCTTAAGCAGTACATGGATCATGCTCGTACAAAGCTGCTTGGCGACCCATCAAATCCCGCTTTATTTATCAATTCCAAAGGAACCCGCCTCAGCGACCGGAGCGTACGAAGAATCATGGATCAGTACGTTAACCAATTATCCAAATCGCGAAAAATCAGCCCGCATACCATTCGCCACTCTTTTGCTACCCACATGCTGGAGGCAGGAGCTGATTTACGTACCGTACAAGAATTACTCGGACATGTAAATTTGTCAACAACACAAATCTACACGCATATTACAAAGGATCACCTACAAACGATTTATAATCGCGCGCACCCTCGCGCCTAATTCATTCATCGAAAAGGAGCTAAATGGTCATGACGGAAACCTTTCATGCAACGACGATATGCGCTGTGCGTCATAATGGGAGTGGCGCAATCGCGGGTGACGGCCAAGTTACGTTTGGAAACAGTATGGTAATGAAGCATACCGCGAAGAAAGTGCGTCGTTTGTACCGCGGTCAAGTGGTAGCTGGATTTGCCGGATCAGTTGCTGATGCGCTGACCTTATTCGAGAAGTTTGAAGCCAAGCTTGAAGAGCATGGAGGGCATCTGCAGCGCGCAGCTGTTGAACTGACGAAAGACTGGCGGTTGGATCGTGTATTGCGGCGCCTCGAGGCGATGATGATTGTGATGGATCAGCATTCCATGCTGCTCCTATCCGGAAGCGGAGAAGTAATCGAACCGGATGATGGTATACTGGCTATCGGCTCGGGCGGTAGTTTTGCCCTATCTGCGGCAAGAGCGCTCAAGCGTCATGCTCAAGACATGGATGCGAAGGAAATGGCATACGCGGCACTTCAGGTCGCATCTGAAATCTGTGTATTCACAAACAATAATATCATCGTGGAAGACATCGGAGGTCCATTATGAATCAAACTGCGCTTACTCCCCGGCAAATCGTAGAAGAGCTGGATAAATATATAGTCGGTCAGAAAAATGCCAAAAAATCAGTAGCTGTTGCGCTTCGTAACCGTTACCGCAGAAGCAAATTATCAGAAGCAATTCGCGATGAGATCGTACCTAAGAATATTCTGATGATTGGACCAACTGGTGTCGGTAAGACAGAAATTGCCCGTCGGCTTGCAAAGCTAGTGAATGCGCCATTCATTAAGATTGAAGCAACCAAATTTACCGAAGTAGGATATGTGGGACGCGATGTTGAGTCAATGGTTCGTGATCTTGTGGAAACCGCGATACGGATGGTTAAATTGGAAAGAATGGAAACGGTGAAGGAACGTGCCGAGCAGTTGGCGAATGAACGTCTTGTCGCCATTTTAGTCCCTTCCTCTCGTAAGCAAAAGTCGACTAAAAATCCGCTAGAAATGTTGTTTGGCTCACAAAATAGCGAGGATCATGACGACGAACAAGAAACGGATAACGGGATGGCCGATCAACGTAATCAACTTCGCGAGCAGCTGCTCAAGGGAGAGCTGGAAGATCGGGTTGTTGAAATCGAAGTAGAAGATAACAGTCCGACGATGTTTGATATGATGGCTGGGCAAGGGAATGAGCAGTTCGGAATGAACATGCAGGAAATGCTGGGCAGCTTTCTACCTAAGAAATCAAAGAAGAGAAAGCTTCCGGTAAAAGAAGCGAGAAAGGCATTAACCCACGAAGAAGCGCAAAAACTGATCGATATGGATGAGGTTATCCAGGAATCGGTGCGAAGAGCGGAGCAAGACGGCATTATATTCATCGACGAAATCGATAAAATCGCCAGTTCATCCCGCGGCTCGTCAGGTCCAGACGTTTCACGAGAAGGTGTGCAACGCGATATATTACCGATCGTTGAAGGGTCTACTGTTATGACCAAATACGGTCCTGTCAAAACCGATTACGTGCTGTTTATTTCTGCAGGCGCATTCCATATCGCTAAACCGTCTGACTTGATACCAGAGCTTCAAGGGCGCTTTCCGATTCGTGTAGAACTAACCAACCTTTCGGCAACAGATTTCATTTCGATCCTCACAGAGCCTAAAAATGCCTTGACGAAGCAATATACATCCCTGCTGGAAACAGAGGGGATCCGTGTTGAGTTTTCGGAATCTGCCATTGCTGAAATTGCTAAACTTGCTGCAGAAGTCAATCAGAATACGGAGAATATCGGAGCGAGAAGATTGCATACGATGCTCGAGAAGCTGCTGGAGGACCTGTCGTTCGAGGCACCGGATTTGCAGTTAGAATCGTTCAATATTACGCCTGAATATGTAAAAGAGAAGCTTGGAGACATTGCTAAAAATCGAGATTTGAGTCAGTATATTCTTTAATAAAAACCGTTATATCCGCTTCCCTTTGTGGTCGACATTTTATCTATACCTTGTAGGAGGTAATCCGTCAATGATGCGGTTAATCGATAAAACCCGCACACTCAATCGTTTGTTGCAGAGAACTGCCGGCGCGGCCGTCAGTTTTATGGAAATGGCAGAAGTGCTAAAAGAACTACTTTATTCCGATAGTTATGTGATCAGCCGAAAGGGTAAATTACTAGGTCACGGGCTTATAGATAGCACGATCATGGCCAGTGCAATAACGGCTGATTTGAGAATTAGCCCGGAACACAACAGCTTACTGTTTACGGTAAGCGAGACAATCCGTAATCAAGAGCAGAATGATGAAATGACTGCGATTTACGATCAAATCCGATTGCTCTTCACAAGAACGCACCTTATGATCGTACCGATTATCGGCGGGGAAGAAAGGGTAGGATCCCTTCTCCTCTCCCGCGACGGACAGGCTTATTCGGAGGACGATGTGATTTTGTCCGAATATGGTGCGACCATAGTAGGTATGGAAATACTGCGCGGCCATGTTGATGAAAACGAGATAGAGGCTCGCGGTAAGGCAGCGGTTCAGGTGGCAATTGGTTCCCTTTCGTTTAGCGAATTAGAAGCAGTTGAGCACATTCTTGAGGAACTAAAGGGCAGAGAAGGCTTACTCGTTGCAAGTAAAATTGCTGATCGCGCTGGTATTACCCGATCTGTTATCGTCAATGCGCTGCGTAAACTGGAAAGTGCCGGGGTTATTGAGACAAGGTCGCTTGGGATGAAAGGTACATATATCAAAATATTGAATGAAAGATTAGTCCAGGAAATACTCAAAAAAGAAATGATCACTCAATAGAAACCGAAAAAATACGTAATCAGACAAAAGCCCTGTTCTTCTTGAGGAGATAGGGCTTTTGTAGTGATTCACACAAAAACCAATGAATCATGCAAGAAACTTGTCGCAGAAAGGAGGAAATTGCCTATGATTGTGGAATAATTTTATCAAAGTATGTCGAGAAGGAAGGTGCGAGTGATATGCTGATTCAAACAGGCGCAATGGACCGAGCCGGACGAGCGCTTGACGCAAGCTTGCTTCGACAGAACGTCATTGCCAATAATATTGCAAATGTAGATACTCCACACTTTAAGCGATCAGAAGTGAGGTTCGAATCTTTACTGCAGCAGGAATTGTCCGCCTATAAATCTAGTTTTGTCGGTTTTCGGACTGATCCGCGTCATTTCATCATTGGTAAAGGCAAATCAAACGGAAATCCGGTCCATGCAGAGACGATCACCGACCACAGCTCCACTATGAATAATAACGGCAATAATGTGGACATCGATTACGAAATGTCATTGATGGCCAAAAATCAATTGGCATATAGCACATTAATTCAGCAATTGAACCACAATATCAAAATGACACGTACTGCTATCGATGGAAGAAGGTGATGAACGATGAAACTTAACGGAATGGATATTAGCGCTTCAGCGCTTACAGCACAGAGGCTGCGAATGGACGTTATTGCATCGAATATTGCCAACGCTGATGTCACTAGGGGAAAGCTGGTCAATGGCAAATGGGTTCCCTATCAACGAAAGATGGTCGTCATGGAACCGAAGCAGATGGGCGCGACGTTTGGGGCTCAGCTTCATAAAGCGATGAATAATCAAACTGAAGAAGGTGTCAAGATCAGTAAAATTATTGGAGACCGAACACCATTCAAGAAAGTATACAACCCTACCCACCCGGATGCAGATGAGGAAGGCTATGTTCTGATGTCGAACGTTGATCCGCTTAAGGAAATGGTAGATATGATCTCTGCTTCACGATCATATGAGGCGAATGTTACGGCTCTTAATGCTTCTAAAGCGATGTATGTGAAAGCATTGGAAATCGGTAAATAACGAATATTTTATAAGACATTAAGGAGGGGAATCGTGTGATCCAACCTATTATCAATGGTTCGAATGGTGTTTCTGCAGGCAATGTGAGGGCTGTCAAAGAAACGGCCGGTGGAACGGAAATCGGCAAACAATTCGGAGATATCCTAAAAGAGACGTTGAACAACATTGGGGCCGATGAAAAGCAGGTTGAACAAATGAATCGACTATTCACAGCTGGACAAATGCAAGATGTGCACCAACTGCTCATTGCATCCGAAAAAGCATCATTAAACCTGGAGTTAACCGTGCAAATACGCAACAAGATGATAGAAGCCTATCAAGAGATTATGAGAACCCAGATCTAATTCGCAGCTTGAATCAATTTCTTTGTTTAAACGAGTTGGCAGCATTATGAAATTGATTCCATATCGTAATTCATCATTTGGGTGAGGTGGCCTTGTGAAAGAGAGATTTGCCCCATTCAGGGCCAAAGTGATCCATTACTGGAAACAAGCGAGCAGAACGCAGAAAACCGCTTTAATATCAACGATCGTTCTGTTCTTTGTAGTTCTTGCGGTTACTGTTATCAATTTATCTAAGACGGAATATTCTTATGCCTTCACCGATCTTAACCCATCGGATACAGCTGCGATCACAACCTATCTTCAAGGACAGGGTATTCCCTATCAATTAAGTGGAGACGGTCGTAGTATTGGTGTTCCATCTACCTCAGCGACTCAGGTGAAAATCGATGTTGAATATCAGGGGTTGGTTACGAACGGCTCAATCGGTTACGGTATCTTCAAAGATAACATATCCAGCTTTGGAATGACGGATAATGAATTTAATGTTCTAAAGACGGATGCTGTCGCAGGGGAAATTCAACAACTCATCAACAGTATGGAAGGTGTCAGCAAATCCAAGGTAGTCATTGTTGTTCCGACCGAAAATGTGTTTATAAGGGATACGGAGGAGCTGTCATCAGCTTCAGCGGTTATAACCTTTAAGCGTGGCTACCGTCCGGACCAAAAACTAATAGACACAATCTATAATCTAGTCATACATAGCTTACCTAAGATCAATCAAGATAATATTACGATCTCTGATCAGCAAGGAGAGCTGCTCTCCTCCTCTAAGATGGGCGGTGGGCTTGGCAATTCTTCCAGTTTGGTCGCTGAGCAGTTTTTGATTAAAAAGCAATTTGAAACAGAGATACAGCGCAATATTCAATTGATGTTAAACAAAATTTTTCCGCCAGAAAAAGTTGTTGTCAGTGTCATTTCGACATTAAATTTCGATAAGAAGAACAGTGTGGAGCAAATCGTAAAACCTGTTAATGAAACGAACAACAAAGGAATCGAAATCAGCGTCGAAAAAATTCAAGAATCATATTCCAGCGAAGGTGGAAGTACAAGCGGTGTGCCCGGAACCGGAGAAGGTGATGTACCCGGTTATCCGACAACCGACTCCGGCGGCAGAAGCGAATCGGAAAGCCTCACTGAACGAATTAATTACGACGTGAATCGAATTAGCAATGAGATCGTTTCAGCACCATTCCAGGTGAAAGATTTAACTGTGAACGTTGCAGTAGAACCGCCGGCGAATGATCCGGCTTCAATCATCGAAACGAAGAGTGCGATTCAACAGATTTTATCGAACATTGTTGCTGCTTCTTTAGCAGATTCAGGCAAGAACTATACAGAAGAAGAAATTAATAAGAAAGTATTCGTGCTTGCTCATTCGTTTGATGGGGTACAGGAGGAGAAAGTTGGTTCCATCTTCTCAAGCGCACTATTTTATGGGCTTGGCGCGATTGCACTGGCTGTCATCCTTGTAGGCGCATTTATGGTGTTCCGCAGAAGAAAAGCAGATGAATTGGAGGCGGAAGAATTGCTGCCCCAAGCTCTATCCGAGTCCACGCCAGATTTGGATACGGTAAAAAGTGAAAGTCAAGTGCGTACTCAATTGGAATCTCTGGCTAGAAAGAAGCCGGAGGAGTTCGTTAATCTGCTTCGGACTTGGCTTGTTGATGATTAAACACTCGCAACTAGCGATTATGAATTTAAAGATAAGAGGTGTTTAGTATGGCCAGAATTCAGCAACAGCAATTATTAACAGGAAGACAGAAAGCTGCTATCCTGCTAGTTGCCCTTGGCCCCGAAGTATCGGCACAAATCTTCAAGCACCTCCGTGATGAAGAAATCGAACAATTAACACTGGAAATCGCCAATGTACGTCGGGTTGACGGTGAAGAGAAGGAAGATATCTTGGCCGAGTTTCACCAAATTTGTCTAGCTCAGGAATATATCTCACAAGGCGGTATTTCTTACGCGAAAGATATTCTCGAGCGAGCACTAGGTACACAGAAGGCACTTGATGTACTTAACAAGCTTACAGCTAGCTTGCAGGTGCGTCCATTTGATTTCGCTAGAAAGGCCGATCCGGCGCAAATATTGAATTTTATTCAAAATGAGAATTCGCAAACGATTGCGCTTGTGTTGTCTTACTTGCAGGCGGATCAAGCTTCATCGATTCTATCTTCATTACCGCAAGAGAAACAGGCAGATGTAGCGAAACGAATCGCGCTCATGGACAGTACCTCCCCTGAGGTCATTAATCAAGTTGAACGCATATTGGAGCAGAAGCTTTCCTCAACATCGACACAAGATTACACGAATGCAGGCGGAATTGAAGCGATTGTACAAATATTGAATGGCGTTGACCGCGGTACAGAACGGACTATTCTCGATTCATTAGAAATACAAGATCCTGAACTTGCAGAAGAAATTAAAAAGCGGATGTTCGTGTTTGAGGACATAGTGAATTTGGACAACCGTTCGATTCAACGAATTATTCGTGACATTGAGAACGCTGACCTGCAGCTTGCTCTTAAAGTGGCGAGCGAAGAGGTGCGGGATGCTATATTCCGCAATATGTCCAAACGTATGGCTGATACGTTCAGAGAAGAAATGGAATATATGGGCCCTGTTCGTTTACGTGACGTAGAAGAAGCGCAAACACGCATCGTAGCCACAATTCGCCGTCTGGAAGAAGCAGGTGAAATTATCATCGCACGCGGCGGAGGAGATGACATTATTGTCTAACCTGATTAAATCATTCCTCTATGTACCGGTAGACGAGATCAAAAAAATCGATAACGAGTTGCTTTTAGCAGATGAAAGTAATCTCCTTGATGCTCAGCATGAATCGAATGCTGAGCCACGATTAGATCACCATGTTCAAGAAGAAGCGAAAGCTCTTTCTCAGCAAATGATCGTTGAAGCCGAACAATCGGCACAGAATTTGATCGCTCGGGCGGAAGGGGAAGCCCATAAGCTGCTGGAAGCTGCAAAACAAGAGGCTGGGCTATGGTGGGAAGAACAGCGTCAACAAGATGAAACGTTACGCGATCAGATTCGACAAGAAGGCTTTGAAGCAGGATTTGAGGAAGGCAAACAAGCAGCCACTATGAAAGCCGAGCAACAATATGAGGCATGGCTTGCTGAAGGAAGAAACGTTCTTGAACAGGCTTACCAGATCAGTCGACAAACGATTGCCGATGCAGAGCCTTTTCTGCTTGAATTGAGCTGCCATATTGCCGAGAAGTTGATTGGACGCCAGTTGGAGCTTACGCCAGATTGGGTTGTGGGAACCATCCAGCAAGTATTGAAGCGCTGCAGTGATAAAGGAACAGTTGCGCTATGTGTATCGCCGGCGCAATTCACCTATATACAAAGCGTCCGCGAGGAGCTTTCCTATGTGCTTGATGCTCAAGCTGAGTTGCATATATTGCCGGATGCTTCTGTGAAGGATCATGGTTGTGTTATTAAAACTAGCTTTGGAAGCATAGATGCTCGAATAGAAACGGGATTATTTGAAATAAAACAAGCGCTTTTGGACATCTGCAGACGGGGTGAAGAGGCGAATGTGGAGTAAACCAGAATTGCTTGCCGACAAATATGTTGAACAGCTTCCGCACATCGATCCGATTCGCATGAACGGCAAAGTAATCCAAGTAATCGGGTTGACGATCGAGTCAGAAGGTCCAGAAGCCGGCATTGGCGATGTTTGTCTCATTTATTCCAATAAAAGCACGAAGCCGATAAAGGCTGAGGTCGTCGGTTTTCGCGATAATCGCGTTATCCTGATGCCGCTGGGGGAGCTACACTCCATCAGTCCTGGATGTGAAGTTGTAGCTACCGGGAAACCATTAAGTGCGAAGGTTGGCTTCGAACTGCTCGGAAAAGTATTAAACGGATTAGGTGAGCCGCTTGACGAGAGCTTACTGCCATCTCGCATGAACGAATATTCAACTCACAACTCACCAAGTAATCCTTTGCGCCGTCCCCGTGTGCTGGAACCGATTAGTGTGGGCATTCGATGTATCGATGGATTGCTTACGATTGGCAAAGGGCAACGCGTGGGTATCTTTGCAGGTTCCGGGGTAGGGAAAAGCACCTTGCTTGGCATGGTTGCACGCAATACAGCGGCAGATGTCAACGTCATTGCGATGATTGGTGAACGGGGCAGGGAAGTGCTCGATTTCATTGAACGCGATCTTGGGCCGGAGGGACTTGCTCGTTCTGTTGTCATCGTCGCGACATCCGACCAACCTGCATTAATTCGGATTAAAGGCGCATTAATCGCTACTGCGATTGCTGAATTTTTCCGCGACCGCGGACTGAATGTCATGATGATGATGGACTCTGTTACTCGTTATGCAATGGCTATGCGAGAGGTAGGACTGGCAGTCGGAGAACCGCCAGCAACACGCGGATATACCCCTTCTGTCTTCGCTAGCCTTCCTAAGCTGCTCGAACGTGCGGGAACTGCCCCCAAGGGCTCGATAACGGCATTTTATACTGTGCTGGTGGATGGGGACGACATGAATGAACCGATTGCAGATGCGGTTCGCGGAATATTGGACGGGCATATTGTGCTGGATCGCGGCCTTGCCAATAAAGGTCATTATCCCGCAATAGATGTGCTTGCCAGCGTAAGCAGAGTGATGAAAGAGATCGTTTCTGAAGAGCACCAACAAGCAGCCGATGAGCTCAAACGTCTTCTTTCCGTTTACCGAGATTCAGAGGATCTGATCAATATCGGCGCTTACCAACGCGGCTCCAATCCGCAAATCGATACATCGCTTTCATACATTCAATCGATTTGGGACTATACAAGACAACGCACAACAGAAAAAGTAGATTTCAATAACGTAACAACCAAACTTATAGAAATGTTTACTTAGCGATGAGGAGGGGCAACTCATGAGATTTCGTTTCTCGTTGCAGAAGGTCGTTGATCTAAAAGGCAATCAGAAAACGCAAGCCGAGTGGATGCTATCGGAAGCGATTGGTAAGCTCCGCGAGGAACAATTGTCACTGGCTGAGCTTCATCAGGAAAAGCAGACTAGTCAGGAACAACTGCGCTTATCTGCTGCGCAACCTACTGCGATCGTACAGCTTCAACTTTTGCAACAGTATATAGACCACCTAGAAAACTTGATAGAGAGAAAGAACGCCGATCTTGCAGCTGCACAAATGAATGTGGATGGAAAACAGCAAGTTTTGCTAGAGAAAACGATAGATGAAAAAGTATGGCTAAAAGCTAGAGAAAAAGCATATGTCCAATTCCAAGCTTTTTCGCAAAAAAAAGAACAAGAACAGCTGGACGAGATGGTTTCTAATCGACATGGAATACAACTTCAATAACAAGCGTTCCCTAGGACGCATAGGAGGCGGACATGGACAATCTGGATATAGAAAAATCTTCATATGGCGCTTTAGAGCGGTTCATTTATATTTTTCTGCTGCCTGTGCTGTTCACCGTCGTGCTGACCGGAGTTCTACTTACGCTATTTGATTACGATGTGAAAAATACGGTATACAATATTGGTCGACAAATTCCGATAATAAAACATATCGTGCCAGAAGCTGAAAATGTACAAGGTGACACGATGAATCCAACTAATGAAACTATTAAGAATGATCAGAAGATCGAAATTTTGTCAGCCTCTCTTAACGAGAAGGATACCGAGATCGATCAATTGATAAGCGACTTGAAACTGAAGGAAGCTTCTATCCAGACTTTGGAAGAAAGTGTGCAAAAGTTAATTCTGGGACAGGAAGCAGCTGCGGAAAATTTAGAAACCTACCGCAATCAGTTAAAATCTCTTGCAGATATGTATAGCAACATGACGGCCAGCAAGGCAGCCCCGATTCTGGCTAACCTTACAATGCCGGAATTGGTATTGGTGCTTTATGAAATGGACGCGGATAGTCGCGGACGCATACTGGAGAAGATGAATCCGAAGACAGCAGCCGACGCCTCCATCCAATTGAAGGATATTAATGAATCTAACCGTAACGTATATGAGACGAAAGCGAACCAAGCTAGAGATGAAAAGACGAAACAGGATGATCCAGACGCTAATAACGCGCTGACAAACTCTGAACTGGCACAAACCTTCTCCGCGATGACACCACAGAGCGCAGCGACTGTATTGATTGAATTGAACAAGACGAACTCTATAAAGGTTGTCACCATATTAAGTGCAATGGACAATAACGCTAGATCGCAGTTGTTAGCAGCAATAGCTGACAAATCACCCACGGATGCCGCGTCTTTGACCAATAAATTGGGTCAATAACATAAGCAACCATTGAAAGGAGGTGAACAATACATATGGAGACGATACAAGCACAAACGCAAACAGTCAAAGGCAATCATTTAGCCTCTGCATTAGGAGTTTCATCAACGGGTATAGAGAGCAATGGAATGAGCTCCTTCGATCAGGCGCTAAACAAGGTTCTTGGACAAGCAACTGGCGATTCTACGGAGACGGATGCCGCGACCCTGATGGTTTCTGGAGTTATACCGGCTGGGGTTCTGACCGCAATATTGCCGCAAACCAATTTAAGCGATGCAACAGAACAGCTTCGCCAGTTCCTTCTAGCGGTTCAATCAGCGGACTCCGAACAGCTCCAGCAATGGCTTGAGCTTCCTGCTATGAAACAGTGGGAATCACAAGCAAAGCAATTGCTCGGAGAAATAAACATTCCACTAGCCATGGATGCAGAGCCAGTCTTGATACTCGAACAGGAGGACAACGTTGATCATGTAAAACTTATCAACCAGGTTGGGCATCCATTCAATGAGATGGAAGAAGTGGTTACCCAGTTATTAAAGCTGCTGCACAATGAACCGATTCAACATGATGCAGCTAAGCTGGCAACTAGTTTCAATTCAGTTTTGAATGAGTTGAATAAGGCCTTTCCCGAACTACACAGCAAAATAAACACACAGTCTGCTGCTCATCACGATCAAATTGAGAAATCTGATTCTACCCTTGTGACGCTGAATCGGAATAAATCGCCATTAAACTTGGCACTACCAAACCAATATTCCGATAACCAACCGTCCGACAATAGCAATTCTCAGCAGCAGTTTTTGCAAAGATTGTCTTACATGAAGCCAATGGCGCAGTTACTGGTCGCTCAGAATAGCACAATCATGAACGCTAGTGGACAAGCTCCCGAAGGTGCAATGAATGGGCAAATCAATGAGACCCAGCTTACAGAGGAAGGATTGACAACTTCGGTCTCTACCTTTCAAGACAGCTTGAAAGCAGCGTCACTTGAAGCAAACAAATCTTTACCGGTCGTTCATTCCCAGCAGTTCGTTCCTGAGTTGAGCCGTTTTATGGTGAAGAATATGTCGATTTCCCAAATCGGCGGCGTATCAGAGGCGCGTATTTCGCTAGTTCCAGAACATCTTGGTCAACTGAACGTAAAGATTCAAGTCATGAATGGTCAAATAACAGCCCATTTCTTGGCGGAATCAGCTAGTGCCCGCGAAATGCTCGAAAATCAATTACCGGCACTTCGAACCGCACTGCAGCAACAAGGACTGCATGTTGAGAAGCTGGTTGTCGCTCACAACCAAGGATTCCAATCCGGAATGTTCCAAGAACATCGACAACAGCAATCATCTAAACAGTCTAATAATGGTAAATCTACCGAGCGTGCTAACGAATTATCGAGTATCGATTTTATTGATGAAGTTGAACAAGCAGCCGTACGCCACCGGATAAGCGGGCTAGGGAGTTCCTTTCACGCTTCGGCATAATGTGAATCGGAAAGTGAGGTGAAGATGATGTCAACCTATGTTCCAAGCACATCCAATGTGTGGCCTTACTACGCAGCAGGTAATAAATCAAGTGATAATGCAGGTCAGGATAAGACGCTAGGCAAAGACCAATTTTTAAAAATATTAATGGCCCAAATTAAAAATCAAGACCCGATGAAGCCGCTTGAGGATAAAGAATTCATTGCCCAAATGGCTCAATTCACTTCGGTAGAACAACTGATGAATATGGCAGCATCATTAGACCGGCTAGGGAATTCGATCGGAATGGCCTCCTCATTAATCGGCAAAACGGTCGGGTGGAATACGGCAACTACCTTCGGGCAAGAAGCTGTAATCCATGCAGGAATAGTACAAGCGATTACGGTAAAGGATGGAGAAACCTTCGCTGTAGTGGATAACGAAGAAATACTGCTTAGCAGAATCGTATTCGTATCTGGTAACCTGCAGAGGGAACCAGGGGAAGAGGAGTAAAAGGGAGAGATAAGCAATGATGGATCGCATCCAAGCAGGACAGCGGTTTACGCCGGTCGTTCAACCGGGACAGCTTAGCCGACAACCAGCAGCGAAAAATGCAGGATCATCTCCAGGTCAGTTATCATTCCAGGATATTTTGCAGGGAAAGCTGATTCGCTTTAGTCATCATGCAGAAAATCGTCTGATGCAAAGAGGTTTGCAGTTAAATTCCGAGCAGATGGGGCAATTGGAAACCGCTGTTTCGAAAGCAGAGGCCAAAGGGGCTAAGGAATCGCTGATTCTCTTTAAGGACGTCGCCTTGATCGTCAACGTGAAAAATCGAACCGTTGTTACGGCGATGGATGGAAACCAAATGAAAGATAACGTATTCACCCAGATCGATAGTGCTGTAATTATACCTTAAGAGGCTGGCCCGAATAGGAAGCCTCCGGCTGCTGACCGACAGATGCAGCCAATAATAAAGTGCGCTAAACTCAAAAACTTTTAGGAGGAAACGGGCATGTTAAGATCTCTATATTCAGGCATTTCTGGTATGAGAGGGTTTCAAATTAAACTGGACGTGATCGGCAATAACATCGCGAACGTAAACACAGTTGGATTCAAAGCAGGACGCGTGATGTTCAAGGATATTTTAAGCCAGACCATAGCTGGTGTAACCGCTCCGGTAGATGGTCGTGGCGGTGCTAATGCTAAGCAGATTGGACTAGGCGTAGCTGTTAGCGCAATTGACAATATCCATACACCAGGAGCGGCAATGACCACCAACGTTCCAACGGACCTTAGAATTAACGGAGACGGCTTCTTCGCAGTAAAGGTAACAGAAGATCAAGAAATTCCGTTTCTAACTCGCGCAGGGAACTTTACGTTAGATGCTGCTTATCAGCTTGTTAATGGAGACGGTATGCTTGTACTCAGCTCCGATGGTGATCCGATTACGCTAGATGAAGGTGTGAATCAGTTTTCTATCGCTCAGAACGGCGAGATTATTATCGTCAATGCCGATGGAACCTCGGAAGCTAGCGGAACGTTCATCGGTGTAGTGAAAATAATTAACCCTGCAGGGATGGAGAAAATCGGCGGCAACATGTACCGCGTAACTCCTAACGCAATGCCAGATGGTGAGTTCGAAGTTGGAGTCGCTGATGATCCGGAAACAGGAACAGGTTCGATTATAGCGGGTCAATTGGAGATGTCCAACGTAGATCTAACTGCTGAATTTACCGAAATGATCATTGCTCAGAGGGGATTCCAGGCCAACTCTCGGATCATTACAACTTCCGACGAAATTCTTCAAGAAGTTGTTAATTTGAAACGATAGAATGAAGGTGTAATAGAAAATGATACGGGTAACTAGGCTGAATGGAGTCCAAATATACTTGAATGCTATTCTGATTGAGTCAATAGAAGAGACGCCGGACACGATCATCACATTAACAACCGGCAAAAAAATTATTGTTCTCGAGAAGGCGGCCGATGTGATAAGCTTAGTTAAATCTTACATGCGAAACATCGGCTCGCTTCGCCTAGCAATCAAGTCAAACAACTTGGAAGAATCGGAGGAATTCTAGTGTTCAAGAAGATGTTGCCATGGGTCATTATGCTGCTAGTAGTCTTAACACTGATTATTGCTGCGGCATTTCTGTTATGGGACAAGCTGTTCTCCGATGATTCGCAGGATCCAAATACGGATGCCAGGCAAAGCGTTGAGGATGTCTCCCCAACGATTTTACAGCCTGAACAAATTAAAGAGTTTAGTGTCGATATTAACGATATTTTGACGAATTTGCTTTCCGGAGATATTGTTAAAATCAGTTTTACTTTTGAGCTGAATAACGCAAAGGCAAAAGAGGAATTTACGCTTCTTGATTTCAAGATTAAAGCGATCATAAACCAAGTACTTAGTGATCTGACACCTGAAGAGGTCAAGGGAAGCCAAGGTATGGACTTGATCAATTCAACTTTAATTAACAAAATCAATCAACTGCTGAGTAAAGGGAAAGTGCGTGAGATCAATATTACGGGTATCATCATCACTTAATCAGAGTGTCGAAGTTGTGAAAGTCCGCTCTTTTTTT
>Ga0079985_1015658_pt1 | contig 19017 bp, 13 predicted proteins | sample Hof3ISUMetaT_11_FD_73497 | JGI IMG/M metagenome (GOLD analysis project Ga0079985, IMG submission 73497) | Enriched soil aggregate microbial communities from Iowa State university to study microbial drivers of carbon cycling -... | ecosystem: Environmental > Terrestrial > Soil > Agricultural land... | reverse complement strand
CTCCCGTCGTGGTCTGATCCGCATGGTTAACCAGCGTCGCAAGCTGCTGGACTACCTGAAAGGCAAGGACGTGAGCCGTTACAGCGCTCTGATCGCTCGCCTGGGTCTGCGTCGCTAATCAGCGATTGCGCTATGAGGTTGGTTGTCTGTCAGACGTCAGCGGGTTTCCGCCGGCGTCCGGCAGGCTCCCAGCCTCAAGTTTTATCTGGATACACGTTTTACCCTGGACAGGCGTCGGGCCGATTCCCGGCATTGCCCAAGAATTTCGCAAGAAACCAGTTCCCCCAAGAGCCACAAAGAAGGTAGGACACCGTGAACCCGGTAATCAAAAAATTCCAGTTCGGTCAGTCGACCGTTACCCTCGAGACTGGCCGTATCGCCCGTCAGGCCTCCGGCGCAGTATTGGTCACCGTTGACGACGACGTCAGCGTATTGGTGACCGTAGTCGGTGCCAAGCAAGCCGATCCGGGCAAGGGCTTCTTCCCTCTGTCCGTTCACTACCAGGAAAAGACCTACGCTGCCGGCAAGATCCCTGGCGGTTTCTTCAAGCGTGAAGGCCGTCCTTCCGAGAAAGAAACCCTGACTTCCCGACTGATCGACCGTCCGATCCGTCCGCTGTTCCCGGAAGGTTTCATGAACGAAGTGCAGGTTGTCTGCACCGTCGTTTCCACCAGCAAGAAGACCGATCCGGACATCGCTGCGATGATTGGTACCTCGGCTGCCCTGGCGATCTCCGGCATTCCGTTCGACGGCCCGATCGGCGCCGCTCGCGTTGCTTTCCACGAAAGCACCGGCTACCTGCTGAACCCGACCTACGAGCAGCAGGCTGCCTCGAGCCTGGACATGGTCGTTGCCGGTACTTCGGACGCCGTACTGATGGTTGAATCGGAAGCCAAAGAGCTGACCGAAGACCAGATGCTGGGCGCAGTACTGTTTGCTCACGACGAGTTCCAGGTCGTGATCAACGCCGTTAAGGAACTGGCTGCCGAAGCTGCCAAGCCAACCTGGACCTGGGCACCTGCTCCAGAAGCCACCGAGCTGCTGGCCGCTATCCGTTCCGAGTTCGGCGAAGCGATCTCCCAGGCTTACACCATCACCATCAAGGCCGACCGTTACGCGCGTCTGGGCGAGCTGCGTGACCAGGTTGTGGCCAAGCTTTCCGGTGAAGAAGGCCAGCCTTCGGCTGCCGACGTCAAAGCCGCTTTCGGTGAAATCGAATACCGCACCGTTCGCGAAAACATCGTTAACGGCAAGCCACGTATCGACGGTCGCGACACCCGCACCGTACGTCCGCTGAACATCGAAGTCGGCGTTCTGCCGAAGACTCACGGTTCGGCACTGTTCACCCGTGGCGAAACCCAGGCTCTGGTTGTCGCGACGCTGGGCACCGCCCGTGACGCGCAACTGCTGGATACCCTGGAAGGCGAGAAAAAAGACCCGTTCATGCTGCACTACAACTTCCCTCCGTTCTCGGTGGGCGAGTGTGGTCGCATGGGTGGCGCCGGTCGTCGCGAAATCGGTCACGGCCGTCTGGCCCGTCGTTCGGTTTCGGCCATGCTGCCTGCCGCTGACGTGTTCCCGTACACCATCCGTGTGGTTTCGGAAATCACCGAATCCAACGGTTCGAGCTCGATGGCTTCCGTTTGCGGCGCTTCCCTGGCCCTGATGGACGCTGGTGTTCCGATGAAGGCACCGGTTGCCGGTATCGCCATGGGTCTGGTTAAAGAAGGCGAGAAGTTCGCCGTCCTGACCGACATCCTGGGCGACGAAGACCACCTGGGCGACATGGACTTCAAAGTAGCCGGTACCGCCAAAGGTGTGACCGCGCTGCAGATGGACATCAAGATCAAGGGCATCACCGAAGAGATCATGGAAATCGCTCTGGGCCAAGCCCTGGAAGCGCGCCTGAACATCCTCGGCCAGATGAACCAGATCATCGGCCAGTCGCGTACCGAACTGTCGGCCAACGCTCCGACCATGATCGCGATGAAGATCGACACCGACAAGATCCGTGACGTTATCGGTAAGGGTGGCGCGACCATCCGTGCGATCTGCGAAGAAACCAAGGCTTCGATCGACATCGAAGACGACGGCTCGATCAAGATCTTCGGCGAAACCAAGGAAGCGGCTGAAGCTGCACGTCAGCGCGTTCTGGGTATCACCGCAGAAGCCGAGATCGGCAAGATCTACGTCGGCAAGGTTGAGCGCATCGTCGACTTCGGCGCATTCGTCAACATCCTGCCGGGCAAGGACGGTCTGGTTCACATCTCGATGCTGAGCGACGCTCGCGTAGAGAAAGTGACCGACATCCTGAAAGAAGGCCAGGAAGTGGAAGTGCTGGTACTGGACGTGGACAACCGCGGCCGTATCAAGCTGTCCATCAAAGACGTGGCCGCTGCGAAGGCTTCGGGCGTTTAATCACCCCGCAGCTCCAGCGCAATGAAAATGCCCCGCCGTGAAAACGGCGGGGTATTTTTTTGTCCGTGAAATATCGAGTCATTCGGCGAAGTTGCCGACCTGCAAGACCGGTGCTAGGTTTAGCCCACCGCCCGTGTAGCTCAGTCGGTAGAGCAGCGCACTCGTAACGCGAAGGTCGCAGGTTCGATTCCTGTCTCGGGCACCAGCGACACGTTGTTTTCAGATGATCCCGAATGGTTCTGAAGGCCAGAAAAGCCAGGTTTCACGCGGTTTTTTTGCGTCAGAGAGATCCTTGATGATCCAGATCCATCTTCCATTCCTCCGATCAAAGAGAACGCCATGACCGTTAAAGAGTTGTCCCAGCAAGCAAGGCACGAAGAAGCGCTCAAACAGTATTTGCTGGACTCCCCCCAGCTTGCCGATGAGATCAAGGACCTGCCGGCCGACGATCAGAAAGACCAGATCCAGTGGGCGTTCGAGGATGAAGCCGAAGCCCAGGGCTTGCAGCCGTGGGAGCTGACGCTCAAGTACACATCGAGTCCGGAAGAATACGAGACCGAACGCCTGAAGCTGCACAAGGAAGCGGCCGAGGTCCTGGGCGTTGAGTGGGAAGAGTACTGCGAGATGAACAATCTGGTGGTCTGATGTTCGTGTAGGAGCGAGCATGCTCGCTCCTACAGTTTCGAGTCAGAGGCTCAAGCGCATCGACAGGTCGACAGCCTTCACATCCTTGGTCATCGCTCCAATCGAAATGTAATCCACCCCGGTTTCGGCAATCGGCAGCAACGTGCTTTCGTTGATCCCGCCGCTGGCCTCCAGTTTTGCCTTGCCGTCGTTCAGGCGCACGGCTTCGCGCATGTCATCCAGGCTCAGTTCGTCGAGCATGATGATGTCGGCGCCGGCCGCCAGGGCTTCCTTGAGTTCATCCAGGCTTTCCACTTCGACTTCCACCGGTTTGCCCGGGGCGATCTTGTGTGCGGCGGCGATGGCCTGCGAGATGCCTCCGCAGGCGGCGATATGGTTTTCCTTGATCAGGAAGGCGTCATACAGGCCGATGCGGTGGTTGTGGCAGCCGCCGCAGGTCACGGCATACTTTTGCGCCAGGCGTAGCCCTGGCAGGGTCTTGCGGGTGTCGAGCAGTTTCACCTGGGTAGTGGCAACGGAGTCTGCCAACTGCTGCGCGCGAGTGGCGACGCCGGAGAGCATTTGCAGGAAGTTCAGCGCACTGCGCTCGCCCGTCAGCAGCGAGCGGGCCGGCCCTTCGAGGTGGAACAACACCTGATTGGGTTTGACCCGCTCACCATCGACAACCTGCCAGTGCACTGCAACCCGTGGGTCCAGCTGACGAAACACGGTATCCACCCAGGCGGTGCCGCTGATCACGGCGGCGTCTCGAGTGATGATGGTGGCTTTGGCCAGGCGTTCGGCCGGGATCAGCTGTGCGGTGATGTCGCCGCTGCCGATGTCTTCGAGCAACGCGCGGCGCACGTTGGCTTCGATTTCGGCGTTCAAATCGGCGAGACGTAGATTCGGCATGAGCAACTCCACAAACAAAGTGGTCCGATTATAGGGCCATGGTGCTGAGCAACCCAAGGCGTCAGCACTGTTCCTGGCATTCTGGAGCCTGCATTTGGTCGATTGCGCGCGCTATTGGCCAACAGCGGCCACCTTCTTTTCACGCGCCGTGTGCGCCGGGGTGGCGGCAAGTCTTTCTTTACAAGATAATTCGCCTTGGATTTGACGTCATGACTTTGACGGGTGCAGGTTTTCAGGAGGCTGGATGCATAACGACGGGAATGTAGTGCCTTTGCGCAGGGTCGCTGCCGACCCGGCTGCGCACCCACCGCTCGCCCGCCTGCCCGTCATTGTGCTGCAGGTACGCGACAAGGCTACTCAACAGCTCAGGCAGGATTTGCAGGCGCTGTTCGATAATGCCGACGATACCCTCTTTGAAATGGCCGACCGGGCACTCGATGATGTCGAGCAGAACCTGTTCTTTGAAGCGATGCGCGACGTGCGTTTAAAGCGCAAAAGCATCGAGCGGTTATTTTTCGAGCAGTTCTTCAAGGGCTTCATCAGCCTCGGTCAAAGCCATTTCGCTTACCGGGTCCTGCCTCGCTCATTGTCTGCCGACGCCATGACGCCGCCGCTTGATGATGGGCCGGAGCGCAACCTGGCCGTGCAAGCGATGGTCAACAAGGTGCTTTATCGCGACGGTTTCGCCCTTGATCAACTCACCGCCCGCCTCAGTACGTTATTGGGCAGGACGCTGATCGAGCAGCACAATCCCCTGGGCCCGACGATGCTCTGCGAGTGCTTTCTGGGGGCCGGTCGCCACCTGGGCGTGGACATCGAGGTCAAGCTGATCCTCCTCAAGCTGTTTGATCGCTATGTGCTCAATGGCGCCGGCCAGCTTTACGCCCAGGCCAACCAGCTGCTGAGCGCCACCGGTGTACTGCCTGGCCTCCAGCCTGCCCCGACAGGCAGTACAGTGGAAACTGTCGCGCTTGCCACTCCCGAAGGTCCGCAAGCTGACGACGATGCGCCCGAGGTGTTCGCGACGCTGCAGAACCTGCTGGTGCCGGTGCGTGCAAGCGTCGCCCCGTCCACCGAGGCTGGCAGCGCTGCGCAGCCGATATCCAGCCACGAACTGCTGCGCCTGCTCTCACACCTGCAACAACAGGTGCCGAACAGCGCGAGCGACCCGGACCTGCGCGGCCAGCTGGAACAACTGTTGACGCGGGTCTGGGTCAACCGCGGCAAGTCGCGGGTTATCGAGGGGGCAGACGCCGATGCCATCCAGCTGACCCTGATGCTGTTCGACTGCATCCTGGATGACGCTGCGTTGCCCGACCGCCTCAAGGCATCGCTCGCACGCTTGCGGATACCGCTGGTGAAAGTGGCGGTGCTCGATAAGCATCTGTTCAGCCGCGGCAGTCATCCGGCCCGACGCTTGCTCAATGAGATCGCCCGTGCGGCCCAGGGCTGGGGCGAGGCTGATGATCATGAGCGCGACAGTCTGTACCGGTACATCGAACAGGTTGTGCGACAGCTGTCGGATGAGTTTGTCGACGATCCGGGCATATTTTCCGAGGCACTGGCTGAGTTCCTTGCTTTCACCAGTGAGGAACGCCGTCGCAGCGAACTGCTGGAACAGCGAATTCTTGATGCCGAAGCCGGTCGCGCGCAGAACGCCTTGGCTTGCCAGCGCGTCGAGCAGGCGTTGAATCAGGCACTGCTGGGCAAGACTTTGCCGCAAAGCGTGCTGGTGTTCGTGCGCGACGCCTGGAGCAACGTGTTGCTGCTGACCTGCCTCAAGCACGGCCATCTGTCGATGCAGTGGCAGGCTGATGTGCAAACCCTGGCGCACTTGATCTGGAGCGTTGAGCGCCATGATCAGCCCGACGCCCGTGAGCATCTGTTGACGCTGGTGCCAGGGTTGCTCAAGTCGTTGCGCGAGGGGCTGAGCAGTTCGGCGTACGATCCGTTTTCCACCAGCGAGTTTTTCAGCGAGCTGGAGCGCCTGCACCTGCAAATGTTCGAGCACCCGGGGCTTTCGCGAGCCGATGCGACTCCGCTGGTCGAGGTGGTGGAGCCATTCATTCTGCCTGCGGCTGAGCAAGGGAGCGTCGACACTGTCCGCATCCTCGACGACAGGGTGTTGTTTGAGCGTGCCCTGGAGTCTGTGATCGGCAAATTGCAGCGACTCAATCGACTCAAGTGATCGCTCCGGGTGGGCTATCGCGGCATACTGGACACCAACACAGTCGTCGCTGAAGGAAACGGTATGCAGCTGGACCCCGCGAGCGGTTGGTGCAAGGGCGTGCATTTATGCCCCTCGCCCAATTTCAATGCGCGCCCCGAGGGCGAAATTTCCCTGCTGGTGATCCACAACATCAGCCTGCCACCGGCACAGTTCAAGACGGGCAAGGTGCAGGCGTTTTTCCAGAACCGTCTGGATGTCACGGAGCATCCCTACTTTGAAGGGATTGCCGACCTGCGGGTGTCTGCGCATTTTCTGATCGAGCGTGACGGCACCGTCACTCAGTTTGTCTCTTGTCTTGAGCGCGCCTGGCACGCCGGCGTTTCGAGTTTTGAGGGGCGGGAAACCTGTAACGATTTTTCCGTAGGCATCGAGCTCGAAGGCACGGATGATCTGCCCTTCGACGATGCGCAGTATCGAGCGTTGACGACCCTGACCCGGCAGCTGCAATCGGCGTTTCCGGCAATCACGACGCAACGCATCTGCGGGCACAGCGACATCGCTCCCGGGCGCAAGACCGATCCGGGGCCCGCGTTCGACTGGGCACGCTATCGCGCAGCCCTGGCACAAGAGGAAGGATAATGAGTTTTCTGGTGTTGCTGTTGGCGGTGTGGATCGAGAAATTTTCGGCCCTGCGCCACCGGGTTCAACACGACGCTGGCTGGATTCGCGAGCTGCACAAGCTTGACCTCAGCCCGCGTCTGGTGAAGCGGCCGTGGCTGGTGCTGGCCATACTGGTGTTGTTTCCAGTGGCGGTGCTGGGCTTGCTGCTGGTGGTGCTCGACCCGGTAGCCTACGGTCTGTTAGCGCTACCGGTGCATTTGTTGGTGGTGATCTACAGCCTGGGACGCGGTGACCTGCTGGGCGGCCTCGGGCCTTTTCGCGATGCCTGGCGTCGCGAAGACCTGCAAGCGGCGGCCCATGTGGCCAAGCGTGATCTGGACATCTGCGCCGACAATGCCGAGCAACTGCTGGAGCGGGTCGAAGGGCATTTGCTGTGGGAGGCCTACCAGAGCTTTTTCGCGATCATTTTCTGGTACTTCCTGCTCGGGCCGGTGGCCGCGCTGAGTTATCGATTGCTGGCCCTGGCCGAAGAACACGGGCAAAACCCGGCCGTGGTCGAGCGCGCGGCGCAACTGCGCCATGCATTCGACTGGGTGCCGGTGCGTCTGCTGGCGGCGAGCTTTGCCCTGGTCGGCAACTTTGTCGCGGTCAGCCGGGTGATGTTGCACGAACTGTTGAACTGGAACATCAGCGCCGCTCAATTGATCGAAAAGGTCGGACTGGTGGCCGCTGAAATTCCAGCCCCGGTGGTCGGGCCAGAAGGCGTCAACAGCCTCGATCGCATCTGGGAGTTGCTGTTGCGGGCGGCCGTGCTCTGGTATGCGGGGTTTGCGTTGTGGACCGTTCTGCCGTAGGCGCTGGCAGGTCGGGCCGCCGCATCGCAGCGATGGCGGCCTGACAGCCGATGATTGTTTTTTGTTGGCCGAGTCCATTTCCATGCTCGCTCTTGCAGGGTTTCCCAGGGCGCAGAGCCGGAACGAAGCCTCTCGATACAGGAGCAGGCTTGCTGCGAGCGGCGTTCCGGCGATGAGGCCCGAAAGACCAAGCCAATGTTCAAGGACCGTTACGCCGGCAAGGGTTTGTGCCTTGCGTTAACCTTAAGTTACAAAACACTCCCTTGATTTACGCTATACAGAGATAGCGCCGAATAGTGGCTATCTGCTCTCTCGCTGCGCCCACCCATAAAAATAAGAAATCCAAGGGAGACTTCCAGTGAAGAGCTTGCTCTATCCCGCCGTCGCGCTGATGAACCGCCTGAGCTTTGGCATGAAGTTCAGCCTGATCAGCGTACTGTTCCTGGTACCGATGCTGGTCACCAACTTCTACCTGGTACGCGACTCCTATCGCGAGTTCCAGGGTACCCGGGTCGAACTGCAAAGCCTGGATCTGTTGGGTAGCAGCCTGGCGTTGCGGCGTGATCTGGAAACCCTGAACAATCTTGTGCAGATCAACGTCGCCCTGGGTCAATCCGGCAAGGCGGGGAATGTCGAGGCGCAGATCGCCACGTTGGAACAAGGCGTCCTGGCCCGCTTGCAGGCGTTGACTGCAATGGCTACCAATCCGGAGCAGATCGTGCTGTTCGATGCCAAGCGCGATGAAATGATCAACGCATTCAAAGCCCAGCAAACGGAAAAATCCCTGCAAAGCAAAAGCGCGCTGATCGGCAAGCTGCTCGGCAACGCACAGGTTTTCGGGCAGATCATCGCCAGCCAGGCCGGCCTGAGCCATGACAGCCAGAGTGACATGCGTCAGTTGAGCGAGCTGGTTACCAACGTCACCCCGCGCATCACCCAGATGCTTGGCGAAGGCCGCGCACTGGGCTCCGCTTCCCTGGGCCAGGGGTTTCTCAATTCGTCGTCGAGCACGCGTTTCGATGAATTACTGGCGCAGCTGGACAAGCTCCAGGCCGAATATGGCCTGAAGCTGCAGGACGCGACGAGCTCGAGCAGCGCCGCACGTGAAACCCTGGCTGCCCAGGCTGACGGCAGCAAGGCCTCGTTGAAGAAGGCCAGTGAACTGTTCGAAGAGCAGGTGGTGATGGCCGACACGCTCGATGCACCGTGGCAGGCCTTTTACGATCAGGTCTCGGCGCTGATGGGCCAGACCTACCAACTCAATGAAGCCACCTTGAAATTCCTCGGCACCCAGTTGCAACAGCGCCTGGACCAGAACCGCACGCACATGATTCTGCAGGCCGTGGCGCTGTCGGTGGTGTTTGTGCTGATCTTTTATCTTTACGGCGCCTTCTACGCCTCGACCCGCACCACCCTCAAGCGTCTTGGCGAGGTCATGGACAAGGTGGCGGCCGGCGACATGACGGTCACCTTCAATGCCCACAGTCGTGACGAGCTGGGCGAGTTGGGCGAGGTGTTCAACGGCACCGTGAAAAAGATCCATGACTTGATCGAGCGTGTGGGGCTGACCGTCGGCGAGGTCGAGCGCCAGGCCGGGCAAGTCCAGAATGTCTCGGCCCAGAGCAACCAGGCCGTGGCCGGGCAGCGCTCGCAGATCGAGCAGGTCGCCACCGCGATGAACCAGATGTCGGCCACTTCCCTGGAGGTGGCGCGCAGCGCTGCCGCCGCCGTCAGCAGCGCCCACAGTGTCAACGACGAAACCGTGAGCGGCCGTGGGCTGGTGGCGTCGCAGCAGGGCAGCATCGCCGCACTGGCCAGCGAGATCGATCAATCGGTGCAGGTGATCAACCAGCTGGCCAGCGACAGCCAGTCCATCAGCCGGGTACTGGAAGTGATCAAGAGCATCGCCGAACAGACCAACTTGCTGGCGCTCAACGCCGCCATCGAAGCCGCCAGGGCCGGTGAGCAGGGCCGCGGGTTTGCGGTGGTGGCGGATGAAGTCCGCACGCTGGCCAAGCGCACCCAGCAATCGACCGAAGAGATCGAGCAGATGATCGCCAAGCTGCACGGCGGTGTCGGCGCGGCGGTCAAGGCGATGGGCGTCAGCCATGAGATGGCCAGCGGTACGGTGGGGCAATCGGAAAAGGTCCAGCAGGCCCTGGAAAATATCCTCGGGGCGGTGGGCATGATCGTCGACCAGAACCAGCAGATCGCCGCGGCAGTAGAGCAGCAGACCGCCGTGGCCCACGACATTGACCAGAACATTGTCGAAATCAATCGAGCCGGCGAACGCACCGCCGAAGGCGCGCACCGGACCGAGGAATCCAGTCGCGCGCTGTCGGCGCAGGTGGTGGAACTCAAACAGCTGATCAGCGCGTTCCGGGTCTGAAAAACATCCCCTGTGGGGAGCAAGCGCGCTCCCACAGGTCTTTGTAACTGTCTGAAAATTTTGTAGGCCTTTTTCCCCGTTTCAGTGAGAAGAGTCCTGTTTTTCCTCGCGCTGTGGTTTTTCGTCTTCAATGAACGAATATCCACTTCAACTACCGCTTGGAGGAGCCCCGGTCATGGCTGTTGCAACACTTGGAATCCAGGGAGTCTGCGCTCATTGCCAGCGCACGCTGTTACTCAAACCCTGGCAACTCAATGCCATTGCAATCAACGAGGCATTCACCTGCTCTCACTGTCAGAAAGCCCTGCAATTGTGCGACCTGAAACAGATCAAGCGCTTCAAGTCCCTGGACTCGATCGCCCTGTTGAAGGCCAGCCTGTTGGTCATGATTTGCAGCACATTGCTGGTGGCGTTGGTAATGGAATGGGTTGGAATGCTCAGCGTCGTGGAGCAATTGAACGTTTCGCTGGTGGCGATTTTCGTCTACTTCGTTGCCCTTCGATTTGCCCGTCAGCGTCAGCACATGACGCTGATTCTCGAGGCCGCCAAGGCCCATGTCGACTGATCACCAGTTGAACAGTTCGCGGGCGTTGGCGGTGCTGGCGGCGGCCAGTTGTTCGGGGGCGAGCGACATGATTGCCGCCAGTGCCGCGCAAATCGCCGGCAGGTGCGCCGGGCTGTTGCGCTGGCCCGGGAACATCGCGGGCGCCATGTCCGGCGAATCGGTTTCCAGTACCACCGACTCCAGCGGCAACCGGGCGAGCACGCGGTGCATGCGCAAAGCCTGGGGCCAGGTCGCCGCGCCACCAAGACCGAGCTTGAAACCGAGCTTGATGTATTCGCGAGCCTCTTCCTGGCTGCCCGCGAAGGCATGGATGATCCCGGCGCGTTCGAGCTTGAAACGCTTGAGCGTGGCGATCACGGCGGCATGACTGCGGCGTACATGGATCAGCGCGGGCAGGTTGAAATCCGCCGCCAGTCGCAGTTGCGCATCGAACAACCTTTGCTGGCGTTCGCGATCCAGGGTTTCGATGAAGTAGTCCAGGCCGATCTCGCCCACCGCGCATAGCTGGCGATGGCCGGCCAACCGTGTCAGCCAGTCGCCCAGTTCGGTGAGATGCTCAGGAAGATGATCCTCCAGGTAAACCGGGTGCAAACCGAACGCCGCATGCAGGTCGGGATCGCTTTGCACCAGCTCCCAGACGCGCTGCCAATTGCCCTGGTAAACCCCCAGCACCACCATCTGCCGCACCCCCAGAGCGCGGCTTTCGGCCATCAGTGCCTGGCGATCCGCGTCGAAGTCGGGAAAGTCCAGGTGGGTATGGGTGTCGATCAGGTCCATGGCTCAGTCCTGGCGAATACGTTGTTTGAACGTCCGCGCGATGGCCAGCACGCCGGGTTGGTAATCGGACTGCTCGATGGCTGCCAGGGCGAGTGCGAGGGCCTTGTCGGCAATCAATTGGTGTTGTTGTGCCATGGCGTTCACCGGCAGCGGCAGGAAATCCAGCAACTGGGTATCACCGAATGTGCCGAGGCGCAGCGGGCGGTTTTTCAGCGGGAAGTCGTGCAACGCATCGAACACACCTTGGAGCAGTACATAGGACGTCGTCACCAGGGCTTCGGGCAAATGCCCGACGCGCTGGAGCAATTCTTCCATCAACTGTCTGCCGCACTCACGGCTGAACGATTCACCCTGTTCGATCAGTATTTCGCCGGTGTACCCGGCCAAAGCCTCCTTGAAACCGGCGGCCCGTTCCTGGCTGATGCTCAACTCGGGACGGGCACCGATCAAGGCGATCTGTCTGGGCACCGGATCGAGCAGGCTCTGGGTAAGGTGCAGGCTGGCCTCTCGGTCGTCACTGATCACCGAGCAGAAGTATTCAGGCTCCATGACCCGGTCGATGGCGATGATTGGAATGCCTTTGGCTTGCAGTTGGCGGTAGCTGTCATCACCACGGGGCAGGCAACTGGCGACGATCAGGGCATCACAGCGACGGGCGCGGAACAGCTGAAGCAGTTGCCGTTCACTGTCCGGTGCATCGTCGGAGCTGGCGATCAACAGCTGGTAGCCACGCGCCCGGGCACCTTGCTCCAGTAGCTTGGCGATCCGCGCGTAACTGGGGTTTTCCAGGTCCGGCAGAATGAAGCCCAGGGTCCGGGTGTGGCGACTGCGCAGGCCGGCCGCCTGGGGATTGGGCGTGAAGCCGTGTTCTTCGACGACCGCGCGCACCCGCTCGACGGTGGCGCTGCTGATGCGTTGCTGTTCGGCCTTGCCATTGATGACGTAACTGGCGGTGGTGACGGACACACCGGCCAGCTGGGCTATATCACTGAGTTTCAACCCGCTGTTTCCTTGTTTTTTCGAGATGGCCTCGACATTTTCACCAATCCTACCCGATTCAGGCAGGCGACCAGGGTCACAACGCATCCGACAAGTTGGACTTCAACGATTCAACATTATCGAGTAACGTGCCTATCACTCTAGATTAAACGATTCAGCAAGCGTATTTTCTACGTTAATGGCTTCTTTGGCCGGTTCTGCCGCGAAACCGCCGAAGACTGTTCCAAGACAAAGGCCTAAGCTGAATCATTCAAAAACAATACCTGGCGCCTCAGGGTGCCAACAGGAGAAAGCATGCTCGAGCTCACCATAGAGCAGATATCCATGGGCCAGTCGGCTGTGGATAAGTGCGCAGCGTTGCAATTGCTGGCCCAACACCTGGTTGCCGATGGCCTGGTTGACGAAGGCTACCTCGCCGGCTTGCAGGCCCGTGAAGCTCAGGGCTCGACTTTTCTCGGTCAAGGTATCGCCATTCCCCACGGTACACCCGAAACCCGCGACCAGGTGTTTTCCACAGGCGTGCGCCTGATGCAGTTTCCCGAGGGCGTGGACTGGGGCGACGGACAGATCGTCTACCTGGCGATCGGAATTGCCGCCAAATCCGACGAACACCTGCGCCTGCTGCAACTGCTGACCCGCGCCCTCGGCGAGACCGATCTGGGCCAGGCCTTGCGCCGCGCCAGCAGCGCCGAGGCCTTGCTCAAACTGTTGCAAGGCGCGCCGCAAGAGCTGGCACTGGATGCGCAGATGATCGGCCTGGGCGTTGCCGCCGAAGATTTCGAAGAGCTGGTCTGGCGTGGCGCGCGTTTGCTGCGTCAGGCCGACTGCGTAAGCAACGGTTTCTCCGCCGTATTGCAGCAAGTCGAAGCGTTGCCGCTGGGCGATGGCCTGTGGTGGCTGCACAGCGAGCAAACGGTAAAGCGGCCGGGCCTGGCGTTTGTCACGCCGGACAAACCGCTGCGCTACCTCGGTCAACCCTTGAGCGGCCTGTTTTGCCTGGCCAGCCTTGGCGAGGCCCATCAAGCCTTGCTCGAGCGCCTGTGTGCGTTGCTGATTGAGGGGCGCGGCCAGGAGCTGGGCCGTGCCACCAGTTGCCGTGCAGTGCTTGAAGTGCTCGGCGGTGAACTGCCGGCGGACTGGCCAAGCGCGCGAATTGCCCTGGCCAACGCCCACGGGCTGCATGCGCGGCCGGCGAAGATCCTCGCGCAACTGGCGAAAAGTTTCGAAGGCGAGATTCGCATCCGCATCGTCGACGGCCAGGACAGTGCGGTGTCGGTGAAAAGCTTGAGCAAACTGCTCAGCCTCGGCGCCCGTCGCGGTCAGGTGCTGGAAATCATTGCCGAGCCGAGCATCGCTGCCGATGCCTTGCCCGCGCTGTTGGCCGCCATCGAAGAAGGCCTCGGTGAAGAAGTCGAGCCATTGCCAGTGCTGAGCCAACCCCGTGAAGAATGGGTCGAGGCGGCCCAGGTGCTGCTCGCCCCGGCGTCCGGCAGTCTGGTGCAGGCCATTGCCGCCGCCCCGGGAATCGCCATCGGCCCGGCGCATATTCAGGTGCTGCAAACCATCGATTACCCGCTGCGCGGAGAGTCCGCCGCGATTGAGCGTGAGCGTCTCAAGCAAGCGTTGGCGCATGTGCGCCAGGACATCGGCGGCCTGATCGAGCGCAGCAAGGCCAAGGCCATCCGCGAGATTTTCATCACCCATCAGGAGATGCTCGACGATCCGGAATTGACCGACGAGGTCGACACCCGGCTCAAGCAGGGCGAAAGCGCGGAAGCGGCGTGGATGTCCGTGATCGAAGCCGCCGCCAGGCAACAGGAAGCCTTGCAGGACGCCTTGCTCGCCGAGCGCGCCGCCGATCTGCGCGACATCGGTCGCCGAGTGCTGGCGCAACTCAGTGGCGTCCAAACCCTGAGCGAACCGGAACAACCGTACATTCTGGTGATGGACGAAGTCGGTCCGTCCGATGTGGCGCGCCTTGATCCGACCCGTGTCGCCGGCATTCTCACGGCCCGCGGTGGCGCCACCGCCCACAGCGCGATTGTTGCGCGGGCCTTGGGAATCCCTGCGCTGGTCGGCGCCGGCGCGGCGGTGTTGCTGCTGGCACCGGGGACGCCGCTGTTGCTCGATGGCCAGCGCGGTCGCTTGCATGTGGACGCCGACGCGGCGACTTTGCAGCGCGCGACCCAGGAGCGCGATACCCGCGAGCAACGCCTCAAGGCCGCCGCCGAACAACGCCATCAACCGGCGCTGACCACCGACGGTCATGCCGTCGAAGTGTTCGCCAATATCGGTGAAAGCGCCGGTGTCACCAACGCAGTAGAGCAGGGCGCCGAAGGCATCGGGCTGTTGCGCACCGAGCTGATTTTCATGGCCCACCCGCAAGCCCCGGACGAGGCGACCCAGGAAGCCGAGTACCGTCGCGTACTCGATGGCCTGGCCGGTCGACCGCTGGTGGTGCGCACCCTCGATGTCGGTGGCGATAAACCGCTGCCGTACTGGCCGATCGCCAAGGAAGAAAACCCGTTCCTGGGGGTGCGCGGCATTCGCCTGACCCTGCAACGGCCGCAGATCATGGAGGCACAGCTGCGCGCCTTGCTGCGCGCCGCCGACAACCGCCCGTTGCGGATCATGTTCCCGATGGTCGGCAGCGTCGACGAATGGCGCCAGGCGCGGGACATGACCGAACGCCTGCGCCTGGAAATTCCGGTAGCGGACCTGCAACTGGGGATCATGATCGAGGTGCCATCGGCGGCTTTGCTGGCGCCGGTGCTGGCCAGGGAAGTCGACTTTTTCAGCGTCGGCACCAATGACCTGACGCAATACACCCTGGCCATCGACCGCGGTCATCCAACCCTGTCGGCCCAGGCCGATGGCTTGCATCCGGCGGTGCTGCAGCTGATCGACATCACCGTGCGCGCGGCCCATGCCCATGGCAAATGGGTCGGCGTGTGCGGCGAACTGGCGGCCGATCCGCTGGCGGTGCCGGTGCTGGTCGGCCTGGGCGTGGACGAACTCAGTGTCGGCGCACGCAGCATTGCCGAGGTCAAGGCACGGGTTCGCGAACTCAGCCTGACCCAGGCTCAAACCCTTGCCCAACAGGCGCTCGCCGTGGGCAGCGCGAATGAAGTGCGCGCACTAGTGGAGGCTTTGTAATGGCCAGGATTTTAACCCTGACCCTCAACCCGGCGCTGGACCTCACCGTCCAGCTTGCGCGCCTGGAACCCGGTCAGGTCAACCGCAGCGACACCATGCACACCCACGCCGCTGGCAAAGGGGTGAACGTGGCCCAGGTGCTGGCGGACCTCGGGCATCAATTGACCGTCAGCGGTTTTCTTGGAGAAGACAACCTGCAAGCGTTCGAAACCCTGTTCGCCAAACGCGGTTTCGTCGATGCCTTTATCCGTGTTCCCGGCGAGACACGCAGCAATATCAAACTGGCGGAAAGCGATGGCCGCATCACCGACCTCAACGGTCCCGGGCCGGTGGTCAGCGAGGCGGCGCAGCAGGCATTGCTCGAGCGCCTCGATCAGATTGCGCCGGGGCATGACGCGGTGGTGGTTGCCGGCAGCCTGCCCCAGGGTATCAGCCCGCAGTGGTTGCAGGCGTTGATCGGGCGATTGAATGATCTGGGCTTGAAGGTCGCCCTGGACACCAGTGGCCAGGCATTGCGCGCGGCGCTCAAGGCTGCGCCATGGTTGATCAAGCCCAATGCCGAGGAGCTGGCTGAAGTGCTCGGTGGCGAGGCGGTGTCGGTGCTGGCCCAGGCGCAAGCCGCGAGTCGTCTGCACGCCCAAGGCATCGAACACGTGGTGATCTCCCATGGCGCCGAAGGCGTGAACTGGTTCAGCGTCGGTTCGGCGCTGCATGCCACACCGCCAAAAGTCAGCGTCGTCAGCACTGTAGGGGCAGGCGATTCATTGTTGGCCGGCATGCTCCATGGCTTGCTCAGTGCCGATACGCCTGAACAGACCTTGCGCACCGCCACGGCGATTGCCGCGATGGCGGTCACCCAGATCGGTTTCGGAATCAGCGATGCTGCGCAACTGGCACAGCTCGAACAGGGTGTGCGCGTGCGCCCCCTGACAGAACAATAAGAGGGTTGGTCATGAAATTAGCCATTGTTACTGCCTGCCCCAACGGCATGGTCACCAGTGTGCTGTGCGCCCGCTTGCTCGATGCCGCGGCCCAGCGTCAGGGCTGGAGCACCAGCGTCGAGATCAACGATGCGGCGCATCCCGAACGGCAACTGACGGCAGCCACGATCGAGGCCGCCGAGTGGGTATTGCTGGTGGCCAGCGCGCCTGTGGATATGTCGCGATTCGTCGGCAAACGATTGTTCCAGAGCACCCCTGCCCAAGCGCTGCAGGATGTCGATGCCGTGTTGCGTCGTGGTGCTGAAGAAGCACAGGTGTATGTCGCACCGCAAGCCGTGGTCGAGCCGGTTGCCGTCGCTGCAAATGCGCCGCGACTGGTCGCCGTAACGGCCTGCCCGACCGGGGTCGCCCACACCTTCATGGCCGCCGAAGCCTTGCAGCAAGCGGCCAAGCGCTTGGGCTATGACTTGCAGGTGGAAACCCAGGGTTCGGTCGGCGCACGCAATCCGCTGAGCGCCCAAGCGATTGCCGACGCCGATGTGGTGCTGCTGGCGGCGGACATCGAAGTGGCCACCGAGCGATTCGCTGGCAAGAAAATCTACCGTTGCGGCACCGGCATTGCCCTCAAGCAGGCTGAAGCGACGCTCAATAAAGCCCTGGCCGAAGGCAAGCAGGAAACCGCCTCGGCGGGTGCCAAGGGGCCGGCCAGGCAAGAGAAGACCGGGGTCTACAAACACCTGTTGACCGGCGTGTCGTACATGTTGCCGATGGTGGTGGCAGGCGGCTTGATGATTGCCTTGTCGTTCGTGTTCGGCATCACCGCTTTCAAGGAAGAGGGGACGCTGGCGGCGGCGCTGATGCAGATCGGTGGCGATAGCGCGTTCAAGCTCATGGTGCCGCTGCTGGCAGGCTACATCGCCTACTCGATTGCCGACCGTCCGGGCCTCGCGCCGGGGATGATCGGCGGCCTGTTGGCCAGTACCCTGGGCGCCGGTTTTATCGGCGGGATCATTGCCGGTTTCCTCGCCGGGTATGCGGCCCAGGCGATCAATCGATATGCGCGGCTACCGCAGAGTCTTGAGGCGCTGAAGCCGATCCTGATCATCCCGTTGCTGGCGAGTTTGTTCACCGGCCTGGTGATGATCTACGTGGTTGGCAAGCCGGTGGCGGGCATGCTCGCCGGGCTCACGCATTTCCTCGACAGCATGGGCACCACCAACGCGATTCTGCTCGGCGTGCTGCTGGGCGGCATGATGTGCGTCGACCTTGGCGGGCCGATCAACAAGGCCGCGTATGCGTTTTCGGTGGGGCTGCTGGCGTCGCAGAGTTATGCACCGATGGCAGCGACCATGGCCGCCGGCATGGTGCCGCCGATCGGCCTGGGGATCGCCACGTTCATCGCCCGGCGCAAGTTCGCCCAGACGGAACGCGAGGCGGGTAAAGCGGCCCTGGTGCTCGGCCTGTGCTTCATCTCCGAAGGTGCGATTCCATTTGCCGCCAAGGACCCGTTGCGAGTCATCCCGGCGAGCATCGCCGGGGGGGCGCTGACCGGTGCGTTGTCGATGTACTTCGGCTGCAAGTTGATGGCGCCCCATGGCGGATTGTTCGTGTTGGCGATTCCGAATGCGATCAATCATGCGTTGCTGTATTTGCTCGCGATTGTCGCGGGGAGTTTGTTGACGGCGGTGGTGTATGCGCTGGTCAAGCGGCCGGAAGTGGTGGAGTTGACGGTAGACCCCGTCACCGCCTGACACTGACTCCCTGTAGGAGCGAGCGGGCTCCGGGCGGCGCTCCGACGAGGGTCGTGAACGATGACGCGTTAAACCAGGTGCCCAGCGGCGCCCTCGGGTTTTTCGCGAGCGTGCTCGCTCCTACAGAGGTCGAGAACACCATGAGCAAATTCGACCACGGTCGGCGACGTGTCATCCAGGCACTCGGTGCCGGTTTGTTGATGCCAGGCCTGGCACCGGCAGTAATCGCTTCGGTCAAGGATCGACCACAACTCACCGACGGCGTGCAGTCCGGCGACTTGCTGGGTGATAAAGCGATCATCTGGAGCCGCTGCGACCGCCCCGCCCGTATGGTGGTGGAATGGGACACCCGCAGTCTTTTTCCCAATCCCCGACGTTTCGTCTCGACCCTGGCCGATGCCCGTACCGACTTTACTGCAAGGGTCGAACTCACCGGGCTACCCGCCGACCAGGCGATTTTCTACCGTGTGCAATTTCAAGACGCGCAAAGCGGCGTCGCCAGCGAGCCGTGGTTCGGCCACCTGCGCAGCGTGCCCCAGACCCGGCGCGACATTCGTTTCGTCTGGAGCGGCGACACTGCCGGCCAAGGTTTCGGGATCAACCCGGACATCGGCGGCATGCGCATCTACGAAGCCATGCGCCTGCGCCTGCCGGATTTCTTTATCCACAGTGGCGACAGCATCTATGCCGACGGCCCCATACCTGAGCAACTCACCACCGAGGGCGGCCGGGTGTGGCGCAATATTACCAGCGAGGCGAAGAGCAAAGTCGCCGAGACCCTCGACGATTACCGTGGCAATTACCGCTACAACCTGATGGACGAAAACGTCCGCCGCTTCA